>ERZ833608.108-NODE-108-length-74375-cov-12.715460_pt1 | contig 74375 bp, 63 predicted proteins | sample MGYA00519694_ERZ833608 | MGnify/ENA primary metagenome ERZ833608 (study PRJEB31850, sample SAMEA3708742) | human gut metagenome | biome: human gut; feature: human-associated habitat; material: faeces | place: China | collected 2014 ... | reverse complement strand
AGGCTAGTCAATAAAGGCTCTTTCAAGCCTCTGCCTTTAGGCAGGGGTTATTGACGTTGCTGAAACCTCTGCTTGGCGGCGCCTTCGGCGCCGCGGTTTGGCCCGACAATCCTATGCCCGGCGGACTACTTCTGGATGCTGAAGGCGCTCACGCCGAGCGTCTGGCCGACGGAGCGGGCCGCCTCGGCCGCGCGGTCGCGGGTCAGGCCGCCGCCGGCGACGACGCGCCAGAGCGCGCCGTCGCGCACGATGCGCACCGTATGCGCGTCGCCCGCCGCTTCAAGCACCGCCTGCGCATGCGCGGCGTAGCTCCTCGCGTTCGCCTCCTGCGAGAAGGAGCCGATCTGCACGCCCCAGCCCGCCTGCGGAGCGCTGATGCCCGCATTGGCCGCGGGAGCGGTCCACGTGGGTGCCGTGACCGGGGTCGAGTTCTTGCCCGTGCGCCACGACCCGGAGCGGATCTCATCCCAGGTGAGGCGCGAGACCTCCACCCGGGCGGTGCCGGCGCTCGAGTAGCCGAGCGTCTTCGCGGCCGCGTAGGAGAGGTCGATGATGCGGTTGTGCAGGAAGGGGCCGCGGTCGTTGACGCGCACGATGATCGAGCGGCCGTTCTCGAGGTTCGTCACGCGTGCGTACGAGGGCAGCGGCATCGTCGGATGCGCCGCCGTCGCCTTGTACATGTCGTAGATCTCGCCCGTCGAGGTCTTGTTGCCGTGGAACTGCTTGCCGTACCAGGAGGCGGTGCCGCGCTCGCGCAGCGGCGAGTCCGTGGTGATCGGCGTGTAGCGCGATCCGAGCACCGTGTAGGGCTTGTTCGCCGCCGTGCGGAAGGGCTCCACCCGCGGTTCGGCGCTTTGTGCTCCCGAGCCGGTGAGGACGGCGGGCGGCCCGTCGTTGCCGTAGTAGCGCGAGCCGGTGGAGCATCCAGAAAGAACGAGTGCGAGCGCCGCTCCGGCGAGGGCGGTCTGAAGAATGAGTTTGCTGCGCCGCATGGTCCGGCTGCCTCCTAGTCTTTGGATTCCGCGGAGATGGAGAGCAGGATGCCCGTGCAGATGCCGAGAATCAGCAGCGCCGTGCCGCCGTAGCTCATGAAGGGCAGAGGCACGCCCACCACGGGCAGGATGCCGCTCACCATTCCGATGTTGACGAAGGTGTAGGTGAAGAAGATCACGCCGATCGCGCCCGCGAGGAGCCGTGCGTAGCGCGTCGGCGCGTACGCGGCGATGTAGAAGCTCCGGGCGACGAGCGCGAGGTACGTCGCGATCAGGAGCGCCGCGCCGACGAAGCCGAACTCCTCGCCGAAGACGGCGAAGATGAAGTCCGACGTGCGCTCGGGGATGAAGTCGAGGTGCGCCTGCGTGCCCTCCATCCACCCCTTGCCCGTGAGGCCGCCCGAGCCGATGGCGATGAGCGCCTGCAGGATGTGGAAGCCCTTGCCGAGCGGGTCGAGCGTCGGGTCGAGGAGCGTCATGATCCGCTCGCGCTGGTAGTCGTGCATGAGCGTCCAGATGAGCGGCAGCGAGAGGACGAGCAGGCACGCGCAGGCCGCGACGAGCTTCATGCTCACGCCGGCGAAGAAGATCACCGAGAGCCCGGCGATGGTGACGAGCACCGACGTGCCGAGGTCGGGCTGCTTGAGAATGAAGGCGACCGGAAGGGCGAGCAGGGCGAGCGCGGCGAAGTGGTCCCACCAGGTGACGGCGTCGCCGCGCTTCCAGTAGTACCAGGCGAGCATCATCGGCACGGCGAGCTTCATGAGCTCCGAGGGCTGGATGCGCACGCCGACGTTGAGCCAGCGGGTCGCCCCCTTGACCGTGACGCCGACGACGGCCGTCGCGAGAAGCAGCAGGCACCCGATGATGAAGCACGGCAGCGAAATCCGCTCGATCCACTTCATCGGCACGAGCGAGACGACGAACATGGCGGCGGCGGCGACGACGATGTTGCGGATCTGGTCCTCGATGCGCCAAGGGAAGGAGTAGCCCGCCGAGAAGAGCGTGATGAAGCCCGCCGTGACGAGGCACATCACGATGGCGAGCAGCATGATGTCGAAGCGCATGACGCGCGAAAGGAGCCACCGGCCCGAGAGCGCTCCGAGGCGTTCAAATTCGTTCTTCATCGCGGGTCACCTTGCGGAGACGGAGCGCTTGGGCTCCTGCTTGGGCTTGACGAGCGGCACGCCCTTCGGGGGCGGCAGGCCGAGCGTGTTCTCTCCCGTGAGCCAGTAGTCCATCATCGTGCGCGCCACGGGCGCCGCGGCCCGCGCGCCGAAGCCGCCGTTCTCAACCAGGACGGCGAGGGCGATGCGCGGGTTCTTCGCGGGCGCAAAGGCGATGAAGAGCGCGTGGTCATGGTGCTGGCGCGCGACCTTCTTCTCGTCGTACTTCGCGTCCTGGGCGATGCTCACGACCTGCGCGGTGCCGGTCTTCCCGGCGGCGCTGTAGGGCGCGCCCTGGAAGACGGTGCGCGCCGTGCCGATGCGCGTCACGTCCTCCATGCCGGCGATCACGACGTCGATGTTGGCGGGCTTGAGCGGAATCCGTCCCTCGGGCTCCGCGTCGATCCGGCGCTCCTCGCCCGTCATCGGATCCTCGACGGAGGCGACGAGGTGCGGCGTCATGACGACGCCGCGGTTGGCGAGCGTCGCCGTGGCGTGGGCGAGCTGCAGCAGCGTGAAGGCGTTGTAGCCCTGGCCGATGCCGAGAGAAGGCGTGTCGCCGAGGTACCAGGGCTCCTTGATGCGCCGCTCCTTCCATTCGCGGTTGGGCAGGTTGCCCTGCTGTTCGCCCACGAGGTCGATGCCGGTCTTCTGGCCGAACTTCCACTGCCGCATGAAGTCGTAGATGCCGTCCACGCCGATCTGCGTGGCGAGCCAGTAGTAGTAGATGTCGGACGAGATGGCGATCGACCGGCGCAGGTTGAGCAGCCCCTTGGGCGAGCCCGTGACGTCGCGGAACTTGTGGTTGCCCACCTGGAAGACACCCGTGTCGTTGAGCATGTAGTCGGCCGTCACGGCGCCGCGCTCGAGGCCCGCGAGCGCCATGAAAGGCTTGTAGGTCGAGCCGATCGGGTAGATGCCGCGCATCGCACGGTTGAGGAGCGGCTTTTCGGGCGACGTGGTGAGGTAGTTCCACGAGTCCGGGTCGATGCCGCCCGGAAAGAGGTTCGGGTCGTAGGTGGGGAGCGACGCGAAGGCGAGCACGCCTCCGGTCTTCGGCTCGATCGCGATCACGGCGCCCGTTCTGCCCTTCATCGCCTCCTCGGCGACCCGCTGCAGGTTCATGTCCACCGTGAGCGTCAGGTTTTTGCCCGGGCGGGCCGGAACGAGGTCGAGCGTGCGCACGGAGCGCCCGCCCGCGGTGATCTCAAGGGTTTCGTGGCCGGGCGTGCCGTGCAGGTCGTTCTCGTAGCTGCGCTCAAGCCCCACCTTGCCGATCTCGCGCTCGCCCTGATAGAGCTCGAGGAGCCCTTCGGCCTCGAGGCGCGACTTGTCGGCGAGCGAGAGCGAGCCGACGTACCCGGTGATGTGGCTGCCGAGCGCCTTCAGGGGGTAGATGCGGTGCTCGCGCTGATTGAGCTCCACGCCCTGGAAGCGCCAGCGCTGACCGGTGAAGACCGCGGCCTCTTCGTCGGTGAGGTCGGTGCGGATCGGAATGCCGTCGTAGCGGTTGAGGTCCTCGCGCAGCCGCCGGAAGCGCCGTCTGTCCGCCGGCGTGATGGTGATGACTGCGCAGAGCCGGTCGATGAGCCGGTCCACCGGCTCGGCCGTCTGGTCGATCGTGATCTCGAGCGACCAGGCGAGGCGGTTGCCCGCGATCAGGGTGCCGTTGCGGTCGAAGATCAGCCCGCGCGAGCCCTGCGTCGTCGTGGTTACCGTGCGGTTCTGCTCGGCGCGCTGCTGATAGGCGTCCTGGCGGATGATCTGCAGCCAGGCGAGGCGTCCGAGGAGGATCGTGAGGCAGAGCACCACCAGGCCGAAGGCGAAGACGAGCCTGCGGCGGAACGGACCGACGTCCTTGTCGGCCTCCTTGAATTCGAGGGATTCGAGCGCCATCGCCTCAGTCTCCGTCGAGGCGGCGGGTCAGAGCGAAACCGCGCGGGATTCGCGCGGCACGAGGAGCTTCGACCAGACGGGCCAGATGAGCGTGCCCGTGAAGCTCGAGAGGAACCACTCCCAGCCCGGCCACAGGCCGTCGAACCAGAGGCGCACGAGCATCACGAGGACCTGCGAGAGCAGGAGGAGCGGCAGCAGGTGCAGGCTCTGCCCGACGAGGTTGAACCAGGCCATGCGGCGCGCGAGCGTCGTCGTGAAGTAGCAGAGCGTGACGAAGGCGAGCGCCTGCTGCCCGAGGACCGATCCGTTGATCACGTCCATCAGGATGCCGCAGCAGAAGGCGACGGTCATGCCGGCGCTCTCGGGCTGGCGCAGGGTCCAGAAGACGATCGTGAGCGCGAGGAAGTTCGGCATCCAGAACCACTGCGCCGTGGAGATGCTGAGCACGAACGCGGCGAGGAACGTGAAGAGCACCCACCAGCCGGACGCGGGGTGCGCGAGGCGCCCGGCGCCGGGTTCCTGCTCGAGCGAGGGGAGGGATGAGTCGCCCTTCATCGACGGGACCTCCTTTCAAAACGCGAGGCGGGCGCGGTCTCATCGAGCTCCGCGGCGGGATTGGGATTGGTGAGCACGACCGTGGCGAACTGCACGCTCCCGAGGTCGGCGGCGGGCCGGGCCGTGACGCGCTGATAGGGTTCGCCCGGCTGGTAGCCCGCGCCGAGCACCACCGCGGCGGGAATCTGCTTCGGGAAGAGGTGGTCGAGCCCGGAGGTGACGAGCTCGTCGCCCGCGCGGATGTCGGCCGAGGGGAGCGCGAAGAGCACCGAGAGCTCGTCTTCGCCCGTGCCCGCGAGAATGAAGAAGGCGCCGGTGCGGCGGTTGACGACGGAGATCCTCAGCGTGTGGTCGCTGATGAGCGTCACCTCGGAGAGGCGGTTCACGACGCGCGAGACCTGGCCGAGGACGCCGAAGGGCCCGATCACGGGCATGCCGACGGCGAGGCCTTCGCGCGCGCCGATGTTGAGCTGGATGCGCCGCGAGAACGGATCGGTGATGCGGCCGATCACCTCGGCCGTGGCGACCTTGTCTGCGGTGCGCGGGACGGCGGAGATGAGGCGCCGCAGCGTCTCGTTCTCCTGCTGGAACTCCTCGTAGCGGGCGGCCTTGAGCTGCAGGAGCTGGTTCTCGTGCGAGAGGCGCTGCACCTCCTCGTTGAGGCGCCGCTTGCTCATGAAGTAGCCCTCGGCGCTCCCGACCCACCGCGCGGGCATGCCGATTGCCTCCACCACGGGGGAGGTGAAGCTCACGATGGTGCTCCGTACGCCGTCGAGTGCCTTGAGGCGGCCGTCCACGAGGATGGCCGCCAGGGAGAGCATCAGAAAGAAGAGGAAGCGCGCTCTCGCGGAGACGCCTTGACGAAAGAGCGGCGGCGCACCGTAGGCCATCTGCGGGATCAGCCGACGGCGAAGGCGGTGCGCAGCTTGTCCATGTTCTCGAGCGCGATGCCGCAGCCCTTCACGACGCAGTTGAGGGGCTCTTCGGCGACGTGCACGGGCAGGCCGGTCTCTTCCTTGAGGAGCTGGTCGAGGTCGCGCAGCAGCGCGCCGCCGCCCGTGAGCATCAGGCCGTGCTCGGCGATGTCCGCGCCGAGTTCGGGCGGCGTCTTCTCGAGGGCGTTTTTGACGGCGACCACGATCTGGTTGAGGGGCTCGGAGAGCGCCTCGAGGACTTCGTTCGAGTGCACGGTGAAGGTGCGCGGCACGCCTTCGGCGATGTTGCGGCCCTTCACCTCGATCTCCATCATCTCCGAGCCCGGGAAGGCCGAGCCGATCTTCTTCTTGATCAGCTCCGCGGTCGGCTCGCCGATGAGCATGCCGAAGTTGCGGCGGATGTAGTTGATGATCGCCTGATCGAACTTGTCGCCGCCCACGCGGATCGAGCCCGCGTAGACCATGCCGCCGAGGGAGATGAGGCCCACCTCGGTCGTGCCGCCGCCGATGTCCACCACGAGCGAGCCGGCGGCTTCGTTGACGGGAAGTCCCGCGCCGATCGCGGCGGCCATCGGCTCCTCGATCAGGTAGACCTCGGAGGCGCCGGCGGCGAGGGCGCTCTCCTTGATGGCGCGCCGCTCGACCTGGGTGGAGCCGCACGGCACGCAGATGATGATGCGCGGGCTCGGCGCGAAGAGCCTCGACGGATGCGCCATGCGGATGAACTGCTTGAGCATCTGCTCGGTGACGGTGAAGTCGGCGATCACGCCGTCCTTCATCGGCCGGATGGCGCTGATGTTGCCCGGGACGCGGCCGAGCATCTGCTTGGCCTGCTTGCCCACGGCGTGGATGGTGGTCTTGCCGTTGGGACCGCCTTCCTGGCGGATCGCCACGACGCTCGGCTCGTTGAGGACGATGCCCTTCCCGCGAACGTAGATCAGCGTGTTGGCCGTGCCGAGGTCGATCGCGAGATCGTTGGAGAAGTAGTTACGAAAGAATCCGAACATCGTTTTTTTCGCTGTGAAATCGCCCCGCGCGGGCAGGCAGAAGACGGGCGCCCCAAGGCTTTGGAAGGCGCCGCACGCACAAACTACCAATGATAAACTAACTCACCTTCATCAAGGAGTTGCCCGCCCGGCGCCACCGGCGGGCCATGTGTGTTGGGTTGTTACGAGAACCCGCCCGACGGATCCCCTTCCGTCGTCCCCTTGATTTCATTCCTCCAGTTTCCTGAAGACGCCACTATGCCTTTAAGCGCTGGCGACATCCGCCGCATCGCAGATCTCGGCCGCATCGACATTTCTGAAGAGCAGATCAAAGTCATGCAGGACGAGCTCAATGACATTTTCCAGATGATCGAGGAGATCCGCTCCGTCAACACCGACGGCGTCGAGCCGATGCCCAATCCGCACGACGGCGTCGAGCGTCTGCGCGAAGACCTCGTCACCGAAGGCAATCACCGCGCCGAGAACATGAAGAACGCCCCGGAGCAGTCCGAGGGGTACTTCCTCGTGCCGCAGGTGATCGAATAACGCTCTCCGAGAAGAGATACGCCATCATGGAAAATGCATTCGTCTCCGTCGCCGAGCTCTCCCGGCGGCTTATGAACCGCGAGGTGTCCGCCGTCGAGCTCGCCCGCGGCTACCTTGAGCGCATCGAGGCGCACAAGTCCCTCAACGCCTTCCTCGACGTCCGTCCCGAAGAGACCCTGAAGCAGGCCGAGGCCGCCGACCGTCTCATCGCCGAAGGCAAGGCCGGTCCTCTCGCGGGCGTGCCGATCGCCCACAAGGACATCTTCGTCACCAAGGAGTGGGCCTCCACCGCCGCGAGCCGCATGCTCGAGGGCTACATGAGCCCCTTTGACGCCACGGTCGTGCGCCAGCTCAAGGCGGCCGGCATGGTCTGCCTCGGCAAGCTCAACTGCGACGAGTTCGCGATGGGCTCGGGCAATGAGAACTCCGCCTACGGGCGCGTGGGCAACCCCTGGGACGCCAACGCCGTCCCGGGCGGCTCCTCGGGCGGTTCGGCCGCCGCGGTGGCCGCCGGCCTCGCGCCGATCGTCACCGGCACCGACACGGGCGGCTCCATCCGCGAGCCGGCCTCCTTCACGGGCGTCACGGGCATGAAGCCCACCTACGGGCGTCCCTCGCGCCTCGGCATGATCGCCTTCGCCTCGTCGCTCGACACGGCGGGCCTTCTCGCGCACTCGGCCGAGGACTGCGCGCTTGTTCTCGGCTCCATGGTCGGCCACGACCCCTGGGACTCGACGAGCGTGGACATGCCCGCCGAGGACTTCACGCGCGATCTCGAGAAGCCCGTGAAGGGCATGCGCATCGGCGTGCCCCGCTCCTGGATGGGCGAGGGGCTCGACGCCGAAGTGCGCGCCTCGATCGACGCGGCGCTCGACTTCTACCGCCGTGAAGGCGCCGAGATCGTGGACATAGAGCTGCCGATGGCGAAGCTCGGCGTCCCGGTCTACTACGTCGTCGCCTGCGCCGAGGCGAGCACGAACCTCTCGCGCTACGACGGCGTGCGCTACGGCCACCGCGCCGCCGAGTACACCGACATCGAGAGCATGATGAAGCGCTCGCGCGACGAAGGGTTCGGCGCCGAACCGAAGCGCCGCATCATGATCGGCACCTACGTGCTCTCGCACGGCTACTACGACGCCTACTACCTCAAGGCGCAGCGCGTGCGCCGCCTGATCGCCCAGGAGTTCCACGAGACGTTCCGCCGCGTGGACGCGATCGCCTGCCCGGTCTCGACGGGCACGGCCTACGACTTCGGCGCCAACGCCGATCCGGTCTCGGCCTACCTCTCGGACCTCTACACGGTGCCCGCCTCGCTCGCCGGCCTGCCCGGCGTGGCGATGCCCTGCGGCATCCACTCGAACGGCCGTCCGATCGGCCTGCAGCTGCTCGGCGAGCACTTCACGGAAGCGCGCCTCCTGCAGCTCGCCCACGCCTGGCAGCGCGCCACCGACTGGCACCAGCGCCGCCCGGCGGGTTATTGAGAAACCGCGCGATCAGGAAAGGATGCTTTCAAAAATGAAGTGGGAAGTTGTCATCGGTCTTGAGACGCACGTTCAGCTCTCGACCCATTCCAAGATTTTCTCGGGCGCGCCCTGCCATTTCGGCGACGAGCCCAACGTGAACGCCTGCTACGTGGACCTCGCCCTGCCGGGCGCGCTCCCGGTGCTCAACCGCGGTGCGGTCGAGCGCGCGATCCGCTTCGGCCTCGCGATCGGGGCGCGCGTCGCGAACCACTCGGTTTTCGACCGCAAGAACTATTTCTATCCCGACCTTCCGAAGGGCTACCAGATCAGCCAGTTCGAGCTGCCGATCGTGGTGGGCGGCAAGCTCACCTTCGCCGTCGAGCCGAAGAACGGCGAGCCCTACATGAAGACGATCAACCTTACGCGCGCGCACCTAGAGGAGGACGCCGGCAAGTCCGTCCACGGCATCGTGCACGGCCACTCCGGCATCGACCTCAACCGCGCCGGCACGCCGCTCCTTGAGATCGTGACCGAACCGGAGCTGCGCTCGGCTGCGGAGGCCGTGGGCTACGCCCGCGCGCTCCACGCGCTCGTGGTCTGGCTCGGCATGTCCCGCGGCAACATGCAGGAAGGCAACTTCCGCTGCGACGCCAACGTCTCCGTGCGCCCCATGGGCGAGACAAAGTTCGGCACGCGCTGCGAGATCAAGAACCTCAACTCCTTCCGCTTCCTCGAGGAGGCGATCAACTACGAGGTCGAGCGCCAGATCGAGATCATCGAGGGCGGCGGCAAGATCGTGCAGGCGACGCGCCTCTATGACCCCGACAAGGGCGAGACGCGTCTGATGCGCACGAAGGAGGACTCGATGGACTACCGCTACTTCCCGGATCCCGATCTCCTGCCGCTCGAGGTGAGCGACGAGTGGATCGCCCGCGTGAAGAGCGAAATGCCCGAGCTGCCCGATGAAATGCGCGTCCGTCTGATGAAGGACTTCGGCCTCTCCGAGTACGACGCCACCATCCTCACGGGCGGCCGCGACATCGCCGACTACTACGTCGCCGTCGCCGACGGCGTGAAGGACAAGAAGATCGCCGCCAACTGGGTGATGGGCGAAGTCGCCGCCGCGGTCAATCAGACCGAGGGCCTCACCTTCGCCTCCGCGCCCGTCACGCCCGCGCTTCTCGCGAAGCTCATCGGCCGCATCGCCGACGGCACGATCTCCAACAAGGGCGCGCGCGAGGTCTTCACCGCGCTCTGGTCGGGCGAAGGCAAGGACGTGGACGCCGTGATCGAGGCGAAGGGCCTCAAGCAGATCTCCGACGCGGGAGCCCTCGAGGCGATCGTGGACGAGGTGATCACGAAGAACCAGAAGTCCGTCGATGAGTTCAAGGCCGGCAAGGAGAAGGCGCTCAACGCCTTGGTCGGCCAGTGCATGAAGGCGACGAAGGGCAAGGCCAACCCGGGCCAGCTCAACGCGCTGCTGCGCAAGCGCATCGCCGGCTGACGCTCCGCCGTCCGCTGAGGCATGAAGAAGCCCGGGGTCCCTCGAGGGGATTCCCGGGCTTCTTTGCAGGCGGCGCGGGGACGGTTCCACGTGGAACCGTCCCCGCGCAGAAGCCGTCCGGATCAGGCGCCGTAGCGTTCGCGGTAGGCCGCGACCGCCGGGCGGAAGGAGGCGACCGCCTTCGCCTTTTCGGACGGACCGTCCATGAAGGCGAGCAGGTCGTGCAGGTTGATGATCGAGGCGACGTGCAGGCCGAAGGTCTTCTCAACGTCCTGAACGGCGGAGCTCTCCGTGGGGGCGTCGGCCGTGCCGCCGCGCTCCTGGCGGTCCACCGCGATCAGCACGCCCGAGGGAACGGCGCCCGCGGCCTCGATGATCTTCACGGACTCACGCACCGAGGTGCCCGCGGAGATGACGTCGTCGATGATCACGACGCGGCCCTTGAGGGGCGCGCCCACGATCGTGCCGCCTTCGCCGTGGTCCTTCGCCTCCTTGCGGTTGAAGGCCCAGGGCACGTCGCAGCCGAGACGCGCGAGGTTCATCGCCACGCTCGCGGCGAGCGGAATGCCCTTGTAGGCCGGCCCGAAGATCATGTCGAATTCGATGCAGCCCGCGTCGCGCGCCGCCAGAAGCGTCTGCGCGTAGAAGGCGCCGAGGCGGTCGAGCAGGGCGCCGGTGTTGAAGAGGCCGGCGTTGAAGAAGTAGGGCGACAGGCGGCCCGCCTTGGTCTTGAACTCACCGAAGCGGAGGACGTCCGCGTCGAGAGCGAATTCGATGAACTGCTGCTTGGTCGTTTGCATGACAAGGGCTCGAAAGAACGTGGGGTTGAATGCGGCGGGCGGCTAGAATCTTCAGTCTTTTCCAACGGCCGAAGTCTGCGGATCGTCCGCAGCCCGCGGGAATGAATCCGGAAATTATAGAAACTTGTTCCGGCGCGGCCGGCCGAACTTCATTTCATCCTTCCGAGACGACGACCATGCTGCGCATCCTCACCTTCAACGCCAACGGCATCCGTTCGGCCGCCAAAAAGGGGTTCTTCGACTGGTTCGCCCGGCAGAACGCCGACGTGCTGTGCGTGCAGGAGCTCAAGGCCCAGGAGGCGGACCTCCCCGAGGAGATCCGCCGACTTCCGGGCTACCAGGGGTTCTTCCACTGCGCCGAGAAGAAGGGCTACTCCGGCTGCGGCCTCTGGACGCGCATCGCGCCGCAGGCGGTGCGCACGGGCTGGGGCGACGAGGAGTTCGACGCCGAGGGGCGCTACGTCGAAGCCGACTTCGGCCGCCTCACGGTGATCTCGGCCTACTTCCCCTCGGGGAGTTCGTCCGAAGAGCGCCAGGCCGCCAAGTACCGCTTTCTCGAGCGCTTCGCGCCCCATCTGCTTTCGCTCAAGGAGGCCGGCCGCGAGGTCGTGCTCTGCGGCGACGTGAACATCGCCCACCGCGAAATCGACCTCAAGAACTGGAAGGGCAACCTCGATCACTCCGGGTTCCTGCCCGAGGAGCGCGCCTGGCTCGACCGGCTCTTCGACGACATGGGCTGGGTGGACGTCTTCCGCCGCCTGGATCCCCGGCCGGAGCGCTACACCTGGTGGAGCCAGCGTGGTCAGGCGCGCGCGAAGAACGTCGGTTGGCGCATCGACTACGAGCTCGCCACGCCCGGCATCGCCGCGCTCGCCCGCGCGACGGACATCTACGCCGCGGAGAAGTTCTCCGACCACGCCCCGCTCTGGGTGGACTACGACGTCACGCTATAAGGACCGACGATTGTGATGAAGACGCTCGCCGACATTCTCTTCTCCCAGGGCTTCGGGACGCGCTACGACTGCCGTCAGACCGTGCTTTCGGGCGCCGTCTCGATCGGCGGGACCGCCTGCATGGACCCCGACCAGACGTTCGACCCCGAGGGGCTCGAGCTCGTCTGGCGCGGCCAGGTCTGGCCCGTGCGCGAAAAGGTCGTGATTGCCATGAACAAGCCCGCGGGCTACGAGTGCTCGATGAAGCCCTCGGCCCATCCTTCGGTGATGGGACTGCTGCCCGGCCCCCTCAGAAAGCGCGGCGTGCAGCCCGTGGGGCGCCTTGACTGGGACACGACGGGGCTCCTCATCTTCACCGACGACGGGGCGCTGCTGCACCGGCTCACGCACCCGAAGAAGCACGTGGAGAAGGTCTACGTCGCCCGGCTCTGCCGCCCGCTGACCGACGCGGACTGCGCGAAGCTCATGGCGGGCGTCGTCCTCGACGACGATCCGAAGCCCGTCGCCGCGAAGTCCGCCCGCATGCTCGCCCCCAACGTGCTCGAGCTCGTCATCTCGCAGGGCAAGTACCACCAGGTGAAGCGCATGGTCGCCGCCTGCGGCAGCCGCGTCGCCGCGCTCCACCGCATCCGCGTCGGGGCGTATTCGCTGCCCGAGGACCTCGCGCCCGGCGAATGGCGCTGGCTTGACGGCGCGCAGACGCTTCTCGGCGGAGGCGCGCGCTGATGGCGCCCGCTCCGGAGGCCGGGCGCCGCTCCGGGTGGCGCGTCTACGCCGAGCCCGGGGCGCTGCGCATGGCCGTCTTCGGCTTCAGCTCGGGGCTGCCGCTTCTCCTTGTGATCGGCACGCTCGGCTTCCGGCTACGCGAGGCGGGCGTGGACCTGAAGACGATCGGGTTCTTCTCCTGGGTGGGGCTCATCTACGGCTTCAAGTGGGTCTGGGCGCCCCTCGTGGACCGCATGCCCATTCCCGTCTTCACGCGGGCGCTCGGCCGGCGCCGGGCATGGCTCCTCGCCGCGCAGGCGCTCCTCGTCTGCGCGCTCGGGGCGCTCGCCTGGCTCGACCCGCAGGCGGGGCTCGTCCCCTTCGCCGCGGCCGCGCTCCTCGCGGCCTTCGCCTCGGCGACGCAGGACATCGCGCTCGACGCCTACCGCATCGAGTCGGCGGGCGCCGAAAGACAGGCCGCCTATGCGGCGATGTATCAGACGGGCTACCGGCTCGGCATGATCTGGGCCGGGGCGGGCGCGCTCGCGCTGGCCGCCTGGGCGGCGCACGGCGCGCCGGGGTATCTGCCAGCGGCCTGGACGGCGAGCTACGCCGTGATGAGCGCCTCGGCGCTCGTGGGCGTTGCGGCGACGCTCCTTTCGCCCGAACCCACGGCTGCTGCGCCGCGCTGCGCCGCGGAACGTGCACCGGGATCCTGGACGGAGCGGCTGCGCCGGGCGCTCGCCGAACCCTTCCTCGACTTCTTCGGGCGCTTCGGCTGGATGTCCGTCTGCGTGCTCGCCCTCATCGCCACCTACCGCATCTCCGACGTCGTGATGGGCGTGATGGCGAACCCCTTCTATCAGGACATGGGCTTCACGAAGGAGCAGGTCGCCGCCGTGAGCAAGGTCTTCGGCGTGGTGATGACGCTGCTCGGGGCCTTCGCGGGCGGCGCCGCGGCGATGCGCTGGGGCGTGCTGAGGGTGCTCTTCGCCGGCGCGCTCCTCTCGAGCCTTACGAACCTGCTCTTCTCCGTGCTCGCCGGGATCGGCCCCGACCTCGCCTTCCTCGTGATAACCGTGTCGGCGGACAACCTCGCGGCAGGACTCGCCAGCGCGGCCTTCGTCGCCTATCTCTCGGGACTCACGAGCGCGGGATACTCCGCCACGCAGTACGCGCTCTTCAGCTCCGTCATGCTGCTTCTGCCGAAGTTCCTTGCGGGCTTCTCAGGTGTGGCGGTAGAGACGCTCGGCTATTCGGGCTTCTTCATCGGCACGGCGGCCATCGGGCTGCCCGTGCTCGCGCTCGTCTGGGCCGTGATGCGCTTCGCGCCGCAGAGTGCCGGCGCGAAGCGGGGCTGAATCAGCGGCGGCCGGGGCGGTGCGCAGCCGGCGCGCGCCGTGCGGGCCGCTCCTCGCGCGCCTTGAAGCCGCGGGTGACGGAGGCGATTTCGGCGACGCTCTCCGCAAGATCCTCGGTCGCCTGCTTGAGGTTTTCAAGCGGGCTCTCGAACTCGAGCTCCTCCTTCACCTCCTGCATGTCGCCCGCAAGCTCCTCGGGCAGATGGCGCAGCACCCCCATGAGGGCGCTCTCAACGAGGTCGTTCTCCGTCTCGCGCAGGCCGGGCCAGCGGTTCATCGCCTCGAGGAAGCCCGCCGCGAAGGGCTCGAGCGCGGCGATCGCTTCGTAGCCGCCCAAGGGACGGCCGCGCTCGTCCTCGACGTCGTAGACGATCGGGTCGAGCGGTTTGCAGGCGGCGAGCGTGCGTTCGATCTCGCGGTAGCGCCGGTAGACGAGATCCTCGAGGCGCTCCTGCGCCTTCGGGTCGGCGAGCGCCGCTTCGGAGCGGCCCTCCTCGTCGAAGATGAGCGGCATCCAGTCGCTCGGCGCGACCGGTTCGGGGAGCAGCACGATCGCCGTGAGGAAGCCGTCCATGCGGTCGGGCTCCATCGATTCATAGGGCTCCTCGATGCCGGCGAGGAGTTCGCCGAGCTCGACGAATTCATCGTCGGAGAGCGGTTTGTCGTACAGATTGGTCATTTCGGGTCCTCGGGACGGCGTGTTCAGGATTGGGCTGCGGGCGTCTCTTCGGGCTGCGCGGCTGTCTTTTGGGCGAATTCGCTGAGCGCCTCGCGCACGCTCGCGGCGGTGCGGCGTCGCAGCAGCCCTCGGGCGAAGACCTCGCACTCCTCGGCGTTGAGCGCAAGCACGCGCTCCTTGACGGCGGGAATGTGCGCGGGGTCCATGGAGAGCGCCGAGCAGCCGAGGCCGATGAAGAAGGGCGCCATGTCCGCGCGGCCGGCCATTTCGCCGCAGACGGAGATCTCCTTGCCGGCGGCGGTGACGCGGCGGATGGATTCGGCGATGAAGCGCAGCACCGCAGGGTGGCATTCGTCGCAATAGCGCGAGACGTTCGCGTTGGTGCGGTCCACGGCGAGCGTGTACTGCACGAGGTCGTTCGTGCCGAGCGAGAAGAAGTCGAGAAGCGGCAGCAGGTCCGCGAGGACCGCGACCGCCGCGGGGAGTTCGATCATCCCGCCGAGAGGAATGTCGCTGCGGAACTTGACCCCCTCGGCCTCGAGTTCGGCGGCGGCTTCCTTCATGCAGGCGCGCACTTCATGCACGTCCTCCGGCGACGAGACCATCGGCAGGAGCAGGCGCACCTCGCCCGCGGTGGCCGCGCGCATCAGGGCGCGCAGCTGCTGGATGAAGAGCCGCCGGTGGGCGAAGGAGAAGCGCAGCGCGCGTAGTCCGAGCGCGGGATTGGCCTCCTCGTCCATGTCGCCCTTGAGAAGCGCGAGCGATTCGCGCGAGAGCATCTTGTCGCCGCCGAGGTCGGCCGTGCGGATGGTGGTGGTGACGCGTCCGCGCATGCCGCGGATCACGCGCTGGTAGGCGTCGAGCTGCTCCTCCTCGCCCGGCAGGTCCTCTCGGTTGAGGAAGAGGAACTCCGTGCGGAAGAGACCGACGCCGTCCGCGCCCGCCTTGCGTACCTCGGGGAGGTCTTCGGGGAGCGCAATGTTGGCGTAGAGCGCGACGGGCTCGCCGTCGCGGGTCACGGCCGCCTCGCCGCGCAGCTTCACGAGGCTACGCTTCTTCTGCCGGAGCGCACGCATGGCGCGCGCCGCTGCCTTGCGCTCCTCGTCGGAGGGCGAGAGGTTCACGACGCCTGCGTCGGCGTCCACGAGGATCTCGCGGCCCGTGCCGATGCGCTCGAGGGCGTTTTCAACGCCCACGAGCGTCGGGATGCCGAAGCTCGAGGCGAGAATGGCCGAGTGGCTCGTGATGCTGCCCGTTTCCATCACGATGCCGACGATGTCGAGGTCGTCGCGCTCGCGCAGCTGCAGCATGTCCGCAGGGCCGAGCTGGTCGGCGACGAGGATCACCTGGTCCTCGAGCTCCTCGGCCTCGAGTAGGCTCGTCGCGGAGCGCCGGCCGGCGAGCACGCGCTGAATGCGCTGGAAGACGTCGGTGATGTCCTCGAAGCGGTTGCGCAGGTACGCGTCGCTGATCTGCTCGAAGTCGCGGCGGATCTGCTCGAGGCGCAGCGACAGCGCCCATTCGGCGTTGACGAGCTTTTCGCGGATGAGGCGCGCCGTCTCCGTGATGAGCGTCGGATCCTTGAGGATCATGCGGTAGACGTCGAGGAAGGCCGCGGCCTCGGCGGGCGCGTCGTCCTCGAGCGTTTCGGAGAGCGCCGAGAGCTGCTTGTCCACGGACGAGGCGGCCATGCGCAGGCGCTGCGTTTCGCCGCGCACGTCCGACTGGTCGATCGGGAACTGCGGAATCTCGAGGTCGCTCGCGCTCAGCTGCAGGCCGATGCCACGGGCGACGCCGGGGCAGACGCGCAGGCCCTTGAGCCGCGGGGCCTCCTCGACGGGGGCGGGCGTCTCGACGACGGCTTCGGCCTCTTCAACCTTCTTCTCGTCTCCGGGATTCATGGCCTGTGTCATTCTTCTTCCCCGAAGCGGTTTTCAAAGAGCTCGACGATGCTCTCGAGGGCGGCCTTCTCGTCGGGGCCTTCGGCCGAAACGGTGAGCTCCGTGTCGCAGGGCATCGCCATCGTCATCAGTCCGAGAATCGACTTGGCGTCCACGGAGCGGCTGCCCGAAGTGAGCGTGATGCTGCTTTTAAAGAGGCCCGCAGTCTTGGCGAGCAGGGCGGAGGGACGGGCGTGCAGCCCGAGCTTGTTGCGGATGGTGAGCGTCTGCTGAAGCATGGGGGAGGGTCAATCGCAGCGGTCGATGAGCGAGCTGAGGCTTGCGCGTGCAGCGGCTTCGGCCATCGAGGCGACGCGGCCGGCGGGAACGTCGGGCGCAGCGGAGAGTGCGGAGACGATTGCGGGGAGATTGGTGCCGCTCACGACGTAGACGCGCCCGTCCTCAAAGAGCTGCCGTGCGATGTTGCCCGGCGTCGCGCCCGTGAGGTCGGTGAAGACCACGACGCCGTCGGCGTGCGCGAGCAGCTCGCCGATCAGCCGGCGCGCATACGCGACGCCCTCGGCCATGTCCACGCCGGAGGGAACGTCGTAGGCGAGCACGCGTTCGGCCTTTCTGTCGCCCGTCATGCTGTAGATGTGCTGGGCGCAGGTCTTGAACGCCGACGCGAGCGGGGCGTGGGCGATGATGCATATGCCGGTCGGCACGGTATCTGGCTCCGATACAATGAAATTTGCGTTCCGGAATATTATCATCAGAAATATTGACTCCGGAGCAAATTTGGGACCGTAAATCGGTCTAAACGCAAGAGAAAGGTGGACGCATGTCTCTGATTCAATTCAGTTCGGTCGCTACGGGGCCCTTCATCCTCTTCCGCGAGACGACCGAAAGGATCTTCAAGTCGATCAACGAGCCCTTCCGCGACGAAGGGGCGTTCGCCGCTGAGGATCTGCCCGACGTGCTCGCCCGTCTTGACGCCGCCGCGGCCGAGGACAAGGCGAAGGCGGCGGCCCTCGAAGCGGAGCGCGAGCGCCGGCTGCGTGAAGGCACGTATGACGAAGAGATCCGTGCGCGCGAGGCGGACCGCGAGGAGGAGGAAAAGAACCGTCACCGCGAGGATGCGGTGCGGCTCTATCAGCGCATCGTGCCGCTCCAGGAGATGATCCGGCGCGCCATCCGGCACGACAAGCCCGTCATGTGGACGAAGCTCGGGCGCTGAGGCGCCGCCCTGCCGGTCAGCTTTTCCAGAAAGCGCGGGTGAAGAGCACGAAGACCGTGAAGATCTCGAGTCGGCCCGCGAGCATGAGAAAGGTGAGAATGCCGAGCTGCAGGTCGGTGAGTCCCTGGAAGTTCCCCACCGGCCCCACCGCGCCCATGCCCGGGCCGAGGTTCGTGATGCTCGCGATCGACGCGGAGCACGCTTCGAGGAGCGGGGCGCCCGTGGCGAGGAGCGCGAGGGTGCCGCCCAGCGCCGAGAACGCCCAGAGGAGCGTGTAGGAGAGCACCGCGAAGGCGATCTTGTTGGAGATGTGCTTGCCGCCCACCGTGAGCGGCGTTACCGCGTTCGGATAGAGCAGGTGCGTGAACTCGCGCTGCGCTTGCTTGATGAGAATCATCACGCGGATCATCTTGAGGCCGCCGCCCGTCGAGCCCGCGCAGGTCGCCACGGCCGAGGAGAGGAGCAGGATGACCGGAAGCCCGAGCGGCCACACGGACCAGTCCACCGTCGCGAAGCCCGTCGTCGAGGCGACGCTCGTCACGGAGAAGGCGGCGTTCACGAACGCCTCGTAGAGGTTCGGATAGACGCCCTGCGCATAGAGCACGAGGGTCGCGAAGACGATGAGCACGGTGAGGAGTTCCACCCAGGCCTTCGCCTCGGGGTCGCGCAGATAGGCGAGCGGGTTGCGGCGGCGCCAGGCGACGAAGTGCAGCGAAAAGTTGCACCCGCAGATGAGCATGAAGACCACGGCGACGAGGTCCACCGCGTCGCTGCTGAAGTACCCGAAGCTCGCGTCGTGCGCGGCGATGCCCGAGAGGCTCACCGTCGTCATCATGTGCAGGATCGCGTCGCGCCAGTGCATGCCGGCGAAGTGGTAGGCGACCGCGCAGACGAACGAGATGCCGAAATAGATGAGGTAGAGCGCCCGGGCGGTCTCCGCGACGCGGGGCGTGAGGCGCGACTCCTTGAGCGGACCGCTCGTCTCAGCCTTCATGATCTGCGCGCCGCCGACGCCGAGGAGCGGCAGGATCGCCACGGAGAGCACGATCAGGCCCATGCCGCCTAGCCAGGAGAGGAAGCACCGCCACCCGTTGATCGAGTGGGGCAGGTGGTCGAGCCCCGTGAGGACCGTCCCGCCCGAGGTCGTGAGGCACGACATCGTCTCGAAGTACATCTCCGCGAAGCTCTTCCCGGGCATGTTGAGCAGCAGCGGAATCGTCGCGTAGGCCGCAATGAGCGCCCAGGAGAGCGAGACGAGCAGGAACCCGTGACGCGCGGTCATCTCGCGGCGGAAGGGCAGGAAGATGAGGAAGAGGAGCACGCCCGAGAGGGTCGTGACGCCCGCGCCCCAGAGGAAGTCCGTGACGGCACCGTCCGCCTCGGTCCAGCTGTAGGCGGCCGGCGCGAGCATCAGCGCGCCGAACGCGGCGAGCACCGGGCCGAGCGCGTTGAGCACCGGGAAGAGCAGCACCCTGAGCGTGTTGAGCATTTCCGCCGGACCTTCCTCAGAAGAAACCCACGTCCACCGCGAAGAACTCCTCGACGGTGGGGATCAGGCGCCGGTTGGGCACGAAGATGATGAGGCGGTCCTCGGGCTCGACCTCGAAGTCGAAGTCCGAGAGGAGCACCTTCGTCTCATCGCCGTCGCCGCGGATGAGCGCCGCGACGGTGCACCCCGCGGGGAGCTTGAGCGCGTTGAGCTTCCGGCCGACCACGCGCGAGCTCGAGCGGGTGCCGTGCGCGACGAACTCGATCGCTTCGGCGACGCCGTGGCGCAGCGAGTAGGCCGCGGTGACGTCGCCGCGGCGTACGTAGCGGATGAGCTCGTCCAATGCCGCCTGGGTCTGCGAGACCGTGACGTCGATGCGCGAGCCCTCGATCAGCTCGCCGTAGATGCGGCGGTTGACGAGCGCGATCGTGCGCTTGGCGCCGAGCTTCTTGGCGAGCAGTGCCGAGAGGATGTTGTTTTCATCGTCGTCCGAGAGCGAGATGAAGAGGTCGCAGCTCTCCACGCCCGCCGAGAGGAGCGTGTCCTCGTCGTCGAAGTCGCCGTCGAGCACCATTGCGCGTCCCTCGAGCTCGAGGGCGAGGTTTTCGGCGTCCCGGCGGTTCGCCTCGATCACGCGGATCGAGGTCGGTGCGGCGCCCGTGAGCTCGTCGCCCTCGGTGAGCGCCCGCACGATGCCGGAGCTCATCGCGGGGCTGCCCGCGATGATGAGGCTGCGCGTCGCGCTCGCGCGCCGGCGCATCTGCGTGGTGACGAGCCGCGCGTGGCGCGTGTCGGCGACGAAGATCACCTCGTCGCCCGCCTCAATCAGCGTGCGCGCATTGATCGAGAGGCACTGGTTGCGCCGGAAGAGCGCGGCGATGCGCGCGCAGGCGTGGGGGATGTGCGCATTGAGCTCGCTGATGGGGCCGCCCACCATGGGGCTGCCTTCCTGCGCCTTGACGGCGATGAGGCTCACTCGGCCGTCGGCGAACTCCTGCACCTGCAGCGCTTCGGGGATGTCGATGAGCTTCACGAGGTAGTGCGTGAGCGCCAGCTCGGGCCAGATGATGGTGGTCGCGCCGAAACCCTCCTCCTTGAGCAACCGCGGGTAGCCGCGCAGCTCCTCGTTGCGCACACGCGCGATGCGCGTCGGGATGTTGAAGATCCGCGAGGCGAGCAGGCACACGGCGAGGTTTGTCTCGTCGCTTGAGGTGACGGCGATCAGGATGTCGGTGTCGCTCGCCGAGGCCTCCTCGAGAAGCTTCGGCGAGAGTGCGTCGCCCACCATGCCGCGCAGGTCGAAGCGCGACTGCAGATAGCTGATGTTTTCCGAATGCTGGTCGACGACGGTGATGTCGTTCGCTTCGGAGACGAGGCTTTCGGCGACGGAGCTGCCGATTCGGCCTGCGCCGATGATGAGGATCTTCATGAAAGAAAAGCGCCGGCCGTCCTTGGAGGAGGAGGCCGGCGGCCGGCGGGTCGTCTACTTGTCGTTGAGGAAGTTGTCGAGCGTTGATCCGGTCGGGAGGCCGATGGCGCTGGCGCGTTCCGGGTCCGTGCTCTTTGAGGCGGCCCGGCTGCCCGCAGGGGGCAGGGACACCTCCGGACCGTCCAGCGGCCGCACCACCCGCACCTCCGTATTCCCGGACTGCGCGGAGGCGCGTGAGCCGCCCGTGCGCTCCGCCCGGCTGCGGGCCTCCTTGCGCAGTTCGTCGATGTTGAGGTCGAGCGCCCGGAGCTTGCGGTAGAGGTGCGTGCGCTCCATGCCGGCGTGGCGCGCGAGGTCCGCCATCGACTGGTGGATGTGCATGAGCACCGAGCGGAAGTAGGCGCGCTCGAACTCGAAGAGCACTTCGCGGTAGGGGCGGTTGAAGTCGAGCGTGAGGCCGTACTCCTTGATTTCGAAGACGGGCATGCGCAGGCGCGGCAGATCCGAGCGGCGGCGGGCGCGCTTGTTCTGCTGCTCCTCGGCGCGTGCGCGCTGGAGCATGGCCCACTTCGCGAGCGAGCGCTGAATCGAGTCGAGCAGGAGCCTCAGGGAGATCGGCTTTTCGATGAATTCGATCGCGCCGTTCTCAAGGGCCTGGTTTGCCTGTTCAAGGGAGCCGTGGCCGGACATGATGATGACGGGGAAGTCGAGCCTTCCGGCGTACTTCCACTCCTTGAGCAGCGTCAGACCGTCCGTGCCCGGCATCCAGATGTCGAGCAGGACCAGGTCGAAGTGACGTTCGGCGACGAGCTTGCGCGCCTCATCCGCATCCGCAGCGGCGGCGATGCGGTAGTTGTTTTCGATCAGAATTTCCGAAAGGATCTTCCGGATGCCGATCTCGTCGTCGACGATGAGGATTTCCGTCATGTTGCTTTGCTGTCGTCAGTGGGCGCCTGCGCCGCATTCCGAGGCTGGATTCCCCCAGGGGCGAGGTGTTCAAAAAGGATGTCGATCTGAGCGCCGAGAATGAGCACGCCCGTCGGATCCGTTCTGTTCGAGAGGCGGATGATTGCACGATGCTCGTCAAGAATCTTCTTGACCATGGGCAGGCCGAGGCCGGTGCCGGTGGGCTTGGTCGTGACGTAGGGCTCGAAGGCGCGCGCAAGAATATTTTCGCCGAAACCTATGCCGCTGTCATGCAGGTGCAGCCGCACGGCGCTCATCTCCCGCTCCGTCTTGATGCAGCGCGTCTCGATGACGATTTTCGGATCGCTGCCCTCGGCGGCGTCGACGCTGTTGGAAATCAGATTATGCAGTACCTGCCGGAGCTGCGCCGGATCGCCCTCGATGAGGGGAATGGACTTTTCCAGATCAAGCCGCAGGTCGATGCCGGCCTCATGGTAGAGTTGCGCGATGCCGAGAAGGAATTGGTTGAGGTCGAGCGGAGCGAGCTTCGCCTCGGGGAGCTTTGCGTACGCGCGGAAGTCGTTCACCATCTGCTTGAGTGCGTCCACCTGAGTCGTGATGGTGTTCACGGTGCGCTCGAGCATCTCCGCGTCCTTGTCGTCGGTGAGCTTGGGCTCGAGCCGGTAGACGAGCCGCTCGGCGGCGAGTTGGATCGGCGTGAGCGGATTCTTGATCTCGTGGGCGAGGCGGCGCGCGACTTCGCCCCAGGCGGTGGCGCGCTGCGCCTCGATGAGCTTCGAGACGTCGTCGAAGACCACGATCAGGCCCGAGCCGTCCTTGCCGAAGGGCATCTTCGAGATCTTCAGGTAGAGCGGCACGGTCTCCTCGCCCCGCTCGAGTTGGAATTCAAAGCCCGCGGTGTTCGAGTCCGGGCCGAACCCGAGGGAGAGCTGGGCGTTCCTCACCGCCGAGAAGAGCATCGGCTCGGCGTCGCTGAAGGACGCGCCGGCCGTGCACGTGCGCTCGCCGAGGATCCCGCGGGCGGCGTCGTTGGCGGTGACCACCCGGTCGTCGCGGTCGAGCACGACGACCCCGGAGGAGATGTTGGCGAGCACGCGCTCGAGGTAGGCCTGCGCCTGTTCGGCGCTGCGGCGCTGCTCGTCGATGATGCGCCGCGACTCGGCGAGCTCGCGGATCATTTGATTGAAGGACTGCGTGAGGACGTTGATCTCGCCGTTACCGGTGAACTCCTTGATCGGCTGGAAGTTGCCGTCGGCGACGCGCCGCGTGCCCTGTTCGAGCTGCAGCACCGGCGCGACCGTGCGGCGCGCGAAGGCGAGCGAAACGGCGAAGGCGCCGAGCGCGCCGAGGAGCATCACGAGGAAGAGCGTGCTCGCGTAGACGCTCTGGAGCGAGGCGCGCGAGAGCACGAGCGTCTGGTAGTCGCGGTAGCCCGCGACGAGCACGGCAGCGTTCTGCGCCGTCTCTTCGGCGACGGGCTGGATGATCTGCAGGTAGAGCTGCTGGCGGCGCATCTCAAGACCCGGCGTGCTCGTGAGCGGCACCGCGGCGGCGCCCCCCGTCGTCCGGTCATCGTTCTCCGGCGTGTTCTGGATGGGGACGATCACGCGGATGGAGAGCTTCCCTGAGCGCAGCGCGTCGTAGTTCTCAAAGTCGCCGTCGATCACGCTGTAGATGCCCGCCGTCTTCACGAGCTGGATCTGCGACGAGGTGGGCAGATCGGGCATGAGCACGTTGATGCGCGAACCCGCCGCGGCGACCGCCGTGCCGTTGGGCAGGAAGACGAGCGCCTCGAGCCCGGGGCGCCCTTCGAGGATGTGCAGCAGGTCCGTCATGATGAGCGAGGCGGGCGTGTTGACGAGCAGACCGGCGATGTTGCGTGCGGTCGCCTCGGCCTCATGCTGCTGCTGCGTGAGCAGTCCCCGGGTGATCGTCACGCCCGAGTCGAGCGCCTTCTCGACGCGCACGTCGAACCAGGAGTTGATCGAGCGCGAGATGAAGACCGAGGAGACGAAGTAGATGAGCAGGCACGGAACGAGCGCAAGGCCCGCCGCGGAGAGCGCAAGGCGGCACGTCATGTGCGCGCCGAACTCGCGGTTGCGCCAGCGCTGCCAGAGCCGCAGCCCCATCGAGGCGACGATTGCGAAGAGCACGACGGCGATCGCGCGGTTGACGACGAGCAGCACCGGGAACCACCGCTCGAAGAGCGTGGAGTCCGAGCTCGTTGCGGCGAGCATGAAGAGCGAGATGCACGCGAGGACGAGCGAGGCAATGAAGAGTCCGCGCAGCCAGGACGACATGCTCTATTCTCCGGCCGCCCTGCGGACGTCCTCGGGAATGGCGACGGGCTCCCAGCTGCTCTCCACCGTCCAGTCGCCCGAATCGTGGTTGGTCACCTGCATGGGCTTGGGGAGCTTGCCCGTGTCGAGCGAGAAGCGGATTTCGGCCTGATAGTTCGATCCGGCTGCCGCGTCGCTTGCGGCGACTCGCCAACGGCGGATGTTCTTGATGTAGGGCAGCGCCTCGTCGAGCGTGTCGAAGTTGAGCGAGATGCCGCTGTAGGAGACCGCGTAGCGGCGGGTGAGCGGATTGAAGGCGAGCCGGATGTTGAAGGTGCTCTCGGCGACGTCCTTGTTGAGCCAGTACCAGCGCTCGCGCGAGAGGCCGAACTCATACTTGAAGTAGAGCGCGATGCCGCGGTGCATGGCGTCGATGAGGGGCATCGGCAGGTCGAACTCGTAGTGCGCCTCGATGAAGAGCCCGGGCCGCTCGCCCGGTTCGTCGAGCGTGAGCGCCGCGCTCATGAGCTCCGCCTTCGCGGCCGAGGCCGGACCGGACGCCAAGAGCGCCGCGGAGAGGATCAGCGGCGCCGTGAGCTCGGCGAGGGCGGGGGCGCGGAGGCGTGGCATGCGGAGGACTTCGTGAAGCGGACTCACCGCTTCTCCAGAAGCGCGTAGAAGAAGCCGTCGTGAACGGCGGGCAGTTCGTCCGACGGCGACCAGTCGCCCGACTCCGTCGGAATCAGGCCCATCATACCTGCACCGTCCGCACGGAGCGGAACGAGGCGGGCGGCGGGGCGGCGCGCGAGGAACCCCTCGATCTGCCGCGGCCCCTCTTCGGGGAAGATCGAGCAGGTGCAGAAGAGAAGCTTGCCGCCGCGGCGCAGGCACGGCCAGAGCGCGTCGAGGAGGCGCTTCTGCTCGGCGGCGAGCCGCCGGATGTCCTCGGGCCGGCGCGACCAGGGCACGTCGGGCTGCCGGCGCACGATGCCGCTCGCCGTGCAGGGCGCGTCGAGGAGCACCGCGTCGAAGGGCTCGCCCGTCCACCACTCCTCCGTGCGGGCGGCGTCGGCCGCGCGGACCTCGGCCGAGAGGCCGAGGCGCGAAAGGGTCGAGCGGATGAGTTCGGCGCGCTCCGGATCCACTTCGAGCGCGGTGACGCGGCAGTCGGTGCGCTCCAGAATGTGCGCGGTCTTGCCGCCCGGTGCCGCGCAGGCGTCGAGCACCCGGTCGCCCGGAGCGACGGGCAGGAGATGTGCGGCGAGCTGCGTGCCCGCGTCCTGTACTGAGACGTCGCCCTCGGTGAAGCCGGGGATCTCCTGCACGGGCAGGGGCTTTTCCAGCAGCACCGCCTCAGGACCCACGCGGCGGGCGGCGATGCCCGCCGCCGCGAGCCGCTCGAGGTAGGCCTCGGGCGTGGTGCGGCGCACGTTCACGCGCAGCGTCATCGGCGCGTGGTGCGCGGCGATGGAGAGGATCGACTCCCACTCGTCCGGGTGGGCGGCGCGCACGCGCTCGATCCACCAGGCGGGCGCGTTGAAGCGCACTTCGGGCGTGCGGCGGCAGAGCGCGAGGAGCGGCTCGCGCTCGCGCAGGAAGCGCCGGAGCACGGCGTTGACGAGGCCGGCGAAGCGGGCGGTGCGCCGGCCCGCGCGGGCGGCGTTCACCGCCTCGCTCACGAGCGTGAAGTCGCTGTAGCGGCGGGCGACGAGGAGCGCGAGCGCCGCCTCGATGAGCCCGAGCACCGGACCGGGCGGAGGGCTTTCGAGGAGTCGGCGCGCCAGCGCCTCGACGAGCGCCTTGCTGCGCAGCAGGTCGTAGAGGATCGATTGGAGGGCGGCGCGGGCGTTTGGGGGCAGGTCGGCCGCTTCGGCGTCGAGCGCCGAGGCGAAGGAGGCGCCTTCGCGCATCCGGCGGCGCGCCTGCGCCGCGAGCGTGAGGAGCCGGCGCAGCGGGAGCTGCAGGGCGCGGCCTTCGCCGGAGGATTCCTTTTCGCGGGGATTGGTCATTGGAGCACCTCGCCCGTCCGGATACCGAGGCTCTGGAGAGCGGCGGGGGCGGGCATCCGGGGCTTGCCCGCGCGCTGCAGGACCGTCATGCTGAGCGCGCCGCGGCCGCAGGCGACCGTGAGGGCGCCGTCGGTGGAGAGCACCGTGCCGGGTGCGGCGCCTTCAGGCGCCTCGACGGCTTGTGCCGCCCAGACCTTGACGGGACTTCCGGCGTGTTCGAACTGCAGGCCGGGGAACGGCGTGAAGGCGCGCATGCGGCGCGCGAGGAGCGCGGCGTCCGCGGTCCAGTCGATGCGGCTCTCCGCCTTCATGATCTTGGCGGCGTAGAGGACGCCCGCTTCGCTCTGCGGCGTCGAGTCGAGTTCGTCCGCCTCCTCGAGCGCCTTCGTGAGGAGCTCCGCGCCGAGACGGGCGAGCCGCTCCGTAAGGGAGGCGGTCGTGTCGTCGGGGAGGATCGGCGTGCGCGCCTCGCGCACGACTGGACCCGTGTCGAGACCGAGCTCCATCTTCATCAGGCCGACGCCGGTTTCGGCGTCGCCCGCCTCGATCGCGCGGGTGATCGGTGCGGCGCCGCGCCAACGCGGCAGGAGGCTCGCGTGGATGTTGAGCGCGCGGATGTCGCCCCGGCGGCCGATGCCGCGGGCGCAGTCAAGCACGGCCTGCGGCAGGATGAGGCCGTAGGCGGCGACCACGAGGAGGTCGGCCTCGAGCGCGCGCAGGCGCTCGTGCATCAGGGGGGCGCCTTCGGGGTCCTTCTTCGCCGAGAGCGTGAGCGGCGTGGCCGTTTCGATCCCGAGCTCCCCGGCAAGGACCTTGACGGGGGACGGCGTGAGCTTCATGCCGCGGCCGCTCGGACGGTCGGGCTGCGTGAGGACGAGCGGGATGTCGTGACCGGCTGCGGCGAGCGCGCGGAGCGCCTCGGCGGCGAAGTCCGGCGTGCCGGCGAAGATGATTCTCATGATTCTGTCGGGAGGGGGAGTGAACGGTGCAATATTCTAAAAGCCCCGCGGAGTGGGGCCCCGGAACCGAGCGCCGAAGCGTATCACCGGGTAGGAGCGAGGCTGTGCAAGAGATGAAGTATTTCGACAACGGCGGCGTGCGCATCGCCTACCGGCGGTTCGGCGATCCGCTCGCGCCCGCCGTGGTGCTGCTCATGGGGCTCGGGCTCTCGATGGAGGCCTGGCCCGAAGGGATCGTGTCGGGGCTGCTCGCCGAGGGCTTTCAGGTGATCACGCCCGACAACCGCGACTCGGGGCGCTCCTCGCGCATGACGGCCTGGCGGGTGGGGCGCGGCGACGTCCTGCACGCCATCGTGCGCACCGTATTCGGGCTGCAGGTGACCGGGGAGTACGCGCTCGAGGACATGGCGTTCGACCTCGAGCGGCTGCTCGACCATCTCGGGCTGCGGCGCGTGCACGTCGGGGGCGTCTCCATGGGCGGCATGATCGCCCAGGTCTTCGCCTGCCAGTGTCCGAACCGGGTCGCCACGCTCACCTCGATCTCCTCGGCAGTGGGCAATCCCCGGACGGGGTTCGGGCGGCTGCGCGCCGTGGCGGCCGTCTCCGCTTCGGGCGACGCGGCGAGTCCTGAGGCGCTGCGGCGCCACTTCACGACCGTGCTCACGACGCTCGCCGGTCCCAGGTACCGGCCCGACGCCGCGGAGCTCGAGGAGGCGCTCAGCTCCGCGCCGCGGATCGGCTTCGACGCGGCGGCGACCCGCCGTCAGCTCGTCGCGCTCCTCGCGAGCGGCAACCGCGCGCAGGCGATGCGGCAGCTGCGCACGCCCACCCTCGTGATTCACGGCACGGATGATCCGCTGCTGCCCTTCGCCGCGGGCGAGGAGACCGCGCGGCTCGTCGCCGGCGCGAAGCTCATCCCCGTGGACGGCCTCGGGCACCAGTTGCCGCCGGCGCTCATGGGCACGTACGCGCGCTGGATCGCGACGCACTGCCACGCGCATCCGGCCTGAGGGGGCTCAGCGCGCGCGTTCCTGCTCCTTTTCCTTCTCCTTTTCGCGCTCCTCGCGGCGCAGCTTGCGCAGCTTCGTGCAGGCGCGCTGCTTCTTGAGCAGCGACAGGTGGTCGATGAAGACCACGCCGTCGAGATGGTCCAGCTCGTGCTGCACGCACACGGCGAGCAGCCCCGAGCAGTCGAGCTCGAAGGTCTTGCCGTCGGCGTTCTGCGCGCGCACGCGCACCTGCGCCGGGCGCTTGACGTGCTCGTAGAGGCCCTTGAGCGAGAGGCAGCCCTCCTCGTGGTCCTGCAGCTCCTCGCTCTTCTCGATGATCTCGGGGTTGCAGAGCACGAGGAGTCCCGTCTTGTCGTCGGTGACGTCGATCACGACGATGCGGCGCAGCACGCCCACTTGATTGGCGGCGAGGCCCACGCCCGGAGCGGCGTACATGGTCTCCGCCATGTCCGCGGCGAGGCGCTTGAGGTCCTCGTCGAAGACTTCGATGCGCTCGGCCTTCGCGGCGAGCACGGGATGCGGGTACTGTATAACGGGAAGCTTGGCCACGGATGCGCTCCTTCCCGGCGGGTCCGGGAGGACGAAGTATTTGAAAGGTCAAGGATTATAGCGGCGCCCCGTCCGTGCGCCGTCCTCATCAGGGAGAAGCGATGGTGCCCGACACCCTCAGCCAAGACGAAGCGGCCGCCTGGGTCGCGCTCTCGCTTGTTGATCGGCTCGACGTGCCCGCGGCGCTGCGGCTCATCCGCGCCTTCGGCGGCGTCGAGGAGGCGCTCGGCGCCCCGCTCACCGACCTCGCGCGCCTGATCGGCATGCCTGCGGCCGAAGGGGTGCGCGCGGCCGCCCGCGGGGCGCACGACGAGGAGGTCGAGGGAGCGCTCGCCTGGCTCTCGGACGTTAGGAACGCCCGGCTCCTCACGATCGCCGACCCGGACTTCCCCGGCGGGCTCGTCGCCGCGGGCGCCGCGCCGCTCGTCCTCTACGCCTGCGGTCCGGCGGAGCTTCTCGCGCGCCGTCCGCTTCTCGCCCTGTGCGGTACGGAGGACCCCGACGAAGAGGGACTGAGGAACGCGGAGGACTTCGGCCGGGCGGCGGCGAAGAGTGGTGCGGTAGTCGCCGCGCTGATGGCGCGGGGCGTCTCGGCCGCGGCGCTCTCCGGGGCGCTCTCCGCTCCCGGCGCGCTCCCTCCCGCGGCGCTCCTCGTCACGGGCTGCGCGCGGGCGATCCGCGGGCTCGAGGGGCTGCAGCGGCGAATTCTCGACGCGGGCGGGCTTCTGCTCTCGGCTGAGGCGCCCGGGAGCGGCCGCACGGAGGAGAGCACCGCGCGGGCCCGGGGGCTTCTCGCCGCGACCGCCCCCGTCTTTCTTCTCGTCGAGGCGTCCTTGGGCGACCCGTCCGTTGATGCGGCGCGCCGCGCCGCCGAGGCGGGCGCCACCGTGGGCGCCGTCCCGGGGAGCATCCACGCTGCGCTCGCCAAGGGCGGGAACCGGATCATCCGCGAGGGGGCGCTCCTCGTGGAGACCTGCGCGGATCTCGGGCTCGGCTAATCCGCATCGCCAAAAATGACATAATGCGCGTGCTTCAGGAACCGGCCCTGAACGCGCGGACACTTAAGAATTTACCCCGTGGACGCCGGGCGAAAGCATCCGTCGGGAGGAGTACAGAGTCATGGCTGTGACCTTGGTCATCGCAGAAAAGCCGTCCGTCGCCGGCGACATCGCACGCGCGCTGGGCGGCTTCAAGAAGGACGGCGACTTCTGGAAGCGCGACGACATGATCGTCGGCTCCGCCGTGGGCCATCTTCTCGAGATCAAAGCCCCCGAGGAATACGACGTCAAGCGCGGCCGCTGGTCCTTCGCCAACCTGCCGGTCCTGCCGCCCTATTTCGAACTGCAGCCGCTCAAGAAGTCCGAGGCCAAGTACGAGGGGCTCGCCAAGAAGATCCGCAGCCGCACCGTCACCGACATCATCAACGCATGCGATGCGGGGCGCGAGGGCGAACTCATCTTCCGCCACATCATTCAGGCGACCGGGACGATGAAGCCCATCCGCCGCCTGTGGCTGCAGTCGATGACGAAGGCGTCCATCCAGAAGGCCTTCACGACGCTGCGCACCGACGAGGAGATGAAGCCCCTCGAGGCCGCCGCCCGCAGCCGCTCCGAAGCGGACTGGCTCGTCGGCATCAACGGCACGCGTGCGCTCACCGCCTTCAACTCCAAGGAGGGCGGATTCTTCCTCACGACCGTCGGCCGCGTGCAGACGCCGACCCTCGCCATCGTCGTGGCGCGCGAGGAGGAGATCACGCACTTCAAGCCGCGCGACTACTGGGAGGTGCACGCCGAATTCCACGCTGCGCAGGGCACCTATGAGGGCGTCTGGATCGACCCGGACTTCACGAAGACGAAGGGCGCCCCCGCCGAACTCAAGGCCGAGCGCATCTGGAACGCCGCCGACGCGGAGGCGATCGTCGAGAAGTGCCGCGGCCGCGATGGTGTCGTCACCGAGACGAGCAAGCGCTCCACGCAGAGCTCGCCCGCGCTCTTCGACCTCACGTCGCTGCAGCGCGAGGCGAACAGCCGCTTCGGCTTCCCCGCCAAGATGACGCTCAACCTCGCGCAGCGCCTCTACGAGCGCTTCAAGGTCCTCACCTATCCGCGAACCGACTCGCGTGCGCTCCCCGACGACTACGCGCCGACGGTGAAGGAGACGCTCTCGCACCTGCAGAAGCTCGTCGCCTACGACGGCTTCGCCGCGCAGATCCTCACGAACGGCTGGGTGAAGCCGGGCGACAAGCGCGTCTTCGACAACAGCAAGATCTCCGACCACTTCGCGATCATCCCGACGGGCGAGATCCCGAAGGACCTCGACGAGCCCGAGCAGAAGATCTACGACCTCGTCGTGCGCCGCTTCATGTCGGTCTTCTATCCGCCCGCCGAATTCAACGTCACCACCCGCCGCACGGTGGTCGAAGGGGAGACCTTCCTCACCGAGGGCAAGGTGCTCGTGAAGCCGGGCTGGCTCGAGGTCGCGGGCAAGGTGGGCCGCACGCAGAGCGACCTCACGCCCGTCACAAACGGTGAGACTGTCCTCACGGAGCGCATCGAGACCACGGCCGACCAGACCCGTCCGCCCGCGCGCTACTCTGACGCGACGCTCCTCTCGGCGATGGAGTCCGCCGGCAAGAAGCTCGACGATGGCGAGCTGCGCAACGCCATGGCTGAAAAAGGCCTCGGCACGCCGGCGACGCGCGCCCAGACGATTGAGGGCCTGATCGAGCAGAAGTACCTGCGCCGCGAAGAGCGCGTGCTCGTGCCCAACGCCAAGGCCTTCCAGCTCATGCAACTCGTGCGCGGCCTGCGCATCGACGAGCTCACGCAGCCGCGGCTCACCGCCGAGTGGGAGTACAAGCTCGCGCAGATCGAGCGCGGCGAGGGCTCGCGCGACGCCTTCATGGCCGAAATCCGCGAGATGACGAAGAACATGGTCGCCGTCGCCAAGCAGTACGAAGGCGACAGCGTGCCGATCGTCAATCCGATCCACTTCAAGAACCGCTGCCCGGCCTGCGGCGGCGAGATCGTCGAGAACTACCGGCGCTTCGCCTGCACGAACCCCGCGTGCTACTTTTCGCTCCCCAAGCATCCCTCGGGGCGCGCGTTCGAGGCGGGAGAGGTCGAGGAACTTCTCGCCAACCACCGCATCGGGCCCCTCTCGGGGTTCGTGAGCCGCCGCGGCTTCCCCTTCGAGAGCGAACTCGTGCTCGCGAAGGATCCCGATACGGGCGAGTGGGGGCTGCGCTTCGAGTTTGAGGAGCGTCCCGAGATCGACGCGACCGAGCTCGCCTCGGCGCCGGTCGTGGGCGACTGCCCGCTCTGCCGCGGCCGCGTGGTGGACATCAACGACACCTACGTCTGCGAGCACGCCGTGAACGAACCGCGCACGTGCACCTTCCGCATGGGCAAGACCATCCTTCAGCGCACGATCTCCCACGAGGAGATCGCTACGCTGCTCGCCGAAGGGCGCACGCCGCTCATCAACGACTTCATCTCGAAGCGCACCAACCGGCCCTTCAAGGCCTACCTCGTCTGGGATCCGAAGAAGAAGACGGTCGGCTTCGAGTTCGAGAAGCGCGAGAAGGAGTCCAAGGAGGGCGAGGAGACGGCCGCCCCCGCAGAGGCCGCCGCCGAGGAGAAGAAGCCCGCGTGCCGCACGGCCGCGAAGAAGGCCGCCCCGGCGAAGAAGAGCTCGACCTCGACCCGCCGCAAGCGCGTCTCCGAAGAGTGACGGCGCTTCGGGCGCACCCATGAAAAATCCCGCGCGGCCCTACCGGCCGACGCGGGATTTTTTTCTTGAGCACGAGGGTCCCGAGAGATCAGCCGGCGTCGGCGGGCTTTTCCGCGGGCTTCTCCGCAGGCTTCTTCTTCGTGCGGGTGACGAGCACCTGATCGATCTTGTTGTTGTCCACGTCCATCACCTCGAACGTGTAGTCGGCGAGCACGACCTTGTCGGTGCGCTTCGGAATCTTGCGCAGCATGTACATCATGAAGCCCGCCACCGTCTCGTAGGCGCTGTCTTCGGGCAGCTCGTCGATCTCGAGCGCATGCTCGAGGTCGTCGATCGGCGTGGCGCCGTCCACGAGCCACGTGTCGTCGTCGCGTTGGATGATCTGCACGTCGTCCTCGTTCGTGACGAGGTCGCCCATCACCGTGGACATGATGTCGTTGATCGTGATGATGCCCACGACGAGCGCGTACTCGTTGAGGATCACCGCGAAGTCGGAGTGCGTGCGCTGGAAGACGTCGAGCACTTCGGAGAGCGTAAGCGAGTCGGGGATGAACTGCACGCCCTGCAGGAGCTCGGGGTCCTGGAAGACGATCGGGCGCTCCTCGAGCACGCGGCGCAGCAGGTGCTTGGAGTCCACGAAGCCCACGACGTGGTCGAGGTCCTTGTCGCAGACGAGGAAGCGGTTGTAGGGCACGGTGGCGATCTTCGCGCGGATGCTCTCGTCGGTCTCGTCGAGCGTGAAGTAGACGATGCTCTCGCGCGCCGTCATGGCCGAGGGAACGAGGCGGCTCTCCAATTCGAAGACGTTCTGGATCACCGTCTCCTCCTCGGGGGCGATCACGCCCGCCGCGGTGCCCGCGCCCACCTGCGCGAGGATGTCCTCGGAGGTGATGGTCTCCTGGCGCTTGGTGGGCATGCCGAGCGAGCGGATGCAGGCGTCCGAGAGGCGCTCGAGCACGAAGACGATCGGGCGGAGCAGCTTGATGATGACGTTCATCGGGCGCACGACGAACATGGCGATCACCTCGGGACGGGCGATCGCGAGGCGCTTGGGCAGCAGGTCCGCGAAGATCACGAAGAGCGCCGTGGCGATGATGAACGAGAGGATGAAGCTCACGTTGCCCATGTCCCGGCCGGGGAGAACCTCCGCGAACAGCCAGGAAAAGAAGGGCGAGAAGGCCGCGTCGCCGATCACGCCGCCGAGCAGCGCCGTGGCGTTGATCATCACCTGCAGGGCCGAGAAGAACTGTCCCGGATGGGACTGCAGTTCAAGCACCATCGCCGCACGTCGGTCTCCGTCGTCGGCGAGCGTCTGCAGGCGCGTCTTCGACGCGGATGCGAGGGAGATCTCGGCGGAGGAGAAGAAGGCGCTGAGCACGACGAGGCACATCAGGCCGACGACTTGCGGCAGGGAATTCATAGGCAGGATAGGCAGGAGCAGGGTTGTTGATGGAGGCGTCCGGCGGCGAAGGAGGACCGCCTGGATTAGACGCAGATCGTGAATTTTAGCATGAATGGACTATTAACCACCTGTTTTTTGGCGGTATTTTATGTCCGTCGGCCTCCGAACCGTCCGCCTCCCGGAAGAACTCCAGAGCGGCGCGCCCGGGCGCGCCGGCGCCGTTTCCTGTGTACACTCGCACGACCGGCCGTTCATCCGCTCCTGCGGGAGCGGACGCGCGGATCCGCCGCCGTGCCGCCGTGCCGGATGGCACCTTGAACTGGACTTCGCCTCGGAACGGAGTCCGCCGGACCGGACGCTCCGGCCCGCACACGATCAGGAAGAAAAAATGAAGATCAAGCTTCTCTCCGCCGCCGTCGCCCTCGCGGCCTGCGCCGCCGTCGCCCCCGCCCATGCGGGTGCCACGCTCGACAAGATCAAGGCGAGGGATCAGCTCGTCTGCGGCGTCAACACGTCCGCTCCGGGCTTCTCGAGCGCCGACAGCCAGGGCCGCTGGCAGGGCCTCGACGTCAACACCTGCCGCGCCGTCGCCGCTGCGGTTTTGGGCGACGCCGACAAGGTGAAGTACGTTCCGCTCTCCTCGACGCAGCACATGGCCGCGCTCGCCTCGGGCGAGATCGACATGCTCGCGCGCAACACGACCTGGACGATGACGCGCGACGCGGGCACGGCGAACGTCTTCGTCACGGTGTCCTACTACGACGGCCAGGGCTTCATGGTTCCGAAGTCCCTCGGCGTGAAGAGCGTGAAGGAGCTTGACGGCGCCACCGTCTGCGTGCAGACGGGCACCACCACCGAAAAAACCACGGCCGACTACTTCCACTCGCACGGCATGCAGTACAAGACCGTCGTCTTCGACACGACCGAAGCGACGCAGAGCGCGTTCCTCTCGGGCCGCTGCGACGTCTACACGACCGACATGTCCGACCTCGCGGGCGTGCGCACCATCGCCCAGGACCCCTCGAAGTTCGACATCCTCCCCGAGACGATCTCCAAGGAGCCCCTCGGGCCGGCCGTGCGCCGCGGCGACTGGGAGTTCTTTGAGATCGTGCGCTGGTCCTTCATGGCCTTCCTCGGCGCCGAGGAGCTCGGCGTGACGCAGGCGAACGTCGATGAGATGCGCAAGACTTCGAAGAACCCGAACGTCATGCGCCTCGTCGGTTCGGGCGAGGACATGGGCCGCATGCTCGGCCTGGACAAGGACTGGTCCTACCGTATCATTAAGCAGGTCGGCAACTACGGCGAATCCTGGACGAAGTACTTCGGTCCGGCCACGCCGCTCAACCTGCCCCGCGGCATGAACAAGCTCTGGACGGACGGCGGCCTGATGTACGCCATGCCGATCCGATAAAATGAGGCGGCGTCCGCCGCCGCTAGGCCGGGGCGGATCTCGTTTCCGGGGCTCCAAGCCGTCAGCAGCTTGGGGCCTCTTCGCTTTTCCTCCTCCCGCAGTCCATGTTTGCCAGAGACTCCTTCAGCATCGTGCCGGGCGACCAGGCCTGGATCGAGCGTGAAAAGGTGCGCCGCCGGCGCGAGTACACGCTCCAGGCCGCGCTGATCCTCCTTCTCGTCGCCTTCGTCGCCGTGCTTGCGGCCAACGTCGAGGCGAACCTCGCAGCGAAGAACATCAAGAGCGGCTTCGGCTTCCTGATGAACCGCGCGGGCTTTGAGATCAGCGACCAGCTCGTCGTCTACTCCGCGAACGATCCGCTCTGGAAGGCCTTCTTCGTCGGCATCCTCAACACGCTGCGCGTCTCCGCCCTCACGATCGTCACGGCGACCGTGCTCGGCGTCGTGGTGGGCCTCATGCGCCTCTCGCGCAACGGCATCGTGCGGCTCCTCGGCGCCGCGCACGTCGAGGCGTACCGCAACATTCCGCTGCTCGTGCTTCTCCTCGCGCTCTACCTCGCCGTGACGGAGCTTCTGCCGGGCGTGCGGCAGGCCTTCCATCTGGGCGACTGGGTCTTCCTCTCGAAGACCGGGCTCCTCTACGCGGTGCCTCAGGCGCCTTGGGCGGCGGGGGCCGCGGCCGCCGCCGGACTCGTCTTCGCCTGGATCGCCGCGCGCCTCGTGCGGCGCCGCGAGACCGGGCTCGTCGCGACGACGACGGGCATCGTCGTCTTTGCGCTCGCCTTCGTGGCCGTTTGGGCCGCCTGCGGCGCGCTCTTCGGCTGGAACCATCCGCGGGCGACGCGCTTCTCCATGTCGGGCGGCGCGCAGCTCACGCCGGAATTCCTCACGCTCTGGCTCGGCCTCACGCTCTACAGCTCGGCGATGATCGCCGAGGTGGTCCGCGCGGGCGTCCTCTCCGTGCGCCCGGGACAGTGGGCGGCCGCGGCCGCGCTCGGCCTGCGTCGCACCGAGACGGTGAGCTACGTGGTCTTCCCGCAGGCGATGCGCCTCATCGTTCCGCCGCTCTCGAGCCAGTACATGACGCTCACGAAGAACTCCTCGCTCGCCGTGATGGTGGGTTATCCGGACCTCGTGAACGTCGGCACGACCGTGATGAACGTCACCGGGCAGTCGCTTGAGGTGATCTGCCTCATCATGGCGGTCTACCTCACCGTGAACCTCGTCATCTCGCTCGTGATGAACCGCTTCAACGCGCGCATCATGCGCGCGCCGCAGTAAAGGAGTCCGACATGCCGGAAGTACAGGTTGTGGGCGTGCCGGGCGGAGTCCTCGAGCGGATCCGCAGCAGCTGCTTTTATTCGATTCCCGCCGGGATCGTCTCGGTCGTTCTCGGCGCGGCGGTTCTCCTCGCGTGCGCCTGGGTCTTCAAGTGGGCCGTCTGGGACGCCGTCTGGCAGGCCGACCTCGACGCCTGCCGGCGCGCTTCGGGCGCCTGCTGGGGGTTCGTCGCCGAAAAGTGGCGCCTCATCATCTTCGGGCGCTTCCCCTATGAGCTGCAGTGGCGTCCGGCCGTCGCCACCATTCTCATCGTGCTGATGCTCTGCGTCACCGCGCTGCCCGCGCTCTGGACGCGCCGCGGCGCGCGGTTCATCCTCTGGGGTTGGGTTGCCGCCTTCGCGGTCTTCTTCACGTTGATGACCGGCGGCGTCTTCGGGCTCGAGCCGATCAGCACGGACATGTGGGGCGGCCTTCCGCTCACGGTGATCCTCACGCTGCTCGGCATGGCGGCCTCCTCGCCGATCGGCATCCTCCTCGCGATCGGGCGCCGCAGCCGGCTGCCGATCGTCTCCGCGCTCTCCACGGGCTACATCGAGCTCGTGCGCGGCGTGCCGCTCATCACGGTGCTCTTCGTCGCCTCCTTCGTCTTCCCGCTCCTGCTGCCCGAATGGCTCAAGGCGGACGCTTTCTGGCGCGTCGCCGTCGGCATCACGCTCTTCCAGGCGGCCTACACGGCCGAGACGGTGAGGGGCGGTCTGCAAACCATTCCCCGGGGGCAGTTCGCCGCCGCGCGCTCGCTCGGCCTCACCGAGCGGCAGTGCTACGTGCACGTCATCCTGCCTCAGGCTCTGGTCGCGATCATCCCGGCCTTTGTCAACAGCCTGCTCTCTTGCTTCATGGACACTTCGCTCGTGATGGTCGTGTCGATGTACGACCTCACGGGTAGCCTCAAGCTCGCGTTGGGCGACGCGCACTGGCGCCCCTACTTCATCGAGGGCTACGTCTTCATCGCGCTCGTCTACTTCTCCTCGAGCTTCATCATCTCGCGCTACAGCCAGTGGCTCGAGGGGCGCCTGCGCGGACCGCAGCGTCGCTGAATCTTTTGAACGGACACCATTGCGTCATGAAGTTTCACGAACACATCATCCGCGCCTCCATTCCGGAGCTTCCCTTCCAGCTCACGCGTGAAGCGCTCGCGCGCGGCATCGCCGGCTTCGCCCGGCATCCCGAGCACTACATCGAGGAGGTGAGCGGCTCGCGCATCACCTCGTCCGAGACGGTCGGCGCCGAGCCCGGGTCAGTCGTCTTCGGCCGGGAGATCCGCTTCGGCGCGCTCGTCTTCGAGGAGCGCATCGAGCTCACCGCCGCGGGTGACTACCGCGCGCACGTCGAGGCCGACGGCCCGCGGCCCGCTTCTGACTTCACGATGACCATCGAGGAGCCCGAGCTGGGCTCGCTTTTCGTGCGCTTCACTTATCACGAGGACCGGCCCGAGGCGCCCGAGACGTCGCTCGAAGAGCGTCAACTCGCGCAGCTGCGCCGCCTCGCCTACGAGAGCAAGGACCGCAGCATCCTCTCGAAGATCCTCGAGGATCTCATCGAGGAGCACGCCTCCGGCCGTCCGGCCTGAGCGCTCCCCCAGGCACTCCCTTCGAAGGCCTTGCGCCTTCATCGTCAACGCGCCCGCAGGAGGTCCGCCCTCTCGGGCGCTTCTTGTCCTCCGCAACACCCGCACGCATCCATGACAGAAATGCTTCCCGCGCGCATCTGCGCCCGCATCGCCGAAGAGATCTCCTGCCGGCCGCATCAGGTGGAGGCCGCCGCCAGACTGCTCGACGACGGCGCCACCGTTCCCTTCATCGCCCGCTACCGCAAGGAGGCGACGGGGGGACTCGACGACGCGCAGCTGCGCACGCTCGAGGAGCGCCTCGTCTACCTGCGCGAGCTTGAGGACCGCCGCGGCGTCGTGCTCGCCGCCGTCGAGACGGCCGGCAAGCTCACCGACGAACTGCGCGCCTCGATCGAGGCGGCCGACACGAAGCAGACCATCGAGGACCTCTACGCGCCCTACAAGAGCCGCCGGCGCACGCGCGCCGTCATCGCCCGCGAGGCCGGGCTCGAACCGATCGCCGACCGGCTTCTCGCCGACCGCTCGCTCGATCCCGCCGCCGAGGCGGCCGCCTTCGTCAACGCCGAGGCGGGCTTCGCCGACGCCGCCGCGGTGCTCAACGGCGCCCGCGACATCCTCGCCGAGCGCTTCAGCCTCGACGTCGAGGTGCGCGAGGCGCTGCGCGCCTTCATGGCGAACCGCGGCGAACTGGTGAGCCGCGTGGTCGAGGCCGAAAAGGACAAGGCGGAGAAGTTCCGCGACTACTTTGACTACCGCGAACGGCTCGACAAGATCCCCTCGCACCGCGCGCTCGCCGTTCTGCGCGGCCGCCGCGAGGGGTTTCTCTCCGTCGCCGTGGAGCTCTCGCCCGAGGAGGAGGCGCTCACGCCCCATCCGGCCGAGGCGCGGCTCGCCGACGCGCTCGGCATCCGCCGCACGGGGCGAGCCGCCGACGAGTGGCTCCTCTCGGTCGTGCGTTGGACGTGGCGCGTGAAGTCGCGCCTCGCCATTGAGACGGACCTGCTCGAGGAGCTTCGCGAGCGCGCCGAAGACACGGCGATCACCGTCTTCGGCGACAACCTGAGGGATCTGCTTCTCGCCGCCCCTGCGGGGCACCACACGGTCGTGGGGCTCGATCCGGGCTTCCGCACCGGTGTGAAGACCGCGGTGATCGACGCCACGGGCCGCGTGCTCGCCCACGACGTGCTGATGATGCACCGCTCGGAAGGCGAGAAGGAGACGGCCAAGCTCAAGCTCGCCGCCCTCGTCACGCGCTACAAGGCTGCCTTCGTCGCGATCGGCAACGGCACGGCGAGCCGCGAAACCTCCGCCGTCGTGGGCGAGGTGTTCCGCGAGCATCCTGAGGCGAAGTGCGTGCGCGTCATCGTGAGCGAGGCGGGCGCCTCGGTTTACTCCGCTTCGGAGCTCGCGGGCGAGGAGCTCCCCGGACTCGACGTGAGCTACCGCGGCGCCGTCTCGATCGCGCGCCGCCTGCAGGATCCGCTCGCCGAGCTCGTCAAGATCGACCCGAAGGCGATCGGCGTCGGTCAGTATCAGCACGACGTGGACCACCAGAAGCTCGAGCGCCGTCTCTCGGCCGTGGTCGAGGACTGCGTGAACTTCGTCGGCGTGGACGTCAACACGGCGAGCCCGCAGCTCCTCTCGCACGTGGCGGGCCTCACGCGCCGCGTCGCGCAGGAGATCGTCGCCTACCGCGAGGCGAACGGCGCCTTCCGCGACCGGGAGGCCCTGAAGTCGGTGCCCTATCTCGGCGCCGCACGCTTCCTGCAGGCGGCGGGCTTCCTGCGCATCCACCGCGGCGCCAACCCCTTGGACGGCACGGGCGTGCATCCTGAGTCCTACGGCCTCGTCGCGCGCATGGCCCGGCAGCTCGGCCTCGGGAGCGTGCGCGAACTCATGGGCAACGAGGCGCTGCTGCGCCGCATCCGCCCGCAGGACTTCGCCGACGACAAGTTCGGTGCGCCCACGGTGATCGACATCATCCGCGAGCTTGAGAAGCCCGAGCGCGATCCGCGCGCGGAGTTCAAGACTGCGGAGTTCAAGGACGAGATCCAGACGATCGAAGATCTGCGTCCGGGCATGAAGCTCGAGGGCGTCGTCAACAACGTCGCCGCCTTCGGCGCCTTCGTGGACGTGGGCGTGCACGTCTCGGGCCTCGTGCACGTCTCCGCGCTCGCCGACCACTTCGTCAAGGATCCGCGCGACGAGGTGCGCGTCGGGCAGGTCGTGCGCGTCACCGTCCTAGACGTGGACGTGCCGCGCCAGCGCATCTCGCTCTCGATGCGCTCGGACGGCGCGGCCGGTCCCCAGCCGGGCGCGGCGCGCGGTGCGCGTCGGGGCGGCAGGAAGGAGGATGCCGGCAAGCCCTCGCAGACGGCGCTCGGCGCCGCCTTCGCCGGCTTGAAGCGCGGCCGATGAAGCGGCGAAGCCCCCGGAGCGCCGCAGCGCGGTCCGGGGGCTTCGCCTTCAAAAGGGAGGCCAAGCGGGGACGTCAGTCCTGCTTCTCTTCGATCTGCGCTTCGTGGGGTTCGGGTTCGGGGGTGCCGCTCACCCAGCGTTCACCGAGCTCCATGAGCGCGTTGAGGATGATCGCGCCGAAGGTCGCCGTGCCGATGCCGCCCAGGGTGAAGTTCCCGAGGTGGATCGTGAAGTCGCCCGCACCGAGGATGAGCGTCACGGCGGCGACGATCAGGTTGCGGTTGTCGCCGAAGTTGACGTGGTTCACCACCCAGACGCGGGCGCCCGCGACGGCGATCAGGCCGAAGACCACGATCGAGGTGCCCCCGAGGATCGGCTGCGGAATCGTCTGGATCACGGCGCCGAACTTGGGCGAGAAGCCGAGGATGATCGCGAAGACCGCGGCGACCGGGAAGAGCAGCGTCGAGTAGACGCGCGTCGCGGCCATCACGCCGATGTTTTCGCCGTAGGTCGTCACGCCCGTGCCGCCGAAGCTCGCCGAGAACATCGTCGCGATGCCGTCGCCGAGGAAGGCGCGGCCCATGTACGGGTCGAGGTTGCGGCCCGTCATGGCCGTCACCGCCTTGATGTGACCGAGGTTCTCGCCCACGAGGATGATCACCACCGGGGCGATGAGCGTGATCGCCGAGGTCGTGAAGACCGGGGTCTCAAAGTGTGGAATGCCGAACCAGGCCGCCTCGCCGATCTTGGCGAAGTCGATCGGCGCGCCGAGGCCGAGGCCGTTCGTGAGCACGGCGTAGATCGCGTAGGAGAGGCCGAGGCCCACGAGGATGAGGAGCTTCTGCACGAGGCCGCGCGTGTAGACGGCCACGCCGCCCACGCAGATCACGGTGAGGATGGCGATCCAGGCGTCGAAGTCCGTCGGACCGACGCTCTTGACGGCCGTCGGGGCGAGGTTGAGGCCGATCACGGCGACCACGGCGCCGGTGACCACGGGCGGCATGAGCCGCTCGATCCACTTCACACCCGTGCTCATGACGATCAGGCCGACGGCGCAGTAGATGAGGCCGCAGACGATGATGCCGCCCAGGGCGACCGGGATGTTCGGGTTGTGGCCGGAGCCGGCGACGTAGCCCGTCGCCGCGATCACCACGCCGATGAAGGCGAAGGAGCTGCCGAGGTAGCTCGGTACGTGCCCGCCCACGAGCACGAAGAAGATGAGCGTGCCGAGGCCGCTCATCAGAATCGCGAGGTTCGGGTCGAAGCCCATGAGAAGCGGCGCGAGAACGGTGGAGCCGAACATGGCGACGACGTGCTGCACGCCGAGCGCGAGCGTCTGCCCGGCCGAGAGACGTTCGTCGGGCGCGATGATGCCGGAAGTCTTCAGCTTCCAGGAGGGGAAGTAGCTCATCGAAAGTAATCCTCTGATGCGGATGCACAAACGGCTTCATTCTAATGACGCCGGTAACGAATTGTTTCGTGCGGTCCCGCACGACTTCTCGGGGCGCCGCCCGGGCGCCCCGTTCGCCCGGAACCCGCGGAATTTGCGACTAAAATGAGCGCCTTTCCCCTCCCGGCGCCCTCCGCAGGCGCCGGACAAACCTCCTTTTCTCGCTCTCCACGCATGACGAGTCCCAATCCGGCGCTCGTGCGGGACGTTGCAGAACGCCGCACCTTCGCCATCATCTCCCACCCTGACGCCGGCAAGACGACGCTCACGGAAAAACTTCTGCTTTTCGGCGGCGCCATTCAGATGGCCGGCGCCGTCAAGGGCCGCAAGGCCTCCCGCCACGCCACTTCGGACTGGATGGAGGTCGAGAAGCAGCGCGGCATTTCGGTGACGAGCTCGGTGATGCAGTTCCATTACCGCGACCACGTGATCAACCTGCTCGACACCCCGGGCCACGAGGACTTCTCGGAAGACACCTACCGCGTGCTCACGGCCGTCGATGCGGCGGTGATGGTGATCGACGCGGCCAAGGGCGTCGAGGCGCAGACCATCAAGCTCCTTGAGGTCTGCCGCATGCGCCGTACGCCGATCATCACCTTCATCAACAAGTTCGACCGCGAGGTGCGCGATCCGCTCGACCTGCTGAGCGAGATCGAGCACGTGCTCAAGCTCCAGTGCTGCCCGATCACCTGGCCGATCGGCATGGGCAAGACCTTCAGAGGCGTCTTCTCGCTGCTGAAGAACCACCTCGTGCGCTTCACACCGGGCGAGGACCGCCTGACGGCCGACCGCGAGCTCATTGAGGGGCTCGACAACCCCGAGCTCGACGAGCTCTATCCGATGGAGATGCCCTACGTGCGCGAGTCGATCGAGCTCGTCGAGGGCGCGACCGAACCCTTCTCGCTCGAGAAGTTCCTCGCGGGCGAGCAGAGCCCGGTCTTCTTCGGTTCCGGCGTGAACAACTTCGGCGTCGAGGACGTGCTCAACGCCCTCGTGGACTGGGCGCCCGCGCCGCAGCCGCGCGACGCCGGCGTGCGCATGGTCGAGCCGACCGAGACGCCCTTCACCGGGTTCGTCTTCAAGATCCAGGCCAATATGGATCCGCGCCACCGCGACCGCATCGCCTTCTTCCGCGTCTGCTCGGGCCGCTATCAGCCCGGCATGAAGGTGAAGCACTGCCGCGAGGACCGCGAGATGAAGATCCCCAACGCGCTCACGTTCATGGCGCAGGACCGCGTCATCATGACCGACGCGGTGGCGGGCGACATCATCGGCATCTACAACCACGGGCAGCTGCACATCGGCGACACGCTCACCGAGGGCGAGCGTCTGCAGTTCACCGGCATCCCGAACTTCGCGCCGGAGCTCTTCCGCGCCGCGCGCAGCAAGGACCCCTTCAAGGCGAAGCAGCTCCAGAAGGGCCTGCAGGAGCTCGGCGAAGAGGGCGCCATTCAGGTCTTCACCGGCGAATTCGGCAACATCCTCCTCGGCGCCGTCGGCCAGTTGCAGTTCGAGATCGTCGCGCAGCGCCTCGCCGACGAGTACAAGGTCGATGCGCTCTACGAGTCCACCGACGTCTCGACGGCGCGCTGGCTCTCGTTCCCCGACGACAAGACCAAGCGCGAGTTCGAGGCCGAGCAGGGCGCGCGCCTCGCGACCGACGTCAACGGCAACCAGGTCTACCTCGCCACGTCGATCTACAACCTCGAGACCACGATGAAGCACTGGCCTCAGGTGACGTTCCACACGACGCGCGAGATGAACCAGACGTTCTGACGTCCCGCAGCGGTTCCTGAAGACGAGAAAGCCCGGAGTGATCCGGGCTTTCTTCTTTTGAGCGGCCTGCTGAGGGCTACTTCGCGAGCGCCGCGCGGTAGGCGGCGAGCGCCTCGGGGTGGCAGGAGAGCACGCGCTCGAGGTGTCCGCGCAGATAACAGATGGCGAGGCCGTAGTTCGTCATCGGCACACCCTGCGCCTTGGCGCGGCGCAGCCGCATGAGCATGTGGCGGCGCGTCACCACGCAGCCGCCGCACTGAATGAGCACGGCGTAAGGCCTGAGGTCGTCGGGGAAGTCCTTGCCGACCGCCACTTCGATCTCGAGCTTTCGGCCGGTCTTCTCACGCAACCAGCGCGGGATCTTGAGCCGGCCGATGTCGTCCTTCTGCGGGTGGTGGCTGCACGTCTCGCAGATGAGCACGCGGTCGCCGTCCTTGAGCCGAGCGAGGGCCGCGGTGCCCTCGGCGAGCGCGATGAGGTCGCTCTTGGCGTAGGCCATCTGCAGCGAGAACGTGGTGAGCGGAATCGATTCGGGTGTCTGGCGCACGACGTCGTCGATCGCCTGCGAGTCCGTCATCACGAAGGCGGGCGGACGCTTCAGCTCCGCGATCGCCTCGGCGACGCGGTCCTGCTGCACGACGACGACCTTGGCGTGCGCGTCGAGGAGTTCGCGGATCGCCTGCACCTGTGGCAGGATGAGGCGTCCCTTCGGGGCGCCCGAGTCGATCGGCGTGACGAGCACCGCCGTGTCGCCGGCGTGCGCGAGGTCGCCCGCGAGCGGCCGGTCGGGCTCGGTGTCGTCCTCGACGAGCCGGATGATCGCTTCGCGCAGCGCGTCGATGCCGGTGCGCTCGCGCGCGTCGGTGACGACGACGGGGATCCCGAGGGCCTTCGCTTCGGCGAGCACGGCCTCCGAGGGCGGCGTGACGCCCGCCTTGTTGAGCACGAGCACGGCGGCCGTGCCGAGGCGGCGGGCCGTCGCGACGAGGTCGCGGTCGTCGGCTTCGAGCCCTGCGGCGGAGGCGATGATGAGCGCGACGTCCACCCATTCGAGCACGGTCTTGGAGCGCTCGACGCGCGCGGCGCCGAGTTCGCCCACGTCGTCCACGCCCGCCGTGTCGATGAAGACCACCGGGCCGATCGGCGCAAGCTCGCAAGCCTTCTCCACCGGATCGGTGGTGGTGCCCGGAACGTCCGAGACGATCGAGATGTGTTGGTTGGTGAGCGCGTTGGCGAGCGAGCTTTTGCCGGCGTTGCGCCGGCCGAAGAGGCCGATGTGGATTCTGAGTCCCTTGGGCGTGTCGAGCATGGTTGGGTTTCCTCCAAACGTCGCCGGGCGGATCTTGGCGTGCGTGTTTTTTGGGTTGTTCCGGCGACGCACTTTAGAAAAAAGGCCGGATGCGTGCATCCGGCCTTCTTGACTTGGAGCAATCCTCCGCGGGGGATTACTTCTCGATGTTCGTGCGGATCACGTCGCGCTCGAACCAGACGGGCGCGTGGTGTTCAGCGGCTTCCACCGAGATGGTGCCCGGGCCGAGGCGCCAGATGCCCTTGAAGTGGGACATCGAGAGCAGCGCGAGCGGGATGTGGGCGCACACGACGAGGATCGAGATGATGATCGAGCCCCAGACGTGGAAGTAGAACGTCAGGAAGTAGACGAGCTTGCCGGTGACCGGCGCGCCGATCCAGAGGAGCCAGCCCGTCACGATGAGGGCGGCGATCATGCCCATGAAGAGCAGATACGAGGCCTTCTGGCCGCCGTTGTAGCGGCCCTGCGGCGGAACGGTCTCCGGCCCGAGGGGGATGCCGAAGAAGCGGCGGGGATAGTTGCCGAAGTTGAGGAACCAGCGCAGCGTATTGCGGTCCCACTCCAGGCAGGCGCGCATGATGAGCGCGAAGCGGTCCGGAGCGATGACGATGAAGCCGAGCAGATTGAACGTGAACACGGCGCCGAGGATCAGGTGGGCGAGCATCGTCGCTTCGGCAGCCTCGTCGGAGGGGTTGCAGAAGTAGACGTACACGCCCGTGAAGAGCAGCGCGAACCAGGTGATCGCGTTCACGGAGTGGAAGACCTTGTCCGGCGCATGGAAGCGCAGGATGCGGTCGTTGGGGGCGGCGGCGGAGATATTAGACATGAGCAGCCTCCGTCATGGCGAGCATGGAGCGGGAGTAGTAGTGCGTATGGAGCAGTTCGTGCATCGTGTGATCCACGGGCTTGGCCTTCATGTCCTTGTAGACGGACATGACCACCTTGTTCTGGTGGGAGGCCGTGAGGCCCATCGCCTGGCAGAGCTTGTCGTCCTTGTAGAGGCCGGCCTGACGGGCGAGGATGATGGAGTTGCGGCGCGCGACCATGTCGCCGATGGCCCAGCCGCAGACGACGGCGGCGCCGACGCACAGGCCGCTCACCTTCAGAAAGCCGCGGCGGCCGAGGATCAGGGCGGCGGGGCGTTCTGCGTAGGAATAGTTTTCAGAGAGCATTTCTTCTCGAACCTCAGTCAGGAATTAGACGCGCAGGGGGAGCGGGGTGGTGGGCTTGAGCCAGGCCGTGCCGGTCGACTGGACCGGCTGGCCGCCGCCGTTGACGCAGCCGCCCGGGCAGTTCATCACTTCGATGAAGTGGTAGCGGTTCTTGTCGACGCGAACGCGGTTGAGGACTTCCTTGAGGCCCTGGTTGGCGCCGTTGACGACGCAGACGCGGACTTCAAAGATCTTGCCGCCGAGCGCCTTGACGGGCACCGGGATCGTCGCTTCGACGATGGCGTTGTTGTGGCCGCGGACGACTTCGATGTCGCCCTTTTCGAGCTCCTTGCCCGAAAGCGCGAAGTAGGCCGTGCGCAGCGCCGCCTCCATCACGCCGCCCGAGCAGCCGAAGATCGTGCCCGCGCCCGTGTAGACCTCAAGCGGAGCGCGCTCGCGGGTCTTGGGCATGGTGAGCGGATTGATGCCCTTGCGGCGGAAGAGCTCGGCGAGGTCGCGCGCCGTGAGGGACGCGTCGATGTCCTGGAAGGACGGGGTGTCGGCCGGGATCTCCTTGTTTGCGACGAGCCAGCGCCAGGCGGAGTTCATCTCGGGGCGGGAGGCCTCGAAAATCTTCGCCGTGCAGGGCGTGCAGGAGACGAAGTACACCTTGCGCGGATCGCACTTGAGGATGTACTTGGCGGCCCAGGTCTTGGCGAGGGTGCCGCCCATCTGCAGCGGGGACTTGGCCGTGGAGAGGTGCGGGAGCATGTCGGCGGCGTACGTTTCGGCGTACTTCACCCAGCCCGGGCAGCAGGAGGTGAAGTGCGGGAACGGGTGCTTGCCTTGTTCGTCCACTTCCGGACCACGTTCGCCGAGGATCCAGTACTGGACCTTCTTCACGAACTCCGTGCCTTCCTCAATGATCGTCTGGTCGGCCGTCGAGTTGCAATCGTACGTCACGAAGCCGGCGGCTTCGAGGGCGTTGACGAGCTGCTCGGTCGAGAGTTCGCCGGGGGCGCCGCCGAACTCCTCGCAGATCGACACGCGCACGGCCGGCGAGGGCTGGGCGACGACGATCTTGTCCTTGGCGTCGAGCACGCGCTCGACCTGGTCGACGAAGCTCATCTGCTCGATCGCGTTGAACGGGCAGGCGACGAGGCACTGGCCGCAGGAGAGACACGCGTCTTCAACGATCGAGTGCTTGGCGCCGAGACCGCCCTTGATGGCGTCGGTCGGGCAGAACTTGCGGCAGGTGTCACACCCGACGCAGTGATCCTTGTTGATGTGGATGATGCCGCGCAGTTCACCCTTGCGCAGATTGCCGTGGAAGGCGGGGTCGTTCTGGCCGTAGGCGTTTGCGCCCGGCAGGAACGTACGAACCGTGGTCGTCATGGATGCTTTCTCCGGAGAGGGAAAAGGCGCGGCCTCGGGGGACCCTTGAGGACCCGCCGATCGCGCGATTCTTCTTCTCGTTGCTTCTCCGATGCGTGACGGACAGCCGCTTCCGGCCGGGGGTGATGGGCCCTGCAGCTGCCAGGGTCGTCAAAACACTCGGAGGTGGTTTTATTTTGAGCCGGGTAAGTCCATTATTTAGGGTAAAAGGGAGGCCCGGCGAACGCCTGCATTCTATCGTGGAGAATCTTCCAAAGTCAGGATTGAAAGTACCTCTTGCGGGATAAATTAACCTACGTAGAACGGACTGTTTTCAAATGTTTCTGACAGTCGTTTAATGCAGATCAAATGCGTCCCGAGCCTATTGCGAAACATTCCTAATTGGGTGAATTCCCGAGAAAAACAGTCGGGTATTTTGCCGCGTCATGCACGAAGAAAAGGAGGGGCGCCCCAACGGGACGCCTCTCCTTCAAAGGGTGGAGTCGCGACTGCCGCCGGGACTACATGTCCGCTTCCTTCAGGGGCGCGCGCAGCTCCGCGCGCACGTGGTCCATGCCCGCGTAGAAGGCCTTCATCATCACGAGGCCGAGGAACTTGCCCGCGTCGGTGATCACGATCTTGTCGGGGTCGGAGGGATCGTCGGTGATGGCGCCCACGAGCCTGAGGCCGAGCATCTCCTTCATCAGGTAGCGGTCGACGTTGACGCTGTGCACCTCGCGGAAGTACTTGCGCGAGAGGCGGTGCGAGAAGAGGCCGAGCATCAGGCGGTACTGCATGATGGCGTGCTTGTCGAACTGGCGGCGGCGCTCGACGCCCGTGTTGCCAGCGGCGATGCGCTCGGCGTAGCGGCGCAGGCTGAAGGTGTTCACGTAGAGGCTGTCGTTGAGGAAGCTGAAGGCTCCCGAGCCCACGCCGAGGTACTCGTCGTAGTCCACGACGTACTCGTCGAACCCCTCGTCGTTCGTGCGGCCGAACGTCCAGCTCGTGAGCTGGCGGTAGCGGCTTCCGAGCGTGTCGAGGATGCAGCGGTACTGGTCGGCGAGCTCCTCGCCTTCGGCGGCGATCGTCGCGCGCACGCTCGAGCGCGTCTGCGAGGTCACCATCAGCGGGTAGGTGGTCGTCTGGCGCGGATTGAGCTTGGCGATCTTCTCCATGTCGTCGTGGATCACGTCGAGCGACTGTCCGCGGAAGCCGAACATCATGTCCACGTTGCAGGTGGGGAAGAGCTCCTGCGCGTACTGCAGACGCTCGAAGATCTGCTCGCCGGAGCCGAACTTCTCATAGCGGTCCGAGAGCTTGAGGATGTCGTCGTTGAAGCTCTGCACGCCGATCGACATGCGGTCCACGAGGCCCTGCAGGTTGCGGAACTGCGGCGTCATGATCACCTGCGGGTCCGTCTCGCAGGAGATCTCCTTGATCGAGGGGAAGAGCTTCTTGGCGTGCTCGAGCGTCTTGATCAGCTCGTCCTCGAGGATCGTCGTCGTGCCGCCGCCCACGTACATCGCCTGGAAGTCGTAGCCGAGCGCCTTGACGTACTCCATCTCGCGCCGGAGGTTCTTGAAGTACTCGCGCGCCTTCCACTCCTTGAAGAGGAAGCGGTGGAAGGTGCAGTAGGTGCACAGCGTGTGGCAGAAGGGCACGTGTGCGTAGAGGAGGTACTTGTGGCCGTCCTGCGGCGCGGGGGGATTCTTCAGAATCACCGGGTCGCAGTGCAGGTACCGCGTGGTGTAGTAGTTCATCACGCGGTCGGTGAATTTGATCGACCAGTCGGGCAGGAGCTTGCGCGGCTGCGGGACGTAGTGTTGAGCGTTCGGCATTGAAGTTGTGAAGGGAATGATCTGAGGAGGCCGATTCTAAGTGCAACGCCCCCGCCGGAACACCCTTCGGAAGGGGCATTCTGCAAGAAAAACGCCTTCGGCCGCATCGGGCGGGAGGCGCTTCTTCGGAGGGCGGCGGGGAGGTCAGCCGTGCGTGGCGTAGAGCTTGGTGATCTCGTCCTCGAACTTCTTCGAGAGCGGCCCGCGCTTGAGCTTGAGCGTGGGCGTGATGAGGCCGCTCTCGATCGTCCAGGGCTCGTTCGTGAGGAGCGCGGAACGCGGCAGGGCGTAGTTCGGGAAGTCCGACGCGGCCGCCTTGGCGCGTTTGAGCGCCGCGGTGCGCGCGGCGGGCGCGTTGAGGCTCTCGGGGTCCTTCGGATCGAGGCCGAGCGATTCGGCGAAGCGCGCCCATTCGTCGGGATTGACCACCGTGATGAGCGTGAGGTACGGACGGTTCTCGCCCACGACGTAGCACTGGTCGAAGAGCGGATCGGTCTCGATCGCCGACTCGAGGTCCGCCGGCGGGATCTTCTCGCCCGTCGAGGTGACGATGATTTCCTTGATGCGGCCCTTGATCTTGAGCATGCCTTCGGCGTTGAATTCGCCCACGTCGCCCGTGTGGAGCCATCCGTCCTTCGTGAAGGCGGCGGCGGTGTCCTCGGGACGGTGCCAGTAGCCCTTCATGATCGAGGGTCCACGGATCTGGATCTCGTCGCCCTCGGCGAGGCGCACCTCGACGTTGCAGAAGGGGCGGCCCACCGTGTCGGGTTGGTTGAACTCGACGCTGTTGCCCGCGATGATCGGGCTCGCTTCGGTCATGCCGTAGCCCTGGATGATCGGCAGGCCGAGGCCGCAGAAGGCGCGGGCGACCTTGTGGTTGAGCGCGGCGCCGCCCGAGATGGCGATGCGCAGGCGACCGCCGAACTGCGAGAGCAGCATGTCGGCCATGCGGCGCACGAGCGTGACGCGGATGATGCCGTCGAGCCAGGAGCGCGGACTCTGCTCAAGGGGCATCTTGTTGCGGCGGCAGAAGTCGCGCCAGCCCACCTCGACCGCCCAGTCGAAGAGCTTGCGGGCGATGGGCTTGGACTTGCGCAGCTTGTCCTGCACGCGCGCGTAGATGCGCTCGTAGACGCGCGGCACCGAAATCACGACCGTCGGGCGGATGACCTTCAGGTCTTCGGCGAGCAGCAGGATCGAGCGGTTGTAGGCGATCACGCAGCCCGTGGCGAGCGCGAGGTAGTAGCCCGCGGTGCGCTCGAAGGTGTGCGAGAGCGGCAGGAACGAGAGGAACGTGTCGCCTTCGCGCGGCGAGACGTCCTCGAGGGTCGCCTTGACGTTGCTCACGACGTTGCGGTGCGTGAGCATCACGCCCTTCGGGCGGCCGGTCGTGCCGGAGGTGTAGACGATGCCGGCGAGATCGTCCTCGAGCGGCCCCGCGGGGAGGTCGCCCGTCCAGGACGAGCCTGCGGCGAGGAAGGATTCGAGCGCGTGGACGCGGAAGAGCCCCTCTTCGCGGTCTTCGGTCTCACCGGGGTCCGTGATGAGCACGTGGTGCAGGTCGGGCATGCGCACGCCCGTGGCGCGGATCTGCTGCCAGCGCGAAAGCTTGTTCGTGACGAGCGTGCAGGCCTGGCTGTCGATCGTGATGAAGGCGCTCGCACCCGGGGTGTCGATCGCGTGCAGCGGTACGGGAACGAGGCCGTTGGCGAGCGCGGCCTGGTCGGCGCAGACGTGGTCGCGGCCGTTGGGCATCAGGATCGCCACGCGGTCGCCCGGCTTGAGGCCGAGGGCGCAGTAGGCGCGGCGCCACTGTTCGACGTGGCGTCCGAGCTCGGCGTAGCTCCAGCTCTCCCACTTTGAGGAGGCGCGGTCAAACTGGCGCAGCGCTTCGTGGTCTCCCCACTTGCGGATGCTGTGGACGAGCAGTTCGGGTAGGGTGGTCAGCCCGTCGAGTTCACTAGATCGGCCCATTCTTTTCTTCTGCTCCTCTTCTTACTGCGGGAGCGGAGCGCCGCACGCGGGCCTCTCCGCCGCCAAGGCGAAAACTAAAGCTACTTCACGGGGCGTGCGGAAAGTACGGTCAAAATTCAGTGATTATCCTATCACCATTCCGAAAAGTGATATGATTGATTTCGGATGGAGAAACAGCCGCTCCGTTCCGCAGCCGCGGACGCCGGCGCATCAGGAGAATTATTCATGAGCAAGTACGCTTCCGTGCTCGAGCTGGTCGGCAACACCCCGGTCGTCCGTCTGTCCCGTCTTTTTCCCGACAATGAAGTCTGGCTCAAGCTTGAACGCGCCAATCCGGGCGGGTCGGTGAAGGACCGCATTGCGCTGCAGATGGTGCTCGACGCGCAGGCGCGCGGCGACCTCAAGGCGGGCGGCACGATCATCGAACCCACGTCGGGCAACACCGGCGTCGGCCTCGCGATGGTGAGCGCCGTTCTCGGCTACCGCATGATCCTCGTGATGCCCGAGTCGATGAGCGTCGAGCGCCGTCTCCTCGCCCAGGCCTACGGCGCCGAGCTCGTGCTCACCCCGGGGCCCCTCGGCATGAAGGGCGCCGTGGACCGCGCGCTTGAACTCCAGAAGGAGATTCCGGGCGCCTGGGTCGCCGGTCAGTTTGAGAATCCGAGCAACCCCAAGGCGCACGAGCTGCGCACGGGCCCGGAAATCGTCGCCGACTTCCCCGAAGGCCTCGACGTCTTCGTCTCCGCCTTCGGCACGGGCGGCAACGTCTCGGGCATCTCGCACGTTCTCAAGAAGGCCTGGCCCACCGTGAAGACCTATGCGGTCGAGCCGAAGTCGAGCCCGCTGCTCACGGAAGGCAAGGCCGGTCCGCACCGCATTCAGGGCATCGGCGCGAACTTCGTGCCGAAGAATCTCGACCGCGCCGCGATCGACGAATTCCTCGACATCGCCGATGACGACGCCTTCAACTACGCGCAGCTCGCGGCCCGCAAGGAAGGTCTGCTCGTCGGCATCTCGACGGGCGCCGTGCTCGCCGCCGTCGCCGGTCTGCTGCCCAAGCTCCCGAAGAACGCGCGCATTCTCGCGCTCAACTTCGACACGGGTGAGCGCTACCTCTCCGTCAAGGGCTTCGTGAAGGAGGCCTGAGCGGCTCCGCGCCCCGGCGGACGCTGAACCCACAACGCAAGGCGGGCGGACGATTCCATGTCGTCCGCCCGCCTTGCGTTTGTGGGGATGTGAGCCGCGCATCCTTGCGCGGTCTTCGCCGGGCTCAGGCCTTGTTCGCGGCCTCCTCCTTCGCGGAGAGCTCCTCCCAACGCGCCCAGCCTTGGGCGATCTCGCGCTCGAGCTCCTCGAGGCGCGTCTTGTCGCCTTTGAGCTCCTCGACGGGCTTGGCGTGGTAGTCCGCGGCGCTCATGCGCTCGATGAGCGCCTGCTGCTCGGCCTCGAGCTTCTCGAGCGTTTCGGGAAGGCTCTCGAGTTCACGCGCCTCGCGCCAGGAGAGCTTCACCTTCTGCGGCGCGGTCGGACGAGGCCGGCGCTCCTCGGCTTTGGGCGCCTCGGACTTCTTCGGTTCGGGCGCCTTCGGGCGCTGTGCGAACCACTCCGCGTAGCCGCCCACGTATTCGCGCCAATGACCGTCCCCGTCGGGGGCGAGCACCTCGGTGACGACGTTGTCGAGGAAGCGCCGGTCGTGGCTCACGAGGATGATCGTGCCCGGGTATGAGGCGAGCGTCTGCTCGAGAAGTTCGAGCGAGTCGATGTCGAGGTCGTTCGTCGGTTCGTCGAGCACGAGGAGGTTCGCGGGGAGCGCAAAGAGGCGCGCGAGGAGCAGGCGGTTGCGCTCGCCCCCGGAGAGGGAGCTCACGGGAACGTTGGCGCGCCGCGGCGGAAAGAGGAAGTCGCCGAGGTAGGCGATCACGTGCTTGCGCTCGCCCGCGATCTCGACCCAGTCCGAGCCCGGAGCGATCGTCTCGGCGACGGTCTTCGTGAGGTCGAGCTGCTCGCGGAGCTGATCGAAGTAGGCGATCTTGAGGTTCGTGCCGAGCTTCACCTTCCCCGCGTCGGGGGCGATGCGTCCGAGCAGCAGCTTGATGAGCGTGCTCTTGCCCGCGCCGTTGCGGCCGATGAGGCCGAGCCGGTCGCCGCGCATGAGCGTGAAGTCGAGGTCCTTCACGACGGTGCGCTCGCCGAAGCGCTTCGTAAGGCCCGTCACTTCGGCGACGATCTTGCCGCTCTTTTCGCCCGCGTCGATCGCGAGGCGGATCGAGCCCATCTGGTCGCGCCGGGCCGCGCGCTCGCGGCGCAGCTGCTCGAGCCGGCGCACGCGTCCTTCGTTGCGGGTGCGGCGCGCCTCGATGCCCTTGCGGATCCAGACCTCCTCCTGCGCCCAGAACTTGTCGAAGCGCCGACGCTCGAGCGCCTCGGCGGCGAGCTCCTCCTCCTTGCGGGACTCGTAGGCGGAGAAGTTCCCCGGGTAGGAGCGCAGCGTGCCGCGGTCAAGTTCGACGATGCGCGTCGCGACGTTGTCGAGGAAGGCGCGGTCGTGGGTGATCACGACGAGCGAGCGCTGGTTCTTGAGCTCCTCACGACAGACCGATTCGAGGAGTGCGATCGCCGTCATGTCGAGGTGGTTCGTCGGTTCGTCGAGCAGCATGAGCTGCGGGGCGAGCGTGAAGGCGAGCGCGAGGGCGGCGCGCTTGCGTTCGCCCCCGGAGGAGAGGTGCGGGTCCGCGTCCGGGTTGAGTGCGAAGCGCGAGAGGTTTTCATCGAGCTTCGCGTAGAGGCGCCACTTTTCGCGCTCGTCGAGCGCGTCGATGCCGCCTCTCAGAATGAGGCTCTCTTTGATGGTGGCTGCCTCGGGCAGCACCGGCTCCTGCTCGACGTAGTGCACGACGAGGCCGTCCTGGCGCTGCAGCTGTCCGTCGTCGAGCGTCTGCCGGCCGGCGAGAACGGACAGAAGCGAGCTTTTGCCCGTCCCGTTGCGGCCGATCAGGCCGACCCGCTCTCCGGGTTCGATCGAAAGGGCGGCTTCGTCGAGAAGCGGCAGGTCGCCGAAGGCGAGATGGGCGTCGGAAAGGGTGATGAGGGCCATGAGTCGGGAGGAATGAAATGAAAAGGGGCCGGCGCGCTTTCAGGGGCCGGCCCGCGGTGACGGGATGAAGGCGGGACGCGGATCAGGGGATCTGCGGCACGGCTTCCGGCGTGAGCGGCACGCCCGGGAGGACGGAGGCGGCCGGAGCGGCGGGACGCCGTGCGGGCGCCGCATTCGGCAGCATCGGCGTTGGGGCGGGTCCGGCGCCCGGGTCATCGAGGATGATGCTCTTCACGCCTTCGCGGCGCACGTTGTGCTCCATCTCGCGGACGTTCACGAAGGTCATCGTGCTCGGGTCGGGCGGCGGCTCGACGGCGGGCAGAACCTCGCGGGAGGCCGCCTGCGGGTCGATCTCCGCGAGCCGGCCGTGCGTGACGACGACGGTCTGCGGCTCGCGTGCGACCACCGGGCTCTCGAGCCGATTGAGCTCGAGCCGTCCCGTCTCGCCTGAATACTGGATGATGGTCTTCTTCTGGGACCACTGCGCCGCGATCTCACGCGCGTCGGCGCCCAGTGCGAAGAGGCGCTTCGCCGAGAGCGAGTAGGGCATGGCGGCGGCGAAGCGCGCCTCGAACCCCGCGGCGTCGTAGCGCACGACGAGCGGGCATTCGCTGAAGACGAGTTCGTCGAGGTCGTAGGCGAGGGTGGTCGCCGTCGAGCTCGTGAGCGGGTCGCCCGGGTTGCTCGCCGAGGTCGCCCAGACGCGCATGCGCTGCGGCAGTCGGTTGCGCACGAGCCCCGCGTCCTGCGCGGAGAGCGCAAGGAGCGCCGCCTGATAGGGCGGCTCGGAGGCGGCGATCAGGGTGCGCCGCTCCCGGAGGGCCGCCTTGGCGGCGCGGCGGCGCGACGCATCGTCGGTCGCCTTGGCGAGCGCCTCGCGGCTTGCCTCTGCAAGGTGCAGCGCATCGGCCTCGGAGAGCTGCGGCTCGAGGCGCTTTTGCAGATCATCGAGGGCGGCGACGTCGAGCGGGAAGACGTCGAAGGCGATTCCGGCGGCTTTGAGCGTCTTCTCATAGACGTCGCGGATGCGCGTCTCCCAGCTGCTCGCGCCCGTGATCACGGCGACCTTGGGAAGCGCCCCCGACGTCGTGTGCGCGGGTAGCGCCCGCACGGCGAGCCGGGCGATCCATTCGGCCTCGGCCTCCGTGGAGACCGAGAGCATGATGAGGTTTTCGGGCGCGGCCTTGCCGGGAGCGGCGTTGAGCGCGACGACCGGGAGCGGCAGCGACGCTTCGTGGGCGAGCCGCACGACCGCCTCGCGCTCGATCGGGCCGACGGCGACGTCGGCGCCCGCGAGCACGGCCGCCTGAAGTTGGTCGTGGATCGTGGCGCCCTTCTGCGCCTCGATCATCAGAAGGTTGGCGGGGCGCGCGCTCGCGGCGTTCGCGGCCGAAAGACCGTTGCCGACGATGCGGGCCGCCGCCAGGAACGGCGAGTCGTCGGGCGGCATCAGGAGCGCGATGGTGAGCTGCCGCGACGGGGCGGACACCTCCGCGGCGGCGGGCTGAGGTTCAGGCTGACTGCCGGTTTCGGTTTCTTGAGCGGCGTAGGCTGCGCTTAAACTACCTAGCGCCAGAAGGCCCACGGAAAAAACGAAGTTACGACGAGAAAACGGCATGAATTCCCTAAACAATCTTTGGTCTGATGATGTCCTGATGCAGGCGGCGGGTCTGCCCTGTCAGGAGCTTCCTGCGGCGGCGCTCTACGTCGTCGGCGTGCCGATCGGCAACATGGGGGACATCACGCTGCGGGCGCTCTGGGTGCTGTCCAAGGTGGACGCCATTGCGGCGGAGGATACGCGCGAGACCCGCAAGCTCCTCGAACGCTTCGGCATCGAGGCGAAGCTTCTCTCGGTTCGTGAGCATAACGAACGCCACGGAGCGGAGCAAATTGAAGCGCTGCTCGCCGCGGGCGAGCGCGTCGCGCTCGTGACCGATGCGGGCACGCCCGCCGTCTCCGACCCCGGCGCCCGGGCGGTGGAGTACCTGCGCGGCCTCGGCCGCCGGATCATTCCCGTCCCCGGCCCTTCGGCCGCGGTGACGGCGCTCTCCGCTGCGGGGCTTCTCGGCGCGGGCTTCTCCTTCATCGGCTTTCTGCCGCCGCAGCCCAAGCAGCGCCGGGACGCCGTCGCCGGTCTGCGCAGCCGCCTCGAGCCCTTCGTGCTCTACGAGGCGCCGCACCGCATCCTCGACCTTCTGCACGAGCTCGGCGCGCAGCTCGCTCCGGAGCGCCGCGTGGTCGTCGCCCGGGAGCTCACGAAGAAATTTGAAACGATCATTTCCCTGCGCGCGGCCGATCTCGTTCAATTCGCCGATGCGCACGAGCCGCGGGGAGAGTATGTTGTTTTGGTGGATGAAGAGCCTCCGAGGCCGCAGACGCTGCTTCCGGAGGACGAGGCCTGGCTGCGCGATCTCGCCCCGGAGATGCCCGCCTCCAGGCTCGCCGCCATCGCGGCGCGACGCACTGGACGCCCCCGGCAGGAGATCTATGCGTTTCTGCTTTCGCTCAGAGACGCCGCCGGGGAGTCGTCGGACTGATTTTTCACCGCGGGCGGGCCGCTTCGGACGGCGCCCCGTCCGCAATCCCATTGAGGAGCAACGATGACAGAAGAGAAGAAAGACACGAAGCCAGCCGTTTCTCCGCCCGCATCGGCGCCCGCCTCCGACTCCGCTCCCGCCGCGCCGCTCTACGCCAACGAAAAGATCGACCGGCCGCCGCGCTTTCGCAACGTGCGCGACGTGCTCAACCACATCCGCCGCACGCAGACCGAACGGGCCTTCAACCGCAAGCAGGAGCTCATCGACGAGATCCTCTCCGGGCAGTCCGAGGAGGACCGCGCGGTCATTCTGCGCGAACTCATCGAAGAGCTCACGGAAAAGCACAAGGAGCGCGAGGAGAAGAAGAACCGGGAGGAGAACGAGCTCAACCCCAACTGGCTCAACGGCGCCTATCCCTACGTCAACCGCATGCGCCGCAGCGTATACGAGGCCGAGAAGTTCCGCCTTCAGGTCGAGCTCCTCAAGCTGCAGGCCTGGGTGAAGGAGACCGGACAGAAGGTCGTCATCATCTTCGAAGGGCGCGATGCGGCCGGCAAGGGCGGCACGATCAAGCGCTTCATGGAGCACCTCAATCCGCGCGGTGCGCGCGTGGTGGCGCTCGACAAGCCCACGGAGCGCGAACGCGGCCAGTGGTACTTCCAGCGCTACGTCGAGCATCTGCCCACCTGCGGCGAGATCGTCTTCTTCGACCGCTCCTGGTACAACCGCGCCGGCGTCGAACGCGTGATGGGCTTTTGCACCGAAGAGGAGTACTACGAGTTCATGCGCGAGGTGCCCGGATTCGAGCGCAACCTCGTGCGCTCGGGCACCTACGTGATCAAGTTCTGGTTCTCCGTCTCCCGCGAGGAGCAGGAGCGGCGCTTCCGCGAGCGCAAGGTTTCGCCCCTGAAGCGCTGGAAGCTCTCGCCCATCGATGAGGCGTCGCGCAACAAGTGGGACGACTACACCCGGGCGAAGGAGGCGATGTTCTTCGCCACCGACACGCCCGAGGCGCCCTGGACGGTGATCAAGTCCGACGACAAGAAACGCGCCCGCCTGAACGCCATGCGCTACGTGCTGCGCCTCATTCCCTACGCCAACCGCGACCTCAAGGCCGTGGGCGCCGTGGATCCGCTCATCGTCGGACGCGCGAGCGCGATGTTCGAGACGGCCGAGAGCCGTGTGTCGCCGCTTCTCGCCAATGAGCTCGACCCGCCCGTCGTGCCGCGCTTCCTCGCGCAGCAGCCGAAGAAGTCGAAGAAGTAGCCCGAAGACTCCGCCCGCGCGGAGCCTTCGCCGAAAGAAGCAGGAGCGCCCGGGTCCACCTCCCGGGCGCTCCGTTTTTTTGTTCCACGTGGAACAACCACGGTCTGTGGAGGCCTCGATGTTTCACGTGGAACATTGGCCACGCAGGACGGTATAGGGACGAATAAAAACGCCCGGACTCTCTCGACGAGAGCCGGGCGGGTTTTCCGTCGGGCCGGGGCGGGGCCGCTTATTCGGAGCGCAGCGCCACTTCGCGCGTCTTCGAGGAGCTGATGTTGCGCACGAGACTGTCGAGCAGTTCGGAGAGCTCCTTGATGAGGTTCGAGTTTGTGATCACGCCGACGAGCCGGCCGGATTCATCCACGATGGGCAGGCGGCGGATGCCGTTCTCGCGCATGCGGGCGAGCGCAACCACCATGCCTTCGTTCTCCGCGGCGGTGACGACCGGGGCGGTCATCAGATCGCTCACGGACGTGCGGGTGAGGTCGAGCCCCTTCGCGACGCCCTCAATGGTGATGTCGCGGTCGGTGATTATGCCGAGGGGCTTGGCGTTCTCATCAATGACGACCAGACTGCCGACGTGCTCGCGGCGCATCTGGACGGCGCATTCCTGAATGGTCTTCTCCGGAGTGGTGGTGGCCACCTTGTGGACGGCCATGTCGATGACTTTCAGCGAACGGGTTCTCATTTGAAGATCGTGACGGGTGGGAACGATGGGTCGATGGGGAGCCTCGGAGAGGCGGGCCGCTCCTGCGGCCTTTTGTCTACGGGGAGAATTCTAGCCGAGGCCGCCCGGCGGGCGAAACGGGCGCTCAGTCGTCTTCGGCGGGCGCCGCGGCTGCGGGCAGCAGGGGCCTGAAGGCGCGGAAGTCGTAGAGCGACTGGTCGAGCAGGTGCGAAGGCGAGACGCGCGTGAGGCTCATGAAGATGTTGTAGATGCGCCCGGGGAACTCGCGGTCCCAGGACTTCATGAGTGCCTTGATCTCCTGGCGCTTGAGGTTCTCGCCCGCGCCGCAGATGCCCTTGGCCGCGAGCGGATAGCCGCGGATGCGCGCGAGCTTCTCCGTCTCGGACTCGCGCACGTAGGCGAGCGGACGGATGACGATGCAGTCTTTGCGGTCGTTGAGCAGCGCCGGGGGCATCGCCTTGAGGCGGCCGCCGTAGAAGAGGTTGAGCAGCAGCGTGCTCACGATGTCGTCCATGTGGTGGCCGAGGGCGATCTTGTTGCAGCCGTGTTCGCGCGCGACGCGGTAGAGGATGCCGCGGCGCAGGCGCGCGCAGAGCGAGCAGACGTTGCGGCCTTCGGGGATGAGCTTCTGGATGAGGCTGTTCGTGTCCTGATCTTCGATGTGGTACGGCACGCCCGAGGATTCAAGAAACCCGCGGAGTTGTTCGAGCGGGAATTCCGGAATGTGCTGGTGGACGTTGACGGCGAGGAGGTCGAAGTGGATCGGCGCGCGGGTCTGAAGGGTCTTCAAGGTGTCGAGGAGCACGTAGCTGTCCTTGCCGCCGCTCATCGCGACCATCACCTTGTCGCCTTCGTTGATCATGCCGAAGTCCGTGATCGCCTGGCCGGTGAGGCGGACGACGCGCTTTTCGAGCTTCTTCTGGGAGACGGACTTGCGGTTGCGCTCCGAGGGCGGGGTCTCGCCCGTGGGCGCCGAGAAGATGGGGATCGTGTTCTCAGTCATGTTGCTCATGAGTTATGCATGGCGGACGAGGGCGCACGCCAGGTTTCAATACCGACCGCCTGCGCGTCCGGATAGGCTTCGGGCTTGGCGGTCGCAAGCCGCACGAGCTCGACGCCCGGGAGCGCGCAGAGCCGCTCGATCATGCGGTCGAGGAGCGTCTCCTGCAGGTCCGTGTGGCCGCGGGCGGCCTCCTCGCGCAGCACCGCGACGGCGTCGTCGTAGTTGAAGACGTCTTCGAGCGCGTCGCGGCTGCTCGTCGAGGCGTCGAGCCGCACCCACAGGTCGCAGTCGATCAGGAGGGACTGCGGCGCCGTGCGTTCGTGGTCGTAGGCGCCGATGCGGCACGAGAGCCGAAGGCCGCGCAGGAAGATCCGGCGGCAGGTCGCGCGCAGGGATTCGGGGGTCGGAAGTGACATGGGGCTTCGAGGGGAGGGATGCGTCCGGAGGAGCGTCATTCTAGGGCGAGTGCGGGGGTCCGATAGAATGAGCGGACCATGCGCTGGGCTATCGTCATCTTCATCATTCTTCTTCTGCTTCTGGGCGCCATGCCCGCACTGAAGCGCTTCGGCCTCGGGCGGCTGCCCGGAGACCTGAACTTCCGCGTGCTCGGCCGCGAGGTCGAGCTCCCCTTCATGAGCACCATCCTCCTTGCGGTGCTCGCCCTCGTGCTCGCCAAACTGCTCTTCTAGCCCCAGGCGGCGCGAAGCGCCTCGCGGCGGGCTTCGAGCACCCGCAGGGGTATCTCCCGCGGTGTGGAGGCGGTGCGCGCCGCGGCGCCCGCATCGACTGAACACCACGCGTCGAGCGCGCGCCTGAGGCGCGCGTCGTCTGCCATTCCCCGGCCTTCGGATTCGAGCGCCTTCTCACGGTACTCGAGGAGCATCTCCATGCGCGCGCGGCGCCGCAGTGCGTCGCAGCCGCGAAAGAGCTCCGCCGTCTCTTCGGGCGTGGAGAGCGCGTGGAGCCGGGGCGTCCAGTCGCCGAGGATCTGCGCGAGGTCCTGAGCCTCGGCGCTCGCGCGCAGCCCCGCGAGGAAGGCCTTCGACGAGCGGCCGTCGGGAAGGCCCGAGGCGAGCGCGGCGAGCCGCAGGGGAAGGGGCAGCCCGCGCCGGCAGGCGCGGTGCAGCCGCGCGCGCATGAGACCCGTGAGGCGCACCTGCGGGTAGAGGCGCCGCCAGAGGCCGCACGCGCAGAGCACGTCGAGCATGCGGCAGGGTTGCGGGGCCGAAAGCCCCTTGGTGAATTCGGCGAGGACGCGCTCGGGCACGAGCGCGTCGGCTTCGCCCGCCTCCACCATCCGGCGCATGAGGGCGAGCGTCTCCGGGGCGATGGAGAAGCCCGGGAAGCGCGCCGCGAACCGCGCCGCGCGCAGGATGCGCACGGGATCCTCGCAGAACGCTTCGCTCACGTGCCGCAGAACGCCCCGCGCGAGGTCCGCCACGCCCCCGTAGGGGTCGATGAGGCGGCCGCGGTCGTCCATCGCGATGGCGTTGATCGTCAGGTCGCGCCGGCGCAGGTCGTCTTCGAGCGTTACGTCGGCCGCGGCGTGGAAGACGAAGCCGTGGTACCCCGGCGCGGTCTTGCGCTCGGTGCGCGCGAGGGCGTACTCCTCGTGCGTCTTCGGGTGAAGGAAGACCGGAAAGTCGCCGCCCACGGGAAGGAACCCTCGGGCGGCCATGGCTTCGGGCGTCTCGCCCACCACGACCCAGTCGCGGTCGCCCGGTTCGACGGGAAGCCCTCGGGCGGAGAGAAGCGTGTCGCGGACGTAGCCGCCGACGGAGTAGATCTGCATGGCGTTGGTGTTCAGGGAAGGTCGGCCGTCTTCTCGAGGTTGGGCAGAACCCGGCCGGCGAGCGTCGTGAAGCGCTCGGCGGGCGTCTTCTCGAGCATCGCGTAGGTGTGGGTGTTCGCGAGGACGTTTTTCACGTACTCGCGCGTCTCGTGGTAGGGGATCGTCTCGATGAAGACGGCCGCCTCCATGGCGTCCTTGAGCGTGTCGCGCCAGATGCGCGCGCGGTTGGGGCCGGCGTTGTAGGCGGCGGTGGCGAGCACGCGGCTGCCACCCATGTCCTCCTCGAGCATGCGCAGGTAGGCCGTGCCGAGCACGAGGTTCATCTCGAGCCCGGTGAGGTGCGCCTGCGCGAAGTTCTCGATGCCGAGGTGCCGCGCCATCCAGGCGGCGGTGCCAGGCATGACCTGCATGAGGCCGCGGGCGCCGACCGCGGAGCTCACGGCCGGGATGAAGCGCGACTCCTGCCGGATGAGACCGTAGATCCAGGCGGCGGGCAGCTGCTGCGCGGCCGCCGCGCGCTCGATCAGGGCGGCGTGCGGACGGGGAAAGCGCTGCTCGATCACGACGAGCGCCGTGCCGCTCTTCATGCTCGTGTTGATCATGCGGTGGATGAGCCGCTCGCGCCGGGCGTAGGCGGCGAGCGCGACGGCGTCTTCGGGCGAGATGCCGCGCATCGCCCAGTTCCACTCCCGGTGGCCCTCGTAGAAGAGGTTCATCCGGTAGAAGGCTTCGGCGCGCTGCACGGACGGATTGCGCCCCCAGCGCGCGACTTCGTCCCCGGCGGGCATCGCCGCGGGCGGACGCGAGAAGGCGTAGGGGCGTCCGAGGGCGTCGTCGGCGAGCTTGCCGTAGAAGGTGATGTTGTCGGCGATGAGCGCATACTCACGGTGCGCGAGGTCCTTGAGGCCGCGCGCCTCGAGCGAGCGCGCCTTCCAGTAGATCCAGGTCTCTCCGCGCGCGGCGTCGGCGGGCATCGCGTCGATGAAGCGGCCGAGCGCGTACCAGTTGCCCGCACGCAGGGCCGCCCGGGCGCGCCAGGCGGCGATTTGGCCGGGGTTCGAAACGGCCGGAGAGTCGAGGGGCAGGGCGTCGCCCGCGCGCGCGAACCAGTCGTTCGCGCGAGGATCGAGCCGCGTGGTCGCCGTAAAGCCGATCTGCGACCAGACGAGCGTGCGCCAGAAGGCGCCCGCCTGCGGGTCCACCGCCGCCAGAGCGACGCGGGCCGCGTCGGCGGGGGCGCTGCGGGCGAGCCGGAGCGCGGCGAAGACGGCAAGGCGCGGAGGGAGAGCCGCGAGGCGCTTCTGGCGCCGCAGCCACGTCTGCGGCCGGTCGAGAATGAGGTGGAGCTCGGCGATGGGCGCGGGAAGCTCCGGGCGGGGAAGCGCCGCGAGGGCGCGCTTCGTCTCTGCGCCCGCTCCCTTCTGCACGAGGAGCACGACACGCGTCCAGAGCCAGGAGCGGTCCGCCCGGGCGACGGCGTCGCCGAGCTTCCTGAAGGGCGTCTTCGAGACGGGGCTGGCGTCGCGGTAGAGGCGCTTCGCGGCGGCGAGCGCCTCGGCGCGGCCGCGGTTCTTCGCGACGGCCTCCTCGAGGTCGTAGTAGGCCTTCCAGGCCGCGACGGCGGGTTCGGTCTGATTCCACTCGAGCCGGTCGTAGATCTTGCGGAAGGCTTCAGCGTTGAGCCGGTCCTCCGCGATCTCGAGGTAGTCCGTTGCGGCGCGCTCGGCGACGTATTCGCCCCGATGGAGCTCGATGAAGCGCTCGAAGGCGTAGTGCTCGGCCGGATCGTCGGGCGCGGCCTTCAGTCCGAGCGTGATGCGCCAGAGTTCGGCGTAGCTCCTCAGGGGGTGGCCGTCGAGCAGGGGCAGCAGCTCCTCGAGGTCCTTGAGCCGTCCCTGACTGAAGCAGGTCTTCGCCTCGAGGAGCACGTAGTCGAGCGGAGCGGGGTGCGGCGCGAGGAGCGCATCGTCGAGCGGGTCGTCCACCGGGTTTTCGATGAGGCTTGCCGTGACGCGCGCGGCCGCGTCGGCCGCCAGAGCGGCCGCTTCGGGCGCGGCGGGCGAGGCGCCGGCGAGGGGCTCCGTGCGGGTGAGGAGCGTCTTGAGCGCTGCGTCGGCGCGCCGGATCACCTCTTCGGGATGCACGCCGACGGCGTTCTCCTCCTCCCAGACGCGCGGCGCGTCTTCGCGTGCGGCGAGCGACTGCAGCCGTTCTGCGATCGGAATGGAGACGAGCCCCGCGGGCATGACGGGTGCGGGGAGGCGCGCTTCCGATGCGGGCTCCGTACCGGCCGCAGCCCCCGGGGCGGCGGCCGCATGGGCGGCGCAGGCCGCGAGCATCGCAAAAACGATCGGCGCAAGGGAAAGTCGGCGCATGGAGATGGGCGGAAGGAGCAGAGGAGCCGGGAACAGGCGCCTAATATAGCGGAGTGATGCGGGAGGACGAATGCGCCGGAAGGCCGGCTGCGGACCTCTCCGCGGAGAGAGTCGGAGGAGGCGTGATGAGCGGGGACAAGCTGTTGGTGCGCCGCCGCATGGGCGAGCTGCGGCGCGCCGTTGGACCGGATGCGCGCAAGGGGCTTCTCGGCGCGCTCGAACGGGCGCTGCGGGACGAGAGACGCGTGCTCACGCTCGGCGTCTACTCGCCTATCGGGAGCGAGCCCGATGCGGGCGAGGTCTTCGCCCGCTGGGTGCGGGAGGCGCCGGGGCGGTCGCTCGCGCTCCCCTGGTGCCTCAACCGCGATGCTTCGGAGATGGAGTACCGCCGGTGGATGCCGGGCGAGCCGCTCGCGTCCGATGCGGCGGGCATCGCCGCGCCGACGGGCCCGCGCGTCGTGCCCGACGCGCTCGTGATTCCCTGCCTCGGTTGGAGCCGCTCGCGCCGGCGGCTCGGCTACGGTGGAGGCTACTTCGACCGCTACATCGCCCGCGTGATGCAGACGAGCTGCTCGCCGCGGCTGCTCGGCCTCGGCTACGGCGTGAACGAGGTGGAGGAGTCCATCTTCGAGACGCACGATCTGCCGCTCGACCTCATCATCACGGACGCGGGCGTCTTCTGACGCGGCCTCCTGCGGGCGGCGCACGGGAAGACAAAAATCCCGAAGAGGCTCTCGCCCCTCCGGGATTTTCGGGATTTCCGGGCCGTTTGCGACGGTCAGTAGCGGTAGTTTTCAGGCTTGTAGGGGCCTTCCTTCTTGACGCCGATGTAGGCGGCCTGCTCGTCGGTGAGCACGGAGAGCTCGGCGTTGAGGTTCGTGAGCTGCAGGCGCGCGACCTTCTCGTCGAGGTGCTTCGGCAGGATGTACACGCCCACCGGATAGCGGTCGTGGTGGCAGAAGAGCTCGATCTGCGCGAGGGTCTGGTTCGCGAACGAGGAGCTCATCACGTAGGACGGATGGCCCGTGGCGCAGCCGAGGTTCACGAGGCGGCCTTCGGCGAGGAGGATGATGCGGTTGCCCGAGGGCAGCGTGATGTGGTCTACCTGCGGCTTGATGTTCTCCCATTTGTAGCCGCGCATCGAGGCGACGTCGATTTCGCTGTCGAAGTGCCCGATGTTGCAGACGATCGCCTCATTCTTCATCGCGAGCATGTGCTCGTGGGTGATCACGCGGACGTTGCCCGTGGCGGTGACGAAGATGTCGGCCTTGTCCTTGGCGAAGTCCATCGTGACGACGCGGTAGCCCTCCATCGCGGCCTGCAGCGCGCAGATCGGATCGACTTCAACGACCCAGACCTGGGCGGAGAGGGCGCGCAGCGCCTGCGCGCAGCCCTTGCCCACGTCGCCGTAGCCCACGACGACGGCGACCTTGCCGGCCACCATCACGTCGGTGGCGCGCTTGATGCCGTCGACGAGCGACTCGCGGCAGCCGTAGAGGTTGTCGAACTTGGACTTCGTGACGGAGTCGTTCACGTTGATCGCCGGGATGCGCAGCTCGCCGCGCTCGTGCATCTGATAGAGGCGGTGCACGCCGGTCGTGGTCTCTTCGGAGACGCCGAGGATCTTCTCAAGGCGCGTGGAGTACCAGTGCGGGTCCTTCTCGAGGTGCGCGCGGATCTGCGCGAAGAGCGCCGTCTCCTCCTCGTTGGTCGGGTGGGCGACCACGGAGGGATCCTTCTCGGCGCGCGCGCCGAGGTGGAGCATGAGCGTTGCGTCGCCGCCGTCGTCGAGGATCATGTTGGAGAAGCCCCCGTCGGGCCATTCGAAGATGCGGTGCGTGTAGGACCAGTACTCCTCGATCGTCTCGCCCTTGCGCGCGAAGACGGAGACGCCGTCCTTGACGATCGCGGCGGCGGCGTGGTCCTGCGTCGAGAAGATGTTGCAGCTCGCCCAGCGGACTTCGGCTCCGAGCGCGGTGAGCGTCTCGATCAGCACGGCCGTCTGGATGGTCATGTGCAGCGACCCCGAGATGCGCGCGCCCTTGAGCGGCTGTGCGGCGGCGTATTCACGGCGGATGGCCATCAGGCCGGGCATCTCGACCTCGGCGATCTGAATTTCCTTGCGGCCCCAGTCGGCGAGGCCGAGGTCGGCGATGACGTAGTTTTCGGTAGCGTCCATTTTGAAGTCTTGGAGGAAATGGTCGAGCGCCGTTTGAAGAGGTTTCGTGCTCGGGGCCGAGCCTCGCGGGAGATGGGTCCCGTCGCAGCGCTCCTCGGCCGCAGCCGCACGCGCTTCACGTACGCCCCGGAAAAGGGCGCATGAAGCGAAAGGCGGCATTATAGCCGCCTTTTCGTGGTGATTATTATGAAAAAATCAGAGCGCCCGGTCAGGCCTCCTCATCCTCGATGAAGGTGAGGAGCGCCGCCGCGACGGCGTCGCGCGCGACGCCCTCGGCGAAGACGACCGGAGCGCCTTCAAGCGCCGCCTCGCCCTCCTTCTTGAGGCGTCCGACCCAGACGCCCGCGTCGCGGCCCGAGTCGAAGCCCGTCGAGACGAGGAGCTCCTCGCCCGCGGGCGAGATGAGCTTGAAGTAGAAGCGCCCGTCCTTCTCGCGGTACTGCTTGAAGACGGCCTTCGCCTTCTTTTCGGCCTTCTTCGCGGCGGCGCGCGCGGCGGCGCCTTCGGTGAAGGCCTTGAGGCCCACGGCGCGGCGCAGCTCGGCCATGAAGGGCGTGGCGATCGCGCGGGCCTTGCGGGCGCCTTCCTGCAGGATCTCCTCGAGCACCTCCGGGTGCGCCATGAGGTCTTCATAGCGGGCGCGCATCGGGCCGATCTCGGCGTCGATCTTGTCGGCGAGGCGCTTCTTCGCCTCGCCCCAGCCGAGGCCGCCGCGGAGTTCGGTGCGGAAGGCTTCGCGCTCTTCGGGCGCGGCGAAGGCGTCGTAGATCACCGTGAGCGAGGTGCTCTCGGGATCCTTCGGCTCGCCCGGGGCGCGGCTGTCCGTCACGATGCGCGCGATGGCCGCATCGAGCGCGGCGCGGCCGCCCTCGAAGAGCGGAATCACGTTGTTGTAGGACTTGCTCATCTTGCGCCCGTCGAGACCCGGGAGAACTTCGACGGCGCTGCCGCCCGTCGCCTGCGGGAGCACGAAGAACGGGTGCTCGGGCGAGGCGTAGAGGTTGTTGAAGCGCTGCGCGGCCTCGCGGGCCATCTCGAGGTGCTGGAGCTGGTCGTGGCCGACGGGGACCTCCTCGGCGTTGAACATCAGAATGTCGGCGGCCATCAGCACCGGGTAGGAGAAGAGCCCCATGGAGACGTCGGCGTCGGGGTCCTTCCCCGCGGCGACTGCCTGGTCGACGGCGGCCTTGTAGGCGTGGGCGCGGTTGAGAAGCCCCTTGGACATCACGCAGTCGAACATCCAGCAGAGGAGCGGGATTTCGGGAATGTCGCTCTGACGGTAGAACGTGACGCGTTCCGGGTCGAGGCCGGCGGCGAGCCAAGTCGCGGCGATCTGCATGCGGCTGCGCTCGATGCGCGCCGGGTCCTGGCACTTGATGAGCGCGTGGAGGTCGGCGAGGAAGAAGAAGCTCTCCACGTCGGGGGCGCGGCTGTCCTGAATCGCCGGACGGATCGCGCCGACGTAGTTGCCGATGTGCAGGGTGCCGGTCGTGTTGATGCCGGTGAGAACGCGTTTTTTGGTCATCTTCGGATGGTCAGTGGTGAGGCGTCCTCCGCGGGGAGCGGAGGGCGCGGCAGAGATTGGGTAGAAGGGATCATACGGCCGGAACGAAGCGGGCGGCGCCTTCCCGCAGGGGAAGTGCGCCGCCCGTCTGGCGTACGACCGGCCCGCCGCGTAGGGCGGGCTTCAGGACGCGGAGCCTCAGCTGAGGCCCGCCGCGGCGCGTAGCGCCTCGGCCTTGTCGGTCTTCTCCCAGGTGAATTCCGGCTCCTCGCGGCCGAAGTGGCCGTAGGCGGCGGTCTTCGAGAAGATCGGACGGCGCAGGTCGAGCATCTGGATGATGCCGCGCGGGCGCAGGTCGAAGTGCTTGCGCACGAGTTCGGCGATCTGCGCGTCGGGGATGCGGCCGGTGCCGTTCGTGAAGACGGTGACGTTCATCGGTTCGGCGACGCCGATCGCGTAGGCGACCTGCACGAGGCAGTAGGTGGCGAGACCGGCGGCGACGATGTTCTTCGCGACGTAGCGGCAGGCGTAGGCGGCCGAGCGGTCGACCTTCGTGGCGTCCTTGCCCGAGAAGGCGCCGCCGCCGTGCGGGCAGTAGCCGCCGTAGGTGTCGACGATGATCTTGCGGCCGGTGAGGCCGCAGTCGCCCTGCGGGCCGCCCACGACGAAGCGGCCGGTCGGGTTGATGAGGAACTTCGTGTCCTTGAGCCATTCGGCCGGGATCACCGGGCGGATGATGTGCTCGACCACGGCCTCGGTGAACTCGGGCTTCATCTTGTCGCCGTCGGACATCTCGGGGGCGTGCTGCGAGGAGATGACGATCGTGTCCACACCGACGGGACGGCCGTCGCGGTAGCGCATCGTCACCTGGCTCTTCGCGTCGGGACGCAGGAAGGGCAGGGTGCCGTTCTTGCGGACCTTGCTCTGCTGCTCCATCAGGCGATGGGCGTAGTAGATCGGCGCGGGCATCAGGGTCGGCGTCTCGTCGCAGGCGAAGCCGAACATCAGGCCCTGGTCGCCGGCGCCGAGGTTGAGCTCGTCGTCCATCGCGTGATCGACGCCCTGGGCGATGTCGGCGGACTGCTTGTCGTAGCCCACGAGCACGGAGCAGCCGCGGTGGTCGATGCCGTATTCGGTGTTGTCGTAGCCGATCTTCTTGAGCACGTTGCGCGTGAGGCCGATGTAGTCGACCGAGGCGTTCGTGGTGATCTCGCCCGCGAGCACGACGAGGCCCGTGGTGCAGAGGGTTTCGGCGGCGACGCGGCTCATCGGGTCCTGCTCGAGGCAGGCGTCGAGAACGGCGTCGGAAATCTGGTCGGCGACCTTGTCGGGATGACCTTCGCTGACGGACTCAGAGGTAAAGAGAAATTCACTGGCCATGGCCAAAATTCACTCCGGAGGTTTGGATGGGAGGAAGCGCTCTGCGCATTGGTCTTGGCTCCAAGCGGGAGACGCTTTAGCGGTATTTGTATTTCGCCCCGCAAGTTGTCCTGTTAACTCGGCGAACGCGCGCAATGATACAGCAGAGGCAATTAAGAAAACCTGACGTCCGAAGGGATTTTTTCGCCACCCGCCCGGCCGCGGACCGGCTCCCTGGTCACTACGCAACCATTTGAAAACAATGGAAAGTTGATGCAGACATGTGCCCGCACGCGGACGGCCGCCGCGGGCGCAGGTCACCGTCGGGCGTGCGGATTCGGGCGGCGGGGGCGGTAAAATTGCAGATTCGCCCATACTCCATTCTCCCTATCCGCATGCATCGGCTACTCACGCTCGCCGCGCGCCTCCCGCTCGGCTTTCTGCAGCTTTTCGGCGCCTTCGTGGGCGAGCTCACCTTCTGGCTTGCACCCGGCTACCGCCGCCGCACGCGAGAGAACATGCGCGCGGCGGGCTATTCGGACCCCCGCATCTACGCGCGGGCGGGCCGCAATGCGGGCCGCCAGGCGATGGAGAGCGTCTGGGTCTGGTACCGCCCCGTCAAGGAGGTGCTCGGGCGCGTCGATGTGGAGCCGGCCGCGGAGCGGCTCATCGGCGAGGCGATGCGCTCGGGCCGTCCGGTGGTCTTCATGACGCCGCACGTCGGGTGCTTCGAAGTGCTCCCGGTGTGGCTCGCCGGGACGTTCTTCAAGGAGACGGGGCGGCGCATCACGATCCTCTACCGGCCGCCGCGCAAGGAGATCCTGCGCGCGGTGGTGGGCGAGGCGCGTCAGGCGCCCGGCATCGAGGCCGTGCCGACGACGCTCGCGGGCGTGAAGCACGTGATCCGCAGCCTGCGCGGCGGCCACACCTTCGGAGCGCTCCCCGACCAGGTGCCCTCGTCGGGCGAAGGCGTCTGGGCGGACTTCTTCGGGCGGCCCGCTTACACCATGACGCTTCCGGTGCGCGTCGCAGCGCAGTTCGACGCCGTGCGCATCTTCGCTTGGGGCGTGCGCACGAAGAACGGCTGGCGGCTTGACGCGGAGTGCTGGGACGAGCCCCTGACGGGCGACTCGGCCGAGGACTGCCGCCGCATGAACGCCATGATCGAGAACATTATCCGCCGCATGCCCGAGCAGTACGCGTGGAGCTACAACCGCTACAAGCGCCCGCGGGGCGCGCCGCCGCTCGCCCAAAAGGCCTGAGATCCTTATGACCTTCAATGAACTTTGCTCGCGCGCCTGGGTGCGGATCGTCCGCTCCTTCCGCGTGCTGCCCATGTCCGTGCGCTGGGGACTGGCGCGCTGCGCCGCAGCGCTCTTCTGGATCGCCGTCCCGAAGCGCCGTCACGTCATCCTCACGAACCTGCGCCTGTGCTTCCCGGAAATGAGCGAAGGGGAGCGCCGGACGCTCGCCCGCCGCGTCTACGTGCGCCTTGCGCGCGCGGCGGTCGACCACGGCACGCTCTGGACGGGCTCGAAGGAGGAGGTGCGGCGTCTCGTCTCCTTCAAGGGGCTCGAGCATCTCCTCAATCCGGAGAACCGCCCGGTGATCGTCGTCTCGCCCCACTTCGCCGGGCTCGACGCCGCCGGCATCGCCCTCAACACCTACGTGCGGGGCGTGTCGCTCTACCAGAAGCAGAGCAACCCGGTCTGGGACAAGGCGCTCCTCAAGGGGCGGCTGCGCTTCTCAAACCCGGTGCTCATTGCCAAGACGGGCAACAACGACCTGCGGCCCGTGATGAAGGCGATGCGCGAGGGACTGCCCTTCTACTATCTGCCCGACATGGACCACGGCCGGCGCAACTCCATCTTCGCGCCCTTCTTCGGCGTCGAAGCCGCCACCATCCCGATGGTCTCGCGCCTCGCGCGCGTGATGCGCGCGAAGGTCCTCTGGTGCATCGCTACGATGACCGACGAGGGCTACAGCGTTGAGATCACTGCGCCGCTCGAGAACTTCCCGACGGCGGATCCGGCGGCCGACACGGCGCGGCTCAACCGCGAGCTCGAGGGCTACATCCGGCGCCACCCCGACCAGTACCTCTGGGTGCACCGGCGCTTCAAGACCCGGCCCGAGGGTGAGCCGTCGGTCTACTAGGCCGCGGCAGACGAACCGAACTTTTCTTCCTCAAGAGGTTTCCAGGGCGATGAAAGCCATCCACTTCACCAAAATGCAGGGCGCGGGCAACGACTTCATCGTGCTCGACGCCGTCGCTCAACCCCTCGACGTGACGCCCGAACTCGTGCGGCGCCTCGCCGACCGGCGTTTCGGCATCGGCGCCGATCAGCTGCTGCTTCTCGAGAAGCCCCTTCATGAGGGCGAGCCGCTGCGCTACCGGATCTTCAACAGCGACGGCGGCGAGGTCGAGCAGTGCGGCAACGGCGCACGCTGCATCGGCCGCTTCGCGCTCGAGCGCGGATACGCCTCGGGGAGCTCCATTCCCTTCCAGACGATGAAGGGCCGCATCTCGGTCGGGCGCGAGGCTGACGGCCGCATGGTCGCCGACATGGGCGAGCCGGGGTTCGAGCCCGAGCGCATTCCGCTGCGCATCGAGGGGCTCTTCTCGCGCCTCGAGGGGCGCCTGCCCGTCTACCGGGTCTACTGCCCGGACATCGACGGGGACGTGGAGTTCTCCGCCGCGACCATGGGCAACCCGCACGCCACGGTCTTCGTGGACGACGTCGACGAGGCGCCCGTCGAGGTGGTCGGGCCCTTCCTGCAGCGCCAAAGCTTCTTCCCCGAGAGCGTCAACGTGGGCTTCGTCGAGCGCCTCTCGGCCTCTTCGGCGAAGATCCGCGTCTGGGAGCGCGGCCCGGGCGAGACGCTCGCCTGCGGCACGGGCACGAGCGCGGCGATGGCCTCCGGTCTGATGCGCGGGCTCTTCGACGCGCGCGTCGAGTTCGCCGCCCGCGGCGGCGCGCTCGCCTGCGCCTGGACGGGGCCGGGCGCCACCCTGAAGCTCATCGGCCCGGCCGAAGTGGTCTTCACCGGCACGATTGAAATCTGACACCCCATTCACACAAACAAACGACGGAATACAAAAAATGGCCGACCTCATTTTGAAGGCGGGCAAGGAGAAGTCGCTCCTGCGCCGCCACCCCTGGGTTTACGACACCGCCGTGCAGCGCGTCGTCGGCAAGCCCCAGCCCGGCGAAACCGTGCGCGTGCTCGCGAACAACGGCAGGTTCCTCGCCTGGGCGGCCTTCTCGCCCGCCTCGACCCTGCGGGCCCGCTGCTGGTCGTACGACGAGAAGGACGTGATCGACGACGCCTTCATCGAACGGCGCCTTCGCGAGGCGATCGCCGCCCGCGCGCCGCTCTTCGCACGCACGAACGCCGTGCGCGTGGTCTTCGGCGAGGCCGACGGCCTGCCCGGCCTCATCGTGGACCAGTACGGCGACTGGCTCGTGACGCAGTTCCAGGCCGCCGGCGTCGAGGCGTGGCGCCCGCTCATCGGCCGCGTGCTCATGGAGGCGACGGGCGCCCGCGGCGTCTTCGACCGTTCCGACGCGGCGACCCGCCAGCGCGAGGGTCTGGAGATCCGCGCCGGACTCCTTGCGGGCGAAGAGCCCCCGCAGGCGATCGAGGTGGTCGAGGACGGCGTGAAGTACGGCGTTGACGTGCGCGTCGGGCACAAGACGGGCTTCTACATCGACCAGCGCGAGAGCCGCCTCACGGTGCAGCGCGTCGCGGAGGAGTTCCGCCGCGTGCACGGCCGTGGCATGCGCGCGCTCAACTGCTTCTGCTACACGGGCGGCTTCTCACTCGCGCTCCTCAAGGGCAGCGCCGACGAGGTGGTCTCCGTGGACTCCTCCGAGGAGGCGCTCGCCATGGCCCGCGCCAACGCCGAGCGCAACGACTTCAGCGGCCGCGCCGAGTGGATCTGCGAGGACGTCTTTACCTGCCTGCGCCGTCTGCGCGACGCGGGCGAGCACTTCGACCTCGTGATCCTCGACCCGCCCAAGTTCGCCTCGAGCCACTATCATGTGGACCGCGCCGCCCGGGCGTACAAGGACATCAACCTCAACGGGCTGAAGCTTCTCGAGCCGGGCGGACAGCTTTTCACCTTTTCGTGCTCGGGCGCGGTGGACGTGGATCTCTTCCAGAAGATCGTCGCCGGCGCCGTCATCGACTCCCGGCGCAACGTCTGGGCGGTTGGCCGCTTCGGCGCGGGTGCGGATCATCCGCTCCTCATGACCTGTCCCGAGGGCGAATATCTCAAGGGCATGCACCTCGCCGTGCGGCCCTGACGCCGGCGGAGCTCCGCCGGGCGGCCTTCCTCACGGGCGGCCGCCCGGAGTCCTTCTGAAGCCGCCGGCCTCTTCGGAGGAATATACGAATGCAGGTAGAAGAATCCCAGTCGCCGGAGATTCCGGTCACCATTCTCACGGGCTTTCTGGGTGCGGGCAAGACCACGCTGCTCAACCGCATCCTCAAGGAGAACCATCAGTTCCGCATCGCCGTGATCGAGAACGAGTTCGGCGAGGAGAACATCGACAACGATCTGATCGTCACCGAGAACAAGGAGCAGATCGTCAACATGAGCAACGGGTGCGTGTGCTGCACGATCCGCGGCGACCTCTCGCGCGTGCTCACCGATCTGCGGCACCGCCGTGAGCGCGGCGACCTCGACTTCGACTACGTCGTGCTCGAGACGTCGGGCGTTGCGAACCCCGGCCCCGTCGCGCAGACCTTCTTCATGGACGACGCCGTCGCGCCCTTCTTCCGCCTCGACGGCGTCGTGACGGTCGTGGACGCCAAGTACGGCTCCAAGACGCTCGACGAAGAGGCCAACGCCCGCGACCAGGTGGGCTTCGCCGACCGCATCCTCGTCTCGAAGTGCGACCTCGTCACGCCCGAGGAGCTCGCGGCGCTCGAAGCGCGCCTGCGCGGCATGAACGCCCGCGCCCCGATCCGCCGCGTCAACATGGGCGACTGCCCGGTGGACGTGGTGCTCAACATCGCCGGCTTCAACATGAACGACGTTCTCGACGTGGATCCGAAGTTCCTCAACGACGACCACCATCTGCACCATCACAACGACGACATCCACTCCTTCGTCTTCGACTCCGACAAGCCCTTTGATCCGCAGAAGCTCGAGCGCTACCTCATGTCGCTCACGAGCGTCTACGGTCCGGACCTGCTCCGCTACAAGGGCGTGCTCTATGTGACGGGCACGGACCGCCGCGTGGTCTTCCAGGGCGTGCACATGCTCGCCGCCGGTGACGTGCTCGGTCCCTGGGGCGACGTCAAGCCCGCCTCGCGTCTGGTGTTCATCGGACGCAACCTTCCCGAAGAGGCGATCCGCAAGGGCCTGACCACCTGTCTCGCCTGAAGCCCCGTCTTCTGCGGCTACCGGGCGTACCACCCCCATCGGGGGTGGTACGCGCTTCCCGCCGGCAGTGGCACCGCCAGGGCGATTGCATGACTTTCAAAAGCTGAGCATCGCTCGGAACCTCTGAAATAT
>ERZ833608.107-NODE-107-length-74437-cov-8.509034_pt1 | contig 74437 bp, 63 predicted proteins | sample MGYA00519694_ERZ833608 | MGnify/ENA primary metagenome ERZ833608 (study PRJEB31850, sample SAMEA3708742) | human gut metagenome | biome: human gut; feature: human-associated habitat; material: faeces | place: China | collected 2014 ... | reverse complement strand
TCAGAGACAAGTGGCACTAAGCTTTGTATCCTAGTGCCACTTTGTCTACAGTCTGTAAGAGGCATATGCCTCTTTTTTTTTGCTGATAGCTGATAAATAATAAGATTATAGTTTGTGACATTTTAAATGAACTATAGAAAATACTGGTCGAAAATGTGTAATATTAATTGCTTTAAAAGACATTTTTTGATATAATATTATACAAATAGTACGTGGTTAATGGAGGATAAGATATATGGAAACTAATATATTGATGGAAAGTGGTACGAATGAATTAGAAGTTCTTGAGTTTATGGTTGGTGGAAACCATTATGGAATTAATGTTGCGAAGATAAAGGAGATAGTTCCATATAGTAAAGTAACTCCAGTTCCTAATTCACATCCTTGTGTTGAAGGTGTGTTTATGCCAAGAGACCTTATGATAACAATAGTAGACCTTGCCAAGGTTATTAAGTGTAATCCATCAGCAGATATAACAAAGGATATGTTTATAATAACTAACTTTAATAAGCTTAATGTAGCATTTCATGTGGCATCAGTTGTAGGTATTCACAGAGTGTCATGGACTGATATTATTAAGCCAGACAGCACAATAAGCAGTGCTGACAGCGGTATAGCTACAGGAGTTGTTAAGATTAATGGACAGCTTATTATTATTCTTGATTTTGAAAGAATAGTTTCAGATATAAGTCCGGAAACAGGATTAAAGGTATCAGATATTGATAAGCTTGAGGGAAGACCTAAGAATGAGGCACATATGGTAATAGCAGAAGATTCTCCATTACTTATGAAGCTTATATCTGATTCTCTTATTAAGTCAGGTTATGATAATTTGACATTATGTGCGAATGGTCAGGAAGCATGGGAATGTCTTGCCAAGTTAAAGGATACCGATGAGATGGATGTTGCCTGCGTTATAACAGACTTAGAGATGCCACTTATGGATGGACACAGACTTACAAAGCTTATAAAGACAGATGATAAGCTTAAGCAGATACCAGTTGTTATATTCTCTTCACTTATCAATGACCAGATGAGAGCAAAGGGAGAGGCTTTGGGAGCAGATGTCCAGTTATCAAAGCCGGAGATAGGTTTACTGGTTAACGAAATAGATAAGCTTCTTGGAAGATAATTATCATAGAAGTAATTATTTTGTTTATTAAAATGGTGTTATCATAAAGATAGCACCATTTATATTTTTATAAACAATGTAGTAAATGAGGTTGATGTATGGATAGCACGAATAAGAATGTAGGATACAGTACACCAGAAGAATTGTGTGAAGCAATAAGAGCAGATATAGATACATATGATGGAATTCTTATAGGATTTGGAACGGAATTATTCAGACAGAAGAATACAGATATAGACGAAGTGCTTAATAATCTTGCTGGATATCTTGAACATAAGAATTATTTTATAATATCTTCTGTTAAAGATGATGTTCTTAGAAGATCAGAAATTAATCAGAAAAGAATAGTGTGTCCTTATCTTGCAGAGGCTGGTAGTGAGCCGGATAATAATGCTTGCAAAGAAGCTGTTAAAGATGAAGAAAGTACAGAAAATGGTGATAACAGTATTTCTGGTGACAAGAGTATAATTGATGAAAATAAGCAGTGGGAGCTGTATAATAAATGGCTGTCAGGAACACTGGCAAAGAAGCTGCTTGTTATTGAATTAGGTGAAGGTTTTAACAATCCTAACCTTATAAAGTGGCCTTTTGAGAGAATTGTAATGATTAATGAAAAGGCCCATTTTTATAGAATACATAGTATGTTTTATCAGATAGCTCCAGAATTAAAGGAAAAGTCTGTTACATATAAAGCTGACTCATATGAAATATTAAAAATGCTTGTAAATATTGTTAAATAGACAACTTTATGGTAGTATCTAATATATATTGATAAAGGTGGTGGAATTGTGGCTGCAAACGAGGAAGATTATCTGGATGGTCTTTTAAAGTCATTATCCGATAAGGAGAATGCAGAAAGTGAATTAAAAGATGAGGAAGAAGAAGAAATAAAAGAACAGGTTAGAGAGGCCGTAGAGAAATCTAACGAAACTAATAGCCAGTATGAGAATATATATGTTGACGACCAGGCTGAAAATGATGAAAAGCAGGCCAAAGAAGAAAAGGTGGAAGAAGTCTTAAAGGATGTTATGACTGTTCCAAGAGAGATGGCAGCGCCCGGTGTTGATGAAGCATTTATTATGGACGAGCCTGAACAGGAAAAATCTGAGCCAGAGAAACAACAGATTACACCGGAAGAGGTGGCTAAGCTTGCCAAGGAGAAAGAAAATGCAGAGGCTGTAGATGAGTCCGTAAAGGAATCAGAGGCAGATAAGGCACTTGATAAGCTTCTTGATGAAACTGGTGAAGAAGAAACAGTAGGTTCAAGTCTTAGTAAAGACGATGAACTTGTTAAGGATATGGACCTTTCCGATGGCGAAAAAGACAGACTCGTCAATATGAATCTTGATGATTTGATAAGTGATATTAATGGCGATGCTGCTGATACAGATACAAGTGGTGCAGATGCGGTTAATGACTTGTTAGCACAGATGGGTATGGAAAATGATGATGATGACAGTTCTTCAACAAGTGATAAAGAGGCGGGGAATACTGAGCCAGAAGCTGGCACAGGCAAAGAGGCTGCTAAGGTTGAGGATAGTGCAGCTGATATTAATACAGCGCAGACTGGTGGCAGTGCAGCTAACGGTGATGTAAAGAAGCAGTTAGAAGATGAGCTGAAGTCGGTTGATAAGAAAAAGAAGAAAAAAGGTTTATTATCAATTATTAAAGATATATTCTTTGAGAGCCTTGAAGATGAGACTAATGAGGTAACAGATGAGGCAAAGGCTTCCGGTAAGGAAGCCAAAGCAGCAGCTAAGGCGGCAAAGAAAGCTGCCAAAGCAGAAAAGTCCAAGAAAAACAATAAAAAAGAAGCTGCTGCAGGCGCAGATACAGGAAGTAATGGAACTGGTGCAGAAGCTAAGGACAAAGATGAGAATGAGCAGCTTATAGAGGAAGTGTTCCACGGGAAGGAAACATTAGATGAGGATGCAGCTCCTAAGAAGGGACTTATAGCTAAGATTAAGTACAGAATCCAGCAGTTTAAAGCTAAGCAAGCAAAAGAAGGCGAGGCAGAAGAACAGCAGGAGGAAGCTGAAAGACAGGAAAAACAGCAGAAGACCGAAGCCAAGAAGGCACAGGCTAAAGAAAAGAAGAAAAAAGCAGCAGCAGAAAAGGCTGCTAAGAAGGAACAGGCTAAAAAGGCAAAGGCTGATAAACCAAAGAAGGAAAAGAAGCCAAAGAAAGAAAAGAAGCCACCTAAGCCAGGTGATATAATCAGATTTAAGCCTAAGTCAATAGTTATTTTTGTTTTACTTATTGTTAGTGTTATAGCATTAATTCAGGTATTCAGCTATGCAATGAACTATAGTAGTAGAATAAGTAATGCTAAAGACTACTATAGTAATGAGGAATATGATAAAGCATATAACAGCTTAAGTGGAGTAAAGCTTTCAGGCAGTGAAGAAACGATTTATAATCAGGCCAGAGTTATTATGTATGTTCAAAGACAGTATGAGTCTTATGAGAATTATGAGAAGATGAATATGCATACACAGGCACTTAATGCTTTAGTTAAGGGTGTAGACAGATATCAGACATACAGAGATGAGGCTAAAGACCTTGGCGTTGAAGACAAGATGACAGAGGCATATAATCTTATTATTAATGCATTTAAGAACAGGTTCAAAATGTCTGAAACAGATGCAATCGCTTTAGTAGAGTTATCTAAGAGAGATTTTACTAATTATTATTTAAAGATAGAAGCATATGGAGAGGCAATAAAATGATTACAATTATCGATTACGATGCAGGCAACTTAAAGAGTGTTGAAAAGGCACTTATATCATTAGGTGAAGAAGTTATTGTTTCAAGGGACTCAAGTGAGATATTACAGGCAGATAAGGTTATTCTTCCGGGTGTTGGAGCGTTTGGTGATGCTATGAACAATCTTGACCATTTTGGTCTTGTTGACACTATAAAGACAGTTGTTTCCAATAAGACACCTCTGCTTGGTATATGTCTTGGATTACAGCTCTTATTTAAGGAAAGTGAAGAAACACCGGGTGCAGAGGGACTTGATATTCTTCCGGGAAAGATATTAAAGATACCAGCAGCACCGGGAATAAAGATACCACATATGGGCTGGAATTCACTTGATGTTAAGCCAGGAGCCAGACTTTTTAAGGGACTTCCTGCTAATCCTTATGTATATTTTGTACATTCATATTATCTTAAGGCAGAGGATGAGGCTATTGTGGCTGCATCTACAGAATATTCAACTCATATTCATGCTTCGGTTGAAAAGGACAATGTATTTGCATGTCAGTTCCATCCAGAAAAGAGCAGTGAGTTAGGACTTAAGATACTTAAGAATTTTGCTGAATTATAGATAGGAGATTATGTATAATGTTTACTAAAAGAATAATACCATGTCTTGATTGCAAAGATGGAAGAGTTGTTAAAGGAACAAACTTTGTAGACCTTAAAGATGCAGGCGACCCTGTGGAAGTAGCGGCAATGTATGATAAGTCAGGTGCTGATGAGCTTGTATTTCTTGATATTACAGCTTCCAGTGATGGAAGAAATACAACGGTAGACCTTGTAAGAAAGGTTGCTGAAAAGGTGTTTATACCATTTACAGTTGGTGGAGGCATAAGAACAGTTGACGATTTTAAAGTGCTGTTAAGAGAGGGTGCTGATAAGATATCTATTAATTCAGCGGCTATTATGACTCCTGAGCTTATATCACAGGCGGCTGACAAGTTCGGAAGCCAGTGTGTTGTAGTTGCTATTGATGCTAAAAGGCAGAAAGATGGTCACTGGAGCATATATAAGAATGGTGGCAGAGTTGATATGAAGATGGATGCCATTGAATGGGCTATGAAGGCAGAAAGTCTTGGTGCAGGAGAAATACTTCTTACAAGTATGGATTGTGATGGAACTAAGGCAGGCTATGATATAGAGCTTACAAGAGCCGTTGCAGATAATGTGTCTATTCCTGTAATAGCATCTGGTGGTGCCGGTAATATGGAACATTTTTATGATGCATTTGCAAAGGGAAATGCTGATGCAGCACTTGCGGCTTCATTATTCCACTATAAGGAAATGGAGATAAAAGACCTTAAGAAATATCTTTCTGATAAGGGTATTCCTATGAGATTATAGTAAGACGGGAGGAATATAGTATGTCAATGATAACAGGTGACTGGCAGGAAGCACTAAGTGGTGAATTTAAAAAAGATTATTATAAGAAATTGTATACATTTGTAAAAGATGAATATAACAGATGTGTTGTATATCCACCTGCCGATGATATATTCAATGCGTTTCACTTTACACCTCTTAAGGATGTAAAGGTACTTATACTTGGACAGGACCCTTATCACGAGGTCAATCAGGCACATGGTCTTAGTTTTTCGGTACTTCCGGGTAATCCGATACCTAAGTCGCTCCAGAATATATATAAGGAGCTTCAGGATGACTTGGGATGTTATTATCCGAATAATGGATATCTTAAGAAGTGGGCAGACCAGGGTGTACTTATGTTAAACACAGTGCTTACAGTACGTGCACATGCGGCGTTTTCCCATAAGGGAAGAGGCTGGGAACAGTTTACGGATGCAGTTATCAATGCTGTAAATGCACAGGACAGACCAATAGTATATATGCTCTGGGGCAATTCAGCCAAGGATAAAATCCCAATGCTGACCAACCCTAAGCACCTGATATTAACAAGTGCCCATCCAAGTCCATTGTCAGCCAGCCGAGGCTTCTTTGGCTGTAAACATTTCAGTAAATGTAACGAATTCCTAGAAGCTCACGGAGTATCCCCAATCGATTGGCAGATCGAAAATATACCTCAATGAGCCGTGCGGGAATAAAAATAAGAAGGTAAGTTATGTGCTAGCACAATAACTTACCTTCTTATTTTTAATCCCATAGGGCGAAAGCCCGTAGTGCAAGAATTCATAAGAATTCTTGCACTTAGCACGGCGGAAGTAGTGTGATGAAAGCAAAATAAGAAAGTAAAAATAGTGTGATGAAACAAAAAAATCAGCGAGTTAAAAGAAAGTGCAGCATACCAAAACAAAAGAGGCAAAAGTCAGCAACGCGAAAGCAGCCAAAACAAAAACCCCCAGACAAATTCTCATCAAATCAATGAGAATTTATCTGGGGGTTTTATATCTCTTTCGTATATCAATATCCGCTAATCAGCCGCTATAATCCTATTCATCAAAATCTTCTTCAGATCCGGCAACAGCGCCGATAACTGAAATAATAACAACAACGGCAAATATTGAAACGGCAACACCTATAATAGGTCCTAAAAATAATAAAAAGTTCATATGCGTATCCTCCGAATATTCTTTTATTATTATACAACTTTTTTGTAATAAGTCAAACATCTACTACATTTCAATGTTATTTATACGGTTCAGAGCTAATCCCGAAAATGCATAACATAATTTAAAATTAATTAGAAGCAGCATTAAGATTCTTATTAGCAGTAGCAAGCATAAGCTTAATTCTGTTAAGCTGGTTAACCTCTGAAGCACCTGGGTCATAATCGACAGCGATTATGTTAGCTTCAGGGAAAGCAGCACGAAGCTCTTTAATAACACCTTTACCAACAATGTGGTTAGGAAGGCAGGCAAATGGCTGACAGCATACGATATTACCGGCACCGTGATGTATAAGTTCTATCATTTCGCCAGTAAGAAGCCATCCTTCACCAGTCTGGTTACCAAGAGAAACAAGGTCCTTGGCAAGAGCAGCAGTTTCCTTGATAGATGAAGGAGCATCAAAACGCTTACTTTCAGCTAAAGCTTTATTTCCAGCTTTTCTGAACCATTCAAGAAGCTTTATCACAGAGTTGTTGATAAACGCTGACTTTCCGGATGTTCCAAGGTACTTGTGCTTAAAGTTTGCATTTTCGGCACAGTAGAGCAGGAAGCCTAAAAGGTCAGGTACAACAGCTTCTGCACCTTCAGCCTCAAGCAGGTCAACAAGATAATTGTTAGCGGCAGGAAGGAACTTAACAAGAATTTCTCCTACAACACCAACTCTAGGCTTCTTTATATCAAGCAGTTCGATATTGTCAAAGTCTTTAACGATAGCACGAAGATTATTGTTAAAGTCCTTCATACGAACTTTGTCTGCTGTAAGCTGCTTTATACATATTTCTTTCCAGTGTTCGTGAAGTTCATTAACTGAACCAGCAACCTTTTCATAAGGTCTTGTTCTATATACAACATTCATAAATACATCGCCGTATTCAATAGCCATCATAGCCTTTTTAAGCATTTTCAGGTCATACTTGAAACCAGAGTTAGTTTCAAGACCCTGCGCACTAAGAGAGATAACAGGGATATATTCTAAGTTAGCCTTCTCAAGAGCACGTCGTATGAAGCCGATGTAGTTAGAAGCACGGCAGCCACCACCAGTCTGTGTGATAATTATGGCAGTCTTTGAAAGGTCATACTTTCCTGAAAGTACAGCATTCATAATCTGACCTACAACCATCAAAGAAGGGTAGCAGGCATCATTATTTACATACTTAAGTCCCATATCGACAGATGACTTATTATCATTATCAAGAACCTCAAAATTATAGCCACATGAGTTGAGGGCTGGTTCAAGTAAGTCAAAATGTATTGGTGACATCTGAGGGCAGAGAATTGTGTAATTCTTTCTCATCTCAGGTGTGAATTCAACACGGTTATAAGCAGACGAAACAAGTGTACGCTTGTAATTCTTCTTATCTCTTACCTTGAGGGCTGCAATAAGTGATCTTATACGGATACGTGCAGCACCAAGGTTGTTGACCTCATCAATCTTTAATACAGTATATATCTTTCCAGACTTAGTTAATATATCGTTGACAGCATCAGTAGTTACAGCATCAAGACCACATCCAAATGAGTTAAGCTGGATAAGGTCAAGGTTATCCTGAGTTTTAACAAAGCTTGCAGCGGCATATAATCTTGAGTGATACATCCACTGGTCCATAACGATAAGAGGACGTTCAACATTGCCAAGATGTGCAACGCTGTCTTCTGTTAAAACAGCAATACCATAGGAATTGATAAGTTCAGGTATTCCGTGGTTTATCTCTGGGTCAATATGGTAAGGACGGCCTGCGAGTACGATACCTCTCTTATTATTATCCTTTAAGTACTGTATAACTTCTTCACCCTTTTTATGCATATCTTCTCTTGACTGCATAAGTTCTTTCCAGGCATCAGAAACGGCAGCTTTAATCTCACCTGCCGGAATATCTGGAAATTCCTCTTTAAGTCTTTTAGCAAGAATATCTTCGTTTTCAAAAGAAAGGAATGGGTTTCTGAAATCAATATTTTCTGACTTGATTTCTTCAACATTGTTCTTGATATTCTCTGCATAAGAAGTAACGATAGGGCAGTTATAATGGTTGTTAGTGCCATCTATTTCCTTATGTTCATAAGGTACACAAGGATAGAATATAAACTTAACCCCCTTCTTAATAAGCCAGCTTATATGTCCGTGCGCTAACTTGGCAGGATAACATTCTGACTCGGATGGAATTGACTCAATACCAAGTTCATATATCTTTCTTGTTGACTGTGGCGAGAGAACTACCTTATAACCAAGCTTTGTAAAGAAAGTGAACCAGAATGGATAATTCTCATACATATTGAGGACTCTTGGTATACCTACAACACCTCTTACAGCAAGGTCTGCTGAGAGTGGTTCATAGTCAAAGAGTCTGTGGAACTTATAGTCAAAGAGGTTAGGAGCCTTTTCCTTATTACGTTCTTTTCCAAGACCTCTTTCACATCTGTTGCCAGTAATAAATGAACGTCCGCCAGAGAACTTATTTATAGTTAAATGGCAGCTGTTCGTACATCCTTTACATCTTGTAAGAGTAGTTTCATATGTAAGGCTGTTAATTTTATCGATAGAAAGCATAGATGAGTCAGATATTCCATCGTAGCGTTCCCTTGCGATAAGAGCAGCACCGAAAGCACCCATAATACCTGCGATATCAGGTCTTATGGCATCAACACCTGTTATTTTTTCAAAGCTTCTGAGTACAGCATCATTGTAGAATGTACCACCCTGTACAACGATATGCTTTCCAAGGTCACCCGGGTCAGCAATCTTTATAACCTTGTATAAGGCATTTTTAATAACTGAATAAGCAAGACCGGCAGATATATCTGAAACCTCTGCGCCTTCCTTCTGCGCCTGCTTAACCTTTGAATTCATAAATACAGTACATCTTGTACCAAGGTCAATAGGATGTGCGGCAAAAAGAGCAGCCTTTGCGAAGTCCTGTACAGAATAGTTAAGTGACTTTGCAAATGTTTCTATAAATGAACCACATCCTGAAGAACATGCTTCGTTAAGCTGTACGGAATCAACAGTCTGGTTCTTGATTTTGATACATTTCATATCCTGACCACCAATATCGATGATACAGTCAACGTCAGGGTCAAAGAAAGCAGCAGCATAGAAGTGGGATACTGTTTCAACTTCTCCCTCATCAAGCATAAGTGCCGACTTTATAAGTGCTTCACCATAACCTGTTGAACATGCCTGTACAATCTTGGCTTTAGGTGGAAGCTGAGAATATATTTCCTTAATTGCCTTTATAGTAGTGGCAAGTGGAGAGCCGTTATTGCTTGAATAGAATGAGTAAAGGAGATTACCATCTTCATCTACCAAAGCAACCTTAGTAGTAGTAGAACCTGCATCGATACCAAGATAGCAGTTACCCTCATAAGAGGCTATGTCGGCTGTTTTTACGTGGTGTGCATTATGACGTTTGATGAAGTCATTGTAGGCAAGCTGGTCAGCAAAAAGTGGTTCCATACGTTCTACTTCAAATTCAAGTTTTATTTTGCCAGAAAGACGCTTAATGATGTCAGAAACATTGACGCATACATCCTTGCTGTAGTTCATAGCTGAACCAACGGCAGCAAAAAGATGTGAATGTTCCGGCGCAATAGTCTGTTCAGGTGTAAGGCTTAATGTACGGACAAATGCCTGCTTTAACTCCGAAAGGAAGTGGAGTGGACCACCTAAGAAGGCTACATTACCACGGATTGGCTTACCACAGGCAAGACCAGAAATAGTCTGGTTGACAACAGCCTGAAATATAGATGCAGAAAGGTCTTCCTTAGTGGCACCTTCGTTGATAAGCGGCTGTATATCAGACTTGGCAAAAACACCGCATCTTGCAGCTATCGGGTAGATTGACTTGTAGTTCTTGGCATATTCATTAAGACCTGAAGCATCTGTCTGTAATAAAGTTGCCATCTGGTCAATAAATGAACCAGTACCACCGGCACATATACCATTCATACGCTGGTCGATACCGTTTGTGAAGTAGATAATCTTTGCATCCTCGCCACCAAGCTCAATGGCAACATCGCACTGTGGAGCGTAATCCTGAAGTGCTGTTGATACAGCGACAACCTCCTGTGTAAATGGAACTTCAAGGTGCTTGGCAAGTGTAAGTCCGCCAGAACCTGTGATTACAGGGTAGACCTCGAATTGACCAAGCTGGGATACAGCCTTTTCAAGAAGTCCCTGTAAAGTTTCCTGAATATTGGCGAAATGTCTTTCATAATCTGAGAATAAAATATTATTATCATCATCAAGAATAGCGATCTTTACTGTTGTTGAGCCAATATCAATACCTAATCTGTATTTGTTCATAGTCATTACGGCAGAGCCGTCCTCCTTGTCTAATGTAGATGTGCTGCAAATGTCAGCAGAGCTGTACATCTGGCACAATCATTATATAAATTAATGTGTTTCCTGAATTAAAAGTACTTCTACTATAAAATAAATAGATGTCAAAAAATGTAGAAATACCTGGAAAAGATTACAACTGACATATTATATAAGAAATAACAGAATAATTCAACACCATAAATATGACTGTTTATATAAAATTAATAATACTAAAATGAGAACTTGATTGACAAAGATGTTTAATGTTTTTATACTTTTATCATAATATTTTAGTGCGGAGTAATATAAAAATATTGTATCCGCTGTTATATGTATCAAAATATAAGTGGGTAATATTGTGTGTGTACTGCCTGACAGCATACTACACAGTGATATTATTACACAGAAATGAGGAGTTTAATGAGTTGGTTTCAAAAGTTTGAAAGGAAGTATTCAAGGTATGCCATTAAAAATCTTATGACTTATATAATTATATTATATGCAGTCGGATTTGTTTTTGAGGTGTTCGCACCGGGTGTATATAGCAGCTTTCTTTCGCTGGATTTTTCCAAAATATTTGCAGGACAGGTGTGGAGACTGGTTACATTTATAATACAGCCACCATCAACAAGTATCATATTTGTATTCTTTTCATTGTATTTCTATTATCTGATAGGTACAGTACTTGAAAATATATGGGGTTCATTTAAGTTTAACGTGTATTTCTTTTCAGGAGTATTGTTAAATATTGTTGCAGCGCTTATAATATACTTAATATTTGGTATAAGCTTTAATATGAGTACACATTATATTAATCTTGCTTTATTTATGGCATTTGCTATGGAACAGCCAGATATGGAAGTACTGCTGTTCTTTATCATACCTATAAAGATAAAGTGGATGGCATTGCTGGATGGAATAGTATTTGCAATAGCAATAATATGCGGTTTTATAGTTCCTACAATGGCGGTAAATGGTTCAACTATCGGTTATACTATGTGGAATGGATTATACAGAGCCGGACTTTTATCAGGAAGCGGAATGGGATGTTATGCCAATGCTATTGCGGCTCTTGTGTCTATGCTTAACTTTATAGTATTTATGATAGTTGCAAAGAAGGGACCATATAAGTCTTCTACACAGAGGAATTACAACAAGGCTATGTATACAGCTAGGAAAGCAGAAAATAACAGAAGAGATGGAAAGAAGCCATCATTTAATGAAAGAGTATACAACGCCAATAGTGAAAAGACAACTTGGGATAATGCCAACCAGCCATATAAGCCGGTTCGTAACGGACAGCCTAAGCACAGATGTGCAGTGTGTGGAAGAACAGAGCTTGATGATGAAAATCTTGTATTCAGATTTTGCTCTAAGTGCGTTGGAAATTATGAGTATTGCAGCGACCACCTGTATACACATATTCATATTACAGGCAATAACGGCAGTGCTGAATGATATTCCTATATATTAAAGTATTTTGTATGATGTAGGTTTAATACACTTTTGCATGCAGAAAAAGTAACTTAACTTATTAAATCTACATCATCATATACAAATGTTGATTAAGATACTGCCGACTTATTTTAATAATTTGTAAGTAATTACTATTGCTATTTTATGGGTTATTAAGTATAATTGGCTAGATTGTTTTGTTTTTTATTAATTAATTTATTTACTTTGGAGGTTAGAATGAAAAAGACTAAGATTATATGTACTATGGGTCCTAACACTAATGACAGAGAGCTTATTAAGCAGCTCGCATTAAATGGTATGGATATTGCAAGATTTAACTTCTCTCATGGTGACCATGAAGAGCAGGCTGGACGTTTTGCATTAGTTAAGAGTGTTAGAGAAGAAATCAACAAGCCTATAGCTACACTTCTTGATACAAAGGGACCAGAAATCAGAACTGGCGTACTTAAGGATGATAAAAAGGTTACTCTTAAGGAAGGACAGAAGTTCACTCTTACAACAAGAGAAATTGTTGGTGATGAAACTATCGATATGATTACTTATGCAGGTCTTCCAGCAGATGTAGACAATGGTAACACAATTCTTATCGATGACGGTCTTATTGAGCTCAGAGTAGAAGAGGTAGTTGATGGTACAGATATCGTATGTACAGTAATCAATGGTGGTGAACTTGGTTCTAAGAAGGGTGTTAATGTTCCTAACGTAAGCATTAAGCTTCCTGGAATTACAGATAAGGATAAGGATGATATTATATTTGGTATAGAGCAGGGATTTGACTTCATCGCAGCTTCATTTGTAAGAAATGCAGCTTGTATTCAGGAGATTAAGCAGCTCTTATGGGAGCATGGCTCAGATATTCCGGTTATCGCTAAGATTGAGAATGCTGAAGGTATTGAAAATCTTGACGAAATCATCAAGGTTGCTGATGGTATCATGGTTGCCAGAGGTGATATGGGTGTTGAAATCCCAGCAGAAGATGTTCCACATTATCAGAAGGAAATCATCAAGAAGTGTAATGCAACTTACAAGCCAGTTATAACAGCTACACAGATGCTTGATTCTATGATTAGAAATCCACGTCCTACAAGAGCTGAGGTTACTGACGTTGCTAACGCTATCTATGATGGTACAGACGTCGTTATGCTTTCTGGTGAAACAGCTAATGGCAAGTACCCACTTGAAGCATTAAAGATGATGGCTAAGATTGCTGAAAGAACAGAGAAGGATATCAAGGACAGAGCTTCTGATATATCTAAGGTTCACAGCAAGAGAAGTATCTCAAGTGCTGTATGCAACGCAACAGTTCAGACTGCTGATAACCTTAACGCTAAGGCTATTGTATGCCCAACTATATCAGGTTTCACAGCAAGACTTACATCTAAGCTTAAGCCAAATGCTGAGATTATCGGATGCTCACCATATGATAATGTTCTTAGAAAGATGCAGATATACTGGGGTGTAAGACCTTTAAAGACTGCAACAGAAACATCTACAGATAAGATTATCGAGCATGCATTAGTAGTATCTGAGCAGGCTGGTTTCGTAGAAGAAGGAGATACAGTTATCGTATCTGCTGGTATCGCTACATCATCAGACCCATCTGCTAAGAGAGGTCTTACTAATACGATGAGAGTTGTTACTATCTAATAGCTTGTAGAAGATATTTCAGATAGTTATATAAGCCCACAAAACCTTTGAAACTGGTTTTGTGGGCTGTTTTGATAATTAGTTGCATTTATTTGAAGCTTAGTTTATAGTATTGAAGAAATTAGAAGTATAAACTTGATAAGATGTAAAAGGAACTACAGAGTATGAATGTAAAAAAGATATTAATATGGCTTCCAGCTATTGTTATGGCGATGGTTATATTCGGCTTTTCAAAGCAGGATGGAGAGGAGTCGTCAGGGCTTAGTTATAAGGCAGCAGATATTATACTTACAGTGTGTGATAAGGCTGGAATTGTTGATTATAATGAGAATAACAGGGAAAGTATGATAGAGGCTGTGCAGTTTCCTATAAGAAAGGCTGCACATATGACAGAGTATGCTGTTCTTGCAATACTTGTTATGATTGCGCTTATAGTTGATGGAATAAAAGGTATAAAACTTCCTATAATATCGGCAGTTATTGCAACGGCATTTGCGGCTACAGATGAGTTTCATCAGGTGTTCGTACCGGGAAGATATGGCTGTGTAAGAGATGTGCTTATAGATGCAGCGGGGAGTGTAATAGGTCTTGCAATTGCATATGTTATATATATAAATGTATGTAAACGTAAATATAATAGGTGATTTTAACTTGATAAATACATTATAAGTATTTGTTTATGTTTGTGTCTGAGATGCATTATTAAAAATATATCTTTCTAGCACATATATAATTATACAATATTTTAAATTTATTCATTTATGATTTGTAAAATAAGGGTATGCCAGTAGTTAGAATTGCATATAGTTAGAGAAATTTATTAAGATAATTCATAACTGCCAGAAGTTAGATTTATAATAAAAATTATAGTATAAATTGGTATATATCGCTATATATCAGGCTGATATGTGTGTAATATATAAATTAACACTTGCAAAATTACCAAGTATATGGTATAAGCTTTAATAAGCATATGATAATCGGGTGCTGGTTATAATATTTTTATGTTGGCATTAAGGGATTATCAATAACATAATTATATATAATGCGATGATGGAAACAAGTAGGTATAGCAGTAAGCAACAGAAAGCAGCCGGTGGATGAGAGGAGCAGTGGATGGTTATTCTGAATACATTCCGTAGCAGCAAACTGAATGGCATATAAGGCTTAGTAGGGGCGACGTAGTGATACACGTTACAGTATCAAGGATCATCAGACCCGTTAAGGTGAGCAGCGTGAGCTGTTTATGAATAAAGGTGGTAACACGGAGCGTATGCTTTCGTCCTTTAATAAGGATGAAAGGTATGCTCTTTTTTATTATTAATAGGGGTTGATGATTAGTGGAAGTGTCGGAGAAAATATCGTTAATAACTCTGACAAAATATAATGTAATAGGAACAGGAGAACAAAAATGACAGTTTATGACGAGTTAGTTGCAAGAGGACTGATTGCACAGGTAACAGATGAAGAATTAATTAAGGATTTGATCAACAATGGAAAGGCTACATTTTATATTGGTTTTGACCCAACAGCAGACAGCCTTCATGTAGGTCACTTTATGGCACTCTGCTTTATGAAAAGACTTCAGATGGCAGGAAATAAGCCTATCGCATTAGTCGGTGGCGGAACAGGTATGATTGGTGACCCATCAGGTAAGACAGATATGAGAAAAATGCTTACACCAGAGCAGATTGAGCATAACTGCGAGTGTTTCAAGAAGCAGATGAGCAAGTTTATCGACTTTTCAGATGATAAAGCATTATTTGTAAATAACGCAGACTGGCTTTTAAAGCTTAACTATGTTGACCTTTTAAGAGAAGTTGGTGCATGCTTCTCAGTTAATAATATGTTAAGAGCTGAGTGCTATAAGCAGAGAATGGAAAGAGGACTTACATTCCTTGAATTCAACTACATGATTATGCAGAGCTACGATTTCTATATGTTATTTCAGAAATACGGCTGCAATCTTCAGTTCGGTGGAGATGACCAGTGGAGTAATATGCTTGGTGGTACAGAACTTATCAGAAGAAAGCTCGGCAAGGACGCTTCAGCTATGACTATCACACTTCTTCTTAACTCAGAAGGTAAGAAGATGGGTAAGACAGTAAGTGGTGCTGTATGGCTTGACCCAGAGAAGACTTCTCCATATGAGTTCTACCAGTACTGGAGAAATGTAGCTGATGCCGATGTATTAAAGTGTATCCGTATGCTTACATTTTTACCACTTGAGCAGATTGATGAAATGGATAAGTGGGAAGGCGCACAGCTTAATAAGGCTAAGGAAATACTTGCATTTGAACTTACTAAGATGGTTCACGGTGAGGAAGAAGCAAAGAAGGCAGAGGAAACAGCTAAGGCTATATTTACATCAGGCGATGCTGCAAATATGGCAACAGTTAAGCTTGAAGATGACGCATTTACAGACGGAAGTATTGATATCGTGTCATTAATCCATGCAGCAGGTCTTGCAGCTACTAAGTCAGAGGCAAGAAGAGTTGTTACACAGGGTGGTGCTTCTGTTGCAGGTGAAAAGGTATCTGATATCGCTGCAAAGTTTGATAAGGAATTCTTCGCTGGTGACGGTGTAGTTGTCAAGAAGGGTAAGAAGTCATTTATAAAGGTACAGGCATAATAATTATGAAAAAGAGTGAAATTACCTTTATAAGGCTTATGAGTCTTATTGGTATTATGAGTCTTAATCTTATATTGCTGCTTGTATTTTCAGGAGAACATGTATTTCAGAATATACTTAACAGAATGAATAGTAATGTGTATGCAGGGGCATCGCTTGATACTTCGATATATAATTACTATTATTATGCAGGACTTGGCAGTATATACAAGATAATATTCCCAGTTACAATACTTCTGCTTGCAGTTGCGGTTGTGGCTGTATACAAGAAGGTGAGTATGGCGGGCAGGGTTTCACTGGCTGCTAATATATGTTCACTTGTAACAGGAGTGTATCTTTTGTTTGCAAGAATTGGCGAAGGTATTGAAGGTGTTATAAGATGGGTAAACAGCTTCTATATGGATAAGTCGGAGATAGGGCAGGTTGAAAAGGTTCAGCTTATGAGCAAGGTGCCTGTGGTATACGTGCTTATTATAATTCTTTCTCTGCTTGGTCTTGCGATGGTAAAGAGCAGTACAATAAACCGTATTAAAGTGTATAACGACAAGAGTGCTGTAAATAATGCGGTTGTGTATGTATTTCCGGCGCTTGGCGGCTTTCTTGTGCTTGAGATAGTAAGAAATCTTGTAATATCAAGACTTGTGACGATATCGGCAGATGAAACACTTGGAACAGTTGCAGCATATGTTAACGATTATTATATCGGAAGCAGGCTGTTTTTTAACTGGTCGTGGCTTATAATATTTACAATAGCGACTTGTGCAGCCATACTTTTAAGACCGGTTAATAAGATTAATGTGAAAAGCAAGATAGTACTTGAGGTGGCAGTTTTCTCAGTCGTTGTTTCAGTTGTGTCAGTGATATACTGGCTAAATCCGCCAGCACTGTTTGGTTATCTTACAACAGATAATACGATATGTGATATGACAGAGGAAGCATTTGCATGGTACCTTATACGATATGTAGTTACACTTGTGTTTGTATTTGTGCTTATTGCACTTACAGTCAATGATAAGCTGGATATAAGGATAACTGGCATAGTTATGGCAGCAGCTTTTATTGCAGGACTCGTATTTATTATTATTGCTTATAATGTAAAAGGTATGCTTTCGTTTATGTATGCAGCCTGCGTGCTTGCAGACGTTATTGGTGCTGTGGTTCTGGTGGCTTTACTTGTAGCAGGGACATTTAATGTTAAGGAAGATAAATAGTATACCTAGTCAAAAAGGCGTTTAAGTAATATGGGTGATTATGATTATGATATTATGAGATTATAAAAGCATTAGTTTTAAAATGGTATGACAAAGAGTTATCAGAATTAAAAATCAAAAATATAAGGCAGTAAACCATTGTTTTAGAAATTAGTAAATTTTTCAAAAACAATGGTTTACTGCCTTTTATACTGATGTGGGTAATGCTCCAAAGCAACAAAACAATAAGAAGCTTATATAACGTGCTTTTTGTTGATTATTCAGAAACCAGCTTAATTCCTGATATATCTGCAATAGCTATAAGTGAGTAGTTCGTATAATAAACAACAAACCCCGGCTTGGCACCAGCAGGTTTCTTGACTTCCTTTTTTAATACATAGTCGACTTCAACTTTTTCAAGGTCACGGCCTTTAGAGTAGTAGGCTGCAAGTGCTGCTGCCTCTTCGTATGTCTTATCAGGAAGTTCCCTTCCGTCAGATTTTACAATAACGTGTGAACCCGGCATCTGTTTGGCGTGAAACCACCAGTCGCCGCCTGTCGCAAACTTAAAGGTAAGTTCGTCATTCTGTATATTATTCTTTCCAACATACATATCAAATCCGTCAGAAGAAATGTAATGCATAGGTTTATTGTGAGAATTACCTTTGTTTTTAGACTTGCCGCTCTTTTTGATGTAACCAGTTACAGCAAGTTCTTCTTTGATATTGTTAAGGTCGTTTTCTGTTGTTGCGATATCAAGAGCATTTATAATAGACTCAAGGTACATAATTTCGTCCTTAATCTCTGCAATAAGTCTTGTGCCAGCCTCGTAAGTCCTCTTGAGCTTATTATATCTTGCAAAGTACTTGTTGGCGTTCTCTATAGGTGTAAGAGTATTATCAAGAGGGATTGTTATCTCCTCATTAGTATAGTAGTTGAGCGCATTAAACTGCTTGGCACCGGCTTCAATTCCATAGCCATAAGTATTAATAAGCTCGCCATATACGCGGTACTTGTCACGTTTTTCAGTATCCTTAAGCTGCTTCTCCTGAATATCAAGCTTCTTATAAGAACGCTCAAGATGAGTTGTAACGATACGTCTTATATCAGTTGACTTCTGGTGTATACGTGTGCGGACTTCCTTTTCGTGATAGTAAGCGATAAGACACCTGCTTATAGAGTCGTAAGGTGTGCTGTTATCATACATAGTGAGCTGTACGGCGGCAAAGTCTGATGGATTACCATTGTCATAGACTATATTAGGAGAATATGTTTTATTCTTAACATCGCTCATAATGCCGTCAAATGCGTTATAAATATGTCGGCTTTCTTCATCCGAAAGGCAGTTAGCAGGCTTATTGCTGTCTATACCTGAGCGGAAACATACTTCTTCTGCTATACATGTGCTTATTCCTGTGTAAGTCTGGCACAGAGCCTTTGAGAGAGGCTTAGGGCATACAAGAACCGATGAGCTGAAACGTTCATAATCGGTATCAAGTGGATTATGCTTATTGGCAGTGTTTGGTATAAAGTACTTTCTTCCGGGAAGAACTTCACGTACGGAGCTTATCTGTGCAGATACATGCTTTATGCTGTCAAGGATGTTATTGTCATCATCGCATAATATGATATTGCTGTGCTTACCCATAAATTCAGTGATAAGATGCCTTTTGCATAAGTCGCCTAATTCGTCAAGATGTTCAATCTCAATATCTATTATTCGCTCAAGCGAAGGCTGTGTTACAGAAATGATACGTCCGTTATTGATATGTTTTCTCAAAAGCATAACAAAGTTAGGTGCTGTCGCAGGACTTGGCTTATTGTCGTCAGTTATATATGCAAGCGGAAGAGAGGCATTGGCAGAAAGCACGACACGGTACTGTACAGAGCTTGTCTTTACAGTAAGAAGCAGTTCGTCACTTTCGGGCTGTGCTATTTTATAAAGCCTTCCACCAAGTATTGTATTGTTAAGGTCATTTACTATATTTGATATTGTTATTCCATCAAATGCCATAATTAAATACTCCATTCTGTCTGTATTGTGATTATATAAAGATACCAGGGTCAAAAGACCTAAAACCACATGAGTCTGCTCATAGGTGGGTGAAAGACCTTGGGGGATTGTGGGAGTGCGCAGCACGGAACAATCCGTAGGTATCATAGTCGGGGGCTTTTGACCACCAACATAATATAAATACTAAAATATAAAACATTTTTATTTAAAACATTTACATCATATCATAACACGATTACATAATACTGTCGAGTGAGGCAGGAGGTGAATAGCTGCAAAATAGTTTTGAAGGTCTTCTGCAGGAATATTAAGCCGAAGAAAGTGGGATGTGAATAGTTGAAAATAGTTAATCTACTGACTTGTTTAGCATATGTAAAATTGGTATAATAATTAAGTATAATAAATGATAATGAGGGACTTAAGATGATTAAAAGTATGACAGGTTTCGGACGAAGCGAAATCGCCAGTGGAAACCGCAAGATAATGGTTGAGATGAAGTCGGTAAACCACAGATTTTTAGAAACAGGCATAAAGATGCCAAAGAAGCTTAACGTGTTTGAGGCAAGAATAAGAGATGTTGTTAAGAAGTACGCTTCAAGAGGAAAGATAGATATATTTATAACTTATGAAGACAATTCAGAGAATAACGTCAATATCAGGTATAATCCGGCGGTTGCAGAGGAATATATGGATATATTTTCACAGATGGAGGAAATGTTTTCAATAAGAAATGATATAACAGTCAGTGCGCTTTCAAGATATCCGGAGGTTATCACTATGGAGGAGGCAGCAGAGGATGAAGAGGAGCTGTGGAACTTCATACAGGAGGCTGTGAAGGAGGCTTGTGAAGGTTTTGTCAAGACAAGAATAACTGAGGGAGAGAACTTAAAGAAAGACCTTCTTCATAAGTTAGACCATATGGAAGAGCTTGTAGGCTTTATAGAGGAAAGAAGTCCAAAGATAGTAAGTGAGTACAGAAAGAAGCTTGAGGATAAGATGGCGGAAGTGCTTGCTGATACAAGCATAGATGAGAGCAGGATAGCAGCGGAGGTCATCTTATATGCTGACAAGATATGTGTCGATGAAGAAACAGTACGCTTAAGAAGCCATATAACACATGCCAGACAGTGCCTGTCAGAGGATGGCGGTATAGGAAGAAAGCTTGACTTTATCGCACAGGAGATGAACAGGGAAGCTAACACGACACTTTCTAAGGCTAATGATATAGAGATATCAAATGCGGCGATAGACTTAAAGACTGAGATTGAGAAGGTCAGGGAGCAGATACAGAATATAGAGTAGTTATCGCTGATATATGGAGTCGGTGCAGAATTTTATTTAAAAATATTTTAAAAGGCTTGCACGAAGTGAAAGATTTCTGTATAATAACTTGTACACTTTTACGTAAGTGCATACATTTATATTGGTTCCAGTAACATTTGTACAGAAACAATATATTTAAGGGCTTATGATGTGAGTCACAGATAGGAGATTAGAGATGAAAGATAAAGGATTGTTACTTGTAATATCAGGATTCTCAGGTGCTGGTAAAGGAACAGTCGTTAAAAGACTTTTAGAACAGCATAACGACTATGCATTATCTATTTCAGCAACCACAAGGTCACCAAGAGAAGGTGAACAGAACGGAAGAGAATACTTCTTTAAGACGAAGGAAGAATTTGAAAAGATGATAGAAGCCTCAGAGCTTATAGAGTATGCCAGATATGTAGACAATTACTATGGAACACCAAAGGCATATGTGGAGGAACAGCTTAAAGAAGGAAAGAATGTCATACTTGAGATAGAGATACAGGGAGCACTCAACATTAAGAAAATGTTTCCGGATGCAGTACTTCTGTTCATTATGCCACCTAGTGCCGAGGAACTTGAAAGAAGACTTGTAGGTCGTGGAACAGAGGATGAAGCTACTATCAGGGCAAGACTTTCAAGAGCTAGTGAGGAAGCACAGGGCGTAGAGAATTATAATTATATAGTTATCAATGATGATGTTGATGCCTGCGTTGAAACTATAAATTCTATAGTAAGCAGTGAGAAGAAAAAGGCAGTTAATAACATCGATTTAATCAATAATATAAAAGAAGAGCTTAAGGCTTATTCGAAAGGAGAATAATAATGATACATCCATCGTATTCAGAATTAATGGCAGTTGTTAATAGTGAGGTTGAAGAGGGCGAACAGCCATTAGTACAGAGCCGTTACTCAATCGTAAAGGCTACAGCAGCCAGAGCTAAGGAAATAATTGATGCAAGGTCAATCGAGGAGAGGGTTAGAAAGGCACGTATCGAGGCTGAGAACGCTCCTAAGGAAAAGGACAAGGATGGTAAGAAGGGTGAGCCAAAGCCACTCTTAACACCAGAGGAAGCAAGAAAGCTCCAGATTGGTACACCACTTGTAGATAATGCAGAGAATATGAAGCCACTTTCAATCGCTGTACAGGAACTTTACGAAGGTAAGGTAAAGATTGTTGGTAATGGCGATGATAGTGATGTTATGTAAGAGGATTGCATTACTACTGTAGAATTAGTATATAATATTGTGACTTGTAGCTGCTCGAAAGGGCAGCTATAATTGTATTGTCTTATAATGAAGAGGAGGAAAGAATATGGCTAATGTATATGACGAGAAAAAGCGTGTAATAAACTGTGAAAGTGCAGACAGATGCGGAAGCTGTGCATATGCAGGTATGAAGTATGATAATGAATTAAAAGTAAAGCAGAATTATATAGATAAGCTGTTTAAGGGAGTCTGTCCTGTAGATGAGATAACAGGGATGTACAGACCTGTGCATTACCGTAATAAGGTGCATGCAGTTGTAGGTGAGGATAAAAACGGCAATATAATAACAGGAACTTATGAGCAGAATAGCCACGTTATTGTGCCAGTGTCAGAGTGTCTGCTGGAGGACAGCCAGTGCAGCAGGATAATAGCTACGTTAAGGGAACTTTTTAAGTCATTTAAGTATAAGCCTTATAATGAGGATAAGGGTACTGGATTTATGAGACATATACTTTTAAGAAAAGGTTTTTCAACTAAGGAGATTATGCTTGTGCTTGTCACAAGTGAGGTTGCATTTCCATCTAAAACACATTTTCTAAAGGCGCTTAAAGAAAAGCATCCTGAGATTAATACTATCGTCCAGAATGTAAATGCCTACAACACAAGTATGGTGCTTGGTCCAAGGAATATTGTGCTTACAGGCAAAGGATACATAGAGGATGTGTTATGTGGATACAGGTTCAGAATAAGTCCATCATCCTTCTACCAGATTAATCACCAGCAGACAGAGAAGCTTTATAAGGCGGCAATCAGTATGGCGGAGATTACGAAAAAGGACACTGTCATAGACGCCTACTGCGGCATAGGAACTATTGGAATAGCGGCATCTGGGAAGGCTGGACAGGTTATAGGTGTTGAACTTAATAAGGATGCGGTTAAGGATGCAGAAGAAAACGCCAAGATAAATAATATTAAGAATATAAAGTTTGTAAATGCAGATGCGGGTGAATTCTTAGTAGAATATGCTGCAAAGAAAAAAGCAGATGTTGTTATTATGGACCCTCCAAGAAGTGGCAGCAGTGAAGATTTTCTTAATGCTATTCTTAAGATAAAGCCGGACAGGGTTGTATATGTTTCCTGCAATCCGGACACGCAGAGAAGAGATATAGAGGTGCTTATAAAGGGTGGTTATAAGGTTAAGGGATGTAAGCCTTTTGATATGTTTCCGTTTACGGATAATACAGAAAATGTGATTTTATTGTCGCGATAGACTTCAGATGATAGAATAAAAAGGTCATAAATAAAAGAACTCCTTCGGGGGTTCTTTTTGAATAGGAGTATGAACTCATTGAAGAAGAAAAATAATCCTATGTATGTCAGACAGGTATAAACTTTCCCCCTCATATGACGATATACATATTGCTAGGATGGCGCTTTATTTCAACGGATTGATGTGAAATAAAGTGCCATTTTTGTATATTTTATAAGTATACAAAAAATATTAACTATTACGAAAGTACTGCTTGGACCTTTACAGGAGAGCAGTGTGGTTGTGAATGACTGAGCAATCACAGAAAGGATAAGGATGAAAGTAAACACAGGATATGCAGACAGTTATTATACGGGATACAGGGCTGCGACAGGGACAGTTAATGATGAAACATTTGCAGAGAGCATGGCAAAGGCAGGAAGCGGGGCTGTGACAGGAACTGGCGTGGATGAAGCTAAAGAAAATGCTTCTAAGTCACAGGAGAGTACTTCTTCAACAAATATCAGGGATATGAGCGATAAGGAATGGGATAAGCTTATAGAACACGTTGATGATTTTATTGAAGATTTCAAGGAAGCTGTTGAATATGAGAAGGAAGTAAGCGAGGCTAACAAAGAAAAGTCAGAGGAAACTTCCAAAGACTTAGTAGAAATGCTTGCTGACAAGGTGACAGCTAACAGAGAGTTTACTAAGGTGCAGGAGCTTGCATTAACAGGAAGTACAGAGGAAGGCATAAGCAGTGTAGATGGCACAACAGAATGTGCCTCTGTCGAAAATATCGGTGAAGCTAAGACAACATGGACAGTTACAGCCTTTAGCGAGGATGGCATCATATGTAAGCAGTTTAAAGATGGCGAAGAAACAGAGCTTTGGAGAATGAGCTATAAGCATGAGGGTGATTATAAGAAGATAACAGACTTTCTTAACACTTTCGATAAAAAAGCTGATTTTAAGTTTACAAGTTCTAAGAGCTTCTGGGAAGATTTTCTTGACGGCAAGATAAGCGATGCAGAACTCAAGAAGTTACATGAGGTATAATGATATAAGTATTTTTAATATGTATTAAACTATAAAAAGGCAAATATAGAAAATCACAAAGATTAAGTTATTTTTGTTATTGTTCCGCTACACTTAAATAAATCATAAAATACGGTTCTAAACATTACTTGGGGGTAATTTTAGAACCTAAAATGTGTCCGGAACATGTACAAGGTTATACAATATATCATATTTGTTTATTTATAGCATTTATATTGCCATAAGTAATAACGGGATAACAGTGGATTTTCCTAGCGAATTCACTGTTATCCCGTTTTGTTAAGTATTATTAAATGTCTACTTGCTTAAGTCAAATTTCTTGATAAGGTCACTAAGAACTGCTGCCTGTGCTGCAAGTTCTTCTGATGTAGCAGAGCCTTCCTGTGCTGTGGCGGAGGTATCCTGAACAGCCTGAGCGATGTTGTCAATTCCTGACTGCATCTGCTTCATATTCTCCTCCTGCTCAACAGAAAGTTCAGCGGTGTGCGTAACCATATTACTTAAGTTGTCGATGTTATTAACGACTGTCTGAAGAATATCAGTTACTTCATTGGCTATGTCAACACCTTTGGCAATCTCATCTATAGATACGCCTATAAGCTCCTTGGAGGTTGTTGCTGCATCCGAACTCTGTGCGGCAAGTGAACTTATCTCAGAAGCGACAACAGCGAAGCCACGGCCTGCCTCACCAGCTCTTGCGGCCTCAATAGAAGCATTAAGAGAAAGAAGATTAGTCTGGTCGGCAATTTCTTCTATAGTATGTATAATACTGACTACTTTGTTAGAAGTTTCGCTAATCATTGCCATGGCATCAATCATTGCCTGCATCTGTTTCTTGCTGTTATTGGCAAGAGTAGAAACGCTCTTTGCTTCCGCTGCACAGTTTAAGGCATCTTCTTTACTGTTCTGAAGTTCTGTTACGATATTGTCAGTTGTAGCAACAAGCTCTTCAACGGATGCAGCCTGAGTTGTAGCACCTTCAGCAAGAGTCTGGGCTGCCTTTGCGAGGTCGTCTGAACCGGCAGAAACCTGATTAGAACTTTCACTTATGCCAGTCATAATCTCTGTCATAGATGCTGAGATGTTAAGAAGAGCATCTTTAATTCTGCTGAAATCACCAGTGTATTCCTGCTTTAAGTGAATGGCGAGAGTACCATCTGCCATCTTTGCAAGTACATCGGCCACTTCATCTATATAGGCAATATATACCTTAAGTCTTTGGACAGTGAGCTGAATAGAACGGCCAAGATTTCCTATTTCATCGTTGGTTGTAACTTCAAGATGAACATCGAGGTTGCCATCTGCAAGCTCTTTGGCTGCAACGTCAAGAGACTCTATAGGTTTTGTTATGGAACCAGATACACGGACTATAGCAGTAAATATAATTACAATGCCTATAACAAATATAACTATCATTATAATAATCATTCTTACTAAGCTCTGTGAGTATTCACCAGATGATAAGCTGCTAAATACAACATAACCTGTATTATCAATGGCTGTTACATAGCCATACTTTGTTGAACCGCTTATCTTGAACTTAACAAAGCCATTTTTATCAGAAGTTACAAGATTAGTGACATTAGAAGAAATGTCAATGTTTTTTAAAGACTTCTGTATAAGGGATGAGTCGGGATGATATATAATAGTGCCATCAGTTGCTGTCATTACAATATAACCGGTATCGCCGATAGTACACTGACTGAGAAATTCATTTACATGCTCTAATGATAAGTCAAGACCTGCAACACCGATAACCTTTCCTGAAGCATCAGTTACAGGGGCAGCAGCGCTTACAATATTTGTACCCGTACTTGCATCTACATATGGTTTTGTAAGCATAACAGACTTTGTCTGTGTGACAGAATACCATTCACGCGCAGTTATCTGGAAGTCCCTGCCGCTTGTGTAGCCGTCAGACTGTGTAAGAACATTGGCATCAATCGAAGCAATCCATACAGCCATGATATTGGCTGAGTCCTCCTGCTGCATACTTAACATATACTGGAAGACAGAAGGATAATCAGATGTCTGTGTTATAGGGGTATCTGCACTGGCAGAGGCAATAGTGTTCTTAACCTGAGGGTTTACAGCAAGATGGCTTACTGACTTCATATACTGCTGGAAAAGTGTGTTCAGCTCGTTAGCTGCTGACTGTGACTCAAGAGTAAGTTCACGCTCATTAGAAGTGTCAAGCTGTACTTTGACTACAACTGCCATTACCACAGCCACAATAAGGAATATAATACAGGTTGGTGTACCAATCCGGTTGGCAATTTTCTTAGCTATCTTTTCCTGCTTTACATTGGCTGTGCCTGTAGCGGGGGTGTCCGTAGAAGGGACAGGCTTCTTATCTTGTGTTTTTTTCATATTAAACCTCATTTCCGCGCACTTTTTTTGTGCATAACGAGTTTGTGTCAAGTGTGCGTAGACACAAATTCCGCGTGTGAAAAATTTGTTTTCACACTAGCCTATGTTCTTGCGCCTGATGTGCGCAATATAAATGTGTACACTTTTTAGAATTCAGAATAACGGGATTGTGCTACACGTGCACAGGCACATATCCTGCGAAGAAAACTCAGGGGTAATGTTTACAGAGCTTTCAGAAAGTTTAATGTAGCTTATATATGAATATTAGAATGTTAAGCCAGTTCTTTATGATAATATAATATATCTGGCTTATTAAAATATTCAGACAAAAATACATTAAACATATTTTAGCATAGTTTAATAAAATAAAAAAGTGCAATTTTTACAAAATATTTATAATTATTTAATAGATGTTGCTGCTAATAAAAAGCAATCACCTATTGACACAGTAGGCGAATGGGTATATTATCTTTTTACGCTTTATTGAGAATTATTTATTACAAAGCTATTATGTAGTGAAAGGAATATTAAGTTATGGTTATTTCTTCTAAAGGCAGGTACGCCTTAAGAGTTATGGTGTATCTGGCTGTTAATCACAGTGACGATTATATTCCTCTTAAAGAAATATCGCAGAAGGAGGATTTGTCGCAGAAGTATCTTGAAACTATTACACGCATGCTGTCAAAGGCACATCTTATAGAAGCAGCAAGCGGGCATGGCGGTGGATACAGACTTACAAGAAATCCTGCTGATTATTCTATAAGTGAGATACTTAATCTTACAGAAGGTTCGTTAGCGCCGGTTTCCTGTCTTAAGGATGAACAGAATATGTGTGAGCGTTCAAGTGCCTGTTATACACTTCCTATATGGGAAGGACTTGCCAAGATTATCAATGACTACTTTGATAATATGACACTTGCAGATGTTGTAAGACTTGCTACAGAAGCTGATAAGCCGGAGGAGAATAAGGCTGATAAAGAAGACAAAAAGCCTGATAGCAGGAAAGTGAAGGAAAGTAATTAAACTGGTATATGTATTAGTGAATGTCAGAAGTTATTTTTGATACGTAATCGCAGCATTTAAAAACATTTTAAATAAGAAAGGATAAGGATATATTATGTCAGACAAGAACTTATTAAATATAAAGGATTTATATGTAGATGTAGAAGATAAGGAAATTCTTCACGGAGTTAATCTTTCTATCGGAAAGGGAGAAACACACGTACTTATGGGACCTAACGGTACAGGTAAGTCGACACTTGGTTATGCTATTATGGGTAATCCAAGATATACAGTTAAGAATGGTGAAATATGGTTTAATGGAAAGAATATAACTAATGAACCAGTTAATGAGCGTTCTAAGGATGGTATTTTTTTATCATTCCAGAATCCTCTTGAAGTTCCTGGTGTAACACTCAGCTCATTTATAAGAAATGCACTTGAGTTAAAGACAGGAAAGAGAACACGTTTTATGGAATTCAAGAAGGAGCTTGAAAAGACTATGGAGCTTCTTAATATGGACAAGTCTTATGCAGAAAGAGACCTTAATGTTGGTTTCTCAGGTGGTGAGAAGAAGAAGGCTGAAATATTACAGCTTCTTATGTTAAAGCCATCGCTTGCAATTCTTGATGAAACAGACTCAGGACTTGATGTAGATGCTGTAAGAACAGTTTCAGCAGGTATCGAGGAATATCAGAAGAGATGTGACGGAAGTCTTCTTATCATCACACACAGCACTAAAATTCTTGAATCTTTATCAGTTGATTATACACACGTTATGATAGAAGGTAAGATAATTAACACAGGCGATGCTTCATTAGTTGACAAGATTAATACAGAAGGTTTCGCAGAATACGAAAACTAATACGCAGCGCGTGCAGTTGTTTAACTGCTGATGGATATATATGAAATGTTAAAGAAAAAGAGAGGAGTTCCTTAAAACTATGAAAGAGAAAACATATGTTGAAGACATAGACAGGAATATATATGATTTCAAGGATGAGGAAAAGGATGCATACAGAATAAATGCAGGTCTTACTCCAGAGATAGTTGAAAAGCTTTCAAAGGAAAAGAATGACCCGGCATGGATGCAGAACTTCCGTCTTGAATCATTACAGATATATAACAATATGCAGGTGCCTGACTGGGGTCCATCAATAGAAGGTCTTAATATGGATAATATTGTTACTTATGTAAGACCTAATACTAATATGAAGACAAAGTGGTCAGATGTTCCTGATGATATTAAGAACACATTTGAAAGACTTGGTATACCACAGGCGGAAAGAAAGTCACTTGCCGGAGTTGGCGCACAGTACGACTCAGAGCTTGTATATCACAATGTAAGAGAAGATGTTGCCAAGCTTGGTGTTGTATACACAGATATGGAGAGCGCACTTAAGGGTGAATATGCTGATATGGTGCGTACACACTTTATGAAGCTTGTTAAGCCAAACGACCATAAGTTTGCAGCTCTTCACGGTGCAGTATGGTCAGGTGGTTCATTTGTATATGTTCCAAAGGGAGTATCGGTTGAGATACCACTTCAGTCATACTTCAGACTTAATGCTCCGGGAGCAGGACAGTTTGAGCATACACTTATTATAGTAGATGAGGGAGCGGATCTTCACTTTATCGAGGGATGTTCAGCACCTAAGTATAATGTAGCTAATCTTCACGCAGGCTGTGTTGAGCTTTTTGTTGGAAAGAATGCAAAGCTCAGATATTCAACTATAGAGAACTGGTCTAAGAATATGTATAACCTTAACACTAAGAGAGCTATTGTAGAAGATGGTGGAACAATCGAGTGGGTATCTGGTTCATTTGGTTCACATGTTTCTTATCTTTACCCTATGAGTATTCTTAAGGGCGAAGGTTCAAGAATGGAATTCACAGGAATTACATTTGCGGGCAAGGGACAGAACCTTGATACAGGTGCAAAGGTAGTCCATGCGGCTAAGAACACAAGTTCTTATATCAACACAAAGTCTATATCAAAGGATGGCGGTATAAGCACTTTCCGTTCTTCGGTTGTAGTAAACAAGCAGGCTGAGAATACAAAGGCAGCAGTTTCATGTCAGTCACTTATGCTTGACTCTATATCGCGTTCAGATACTATACCAGCTATGGATATCAGAACAAGAAAGGCTAACGTAGGCCACGAGGCACAGATTGGAAGCATAAGCGATGAGGCTGTATTCTATCTTATGTCGCGTGGTATGACAGAAGAAGATGCAAGAGCATGTATCGTAAGCGGTTTTGCTGATAATGTATCTAAGGAACTTCCTCTTGAGTATGCGATTGAGATGAATAATCTTATCAGACTTGAGATGAAGGGTAGTATCGGTTAATTAGTATATAAATGTGTGTGCTGTCCATATATAGAGATTTATAATTATATTTATTATGCTTCTGACGTGAGCAATGCATAATATATAGGATATGCACAGAAATGGAGAGTATGATGAGTAATATTAGTGAATATAAGATAAATGCACTTCCATCTAAGACATGGTACTGGCTTAATCTGAATGATACAAAGGTTGCATGGGATAGCGAAGTTACTCCTTGCAGTATTACAACAGATGGATATGTTGATGCATTTTATGATGTACAGAGTAATGATTATGCAGATATCAGCGCATCGGTTAAGACAGGCGTAGGTGAAGCAGCAGATGTTTTATTTGCAGCAGATAATATTAAGTCTTTAGTAATCAATGCAGATAAAAATGCAGATAATAAGGTAATATATGTTAATGTAGATGACTCTGCAGCAGAAGACAAAAAGGTTAATCAGGCAGGAAAGCTTGTTGTTAATGCAGAGGATGATGTAACATTTACAATAATAGAAACATTTAAGGGAACTGAGGGAGTAGCTGGCAATACAGCTTTCAGAACTCTTATAGATGCTGGAAAGAACAGCCACGTAAAGCTTGTACAGGTATTCTTACAGCCTAAGGAGCAGGATGTACTCAGTGATATAGGCAGCAGATGTGCAGACGAAGCAGGATTTGAGCTTGTACAGTTATTCCTTGGTGAAGGCAGTCTTTATGACGGCATAAGAACAGACCTTAAGGGTAATAAGTCAGAATTTATATGTAATATAGGATACTTTGGCGTTGATAAGCAGAATATCGATATCAACCTTATATCTAATCACATAGGTAAGAAGACTAATTGTGAGATAGGTGTTGATGGATCGCTTAAGGATGCAGCTAAGAAGGTATTCAGGGGAACTATCGACTTTAAGAATGGTTCATCTGGTTCAACAGGTGCTGAAACTGAAAATGTATTATTATTAGGCGATGATGTCGTAAATAAGACAATTCCTATCATTCTTTGTGCAGAGGAGGATGTAAATGGTTCACACGGTGCAACTATTGGCGAGCTTGACCCTGAAACATTATTCTACTTTGCAGCAAGAGGCATAAATTCAGAGGCAGCAGAAGATATTATGACTAAGGGAAGACTTGAAGTTGTAGTAAGAAAGATTGAAGACGAAAAGGTTGAACAGCTTGCTAATGAACAGCTTCGTAAGGTGCTTGGCGAAGTGGCTGAGGATTAATTAAATACAGCAGGTTTATTCATAAGAATAGCCAATAGTAGCCGGAATTGAAAAAATCGGACATAAAATATATTTAATTATGTCGGCAGTGTAAAATGTTATGTATATATATAAGTGTATTTTAGAACTGCCGACATAGAGAAGACTATAGAATGGAGATAAATATGAGTCATAATTACAGGGATGATTTTCCACTTATTAAGAATAATGACACAATATATATAGATAATGCTGCTACATCACAGAAACCTGAATGTGTGATTAAGGCTGAAGCAGAGTTTTATGAAAAGAATAATGCTAATCCATTAAGAGGTTTTTATCCACTCAGCCTTGCAGCAACTAAGGAATACGAAGATTCAAGAGAAGTTGTAAGAGAGTTCCTTAATGCGGACTCAACAAAGGAAATCATATTTACAAGAAATACAACTGAAAGTCTTAATCTTGTAGCTTACAGCTATGCTCTTAATAATCTTAAGGCAGGCGATGAGATAGCAGTTTCTATTATGGAGCATCACAGCAATATGCTTCCATGGCAGATGGCAGCAAGAATGACAGGTGCAAAGCTTGTTTATCTTGAATGTGAGAAGGATGGAACGCTCACAGATGAAACACTTAAGGCTGGCATTAATGAGAATACTAAGATTGTAGCTGTAGGTCAGGTATCCAATGTACTTGGATGTGTTAATCCTGTTAAGAAAATAGCAGCCATGGCACATGCAGTTGGTGCAGTTATGGTAGTTGATGCAGCACAGAGCGCACCTCATATGAAGATAGATGTCAAGGATTTGGATGCAGATTTTCTTGCATTTTCAGGACACAAGCTTATGGGACCTATGGGTATAGGTGTGCTTTACGGCAAGCAGGAGCTATTAGAAAATATGGAGCCATTTATGACAGGTGGCGAAATGATAGACTCTGTTACAAGAGAGGGTGCTGTATATGCAGAACTTCCACATAAGTTCGAGGCTGGTACAGTTAATGCAGCAGGTGCAGTCGGACTTGCAGCAGCTATTAAGTATATTAATGAAGTAGGTTTTGACTATATAGAAGAAAGAGAAAGAGAACTTACACATATAGCTATGGAGGGACTTAAGGATTATGAACATATTCATGTTCTTGGTTCTGACGACCCTGATAATCATACAGGTATCGTTGCATTTACAATAGATAATGTACATCCACACGATGTAAGTGAAATATTATCTTCTGACGGAATAGATGTAAGAGCAGGACATCATTGTGCACAGCCACTTCTTACACACCTTAAGGTGTACAATGCGACAAGAGCAAGCTTTATGTTTTATAACACAGAGGATGAAGTACGCGCATTTGTAAAGAGCGCTATTAATGTAAGAAGGAGGATGGGTTACGATGAATAGAGGTTTCTACAATGAAATTCTTACAGAACACAATATAAGGCCAGAGTTCAAGCATGATCTTCCAGATGCTAATATTGTATTAGAGGGTGTTAATCCTAACTGTGGCGATGATATATGGCTTAAGCTTAAGGTTGAAAATGGCATAATAGAAGATGGAGCATTTGTGGGTGATGGATGTGCCATATCTCAGGCATCAGCAGATATTATGCTTGGTATGATAGTCGGTAAGAATAAAGATGAAGCATTAAAGCTCGGGGAACTTTTCCTTAAGATGATAAAGGGAGAGGCTACAGATGAAGAGATAGACGAGCTTGATGAAGCTTCAGCACTTAAGGATATATCGCATATGCCTGCAAGAGTAAAGTGTGCTGTACTTGGCTGGCATACATTGGATGAGGCGTTAAAGAAAGCGATAGATAATTATAATTAAAAATATGTTTTTCTGTCATAGTTGGGGGCTTTTGACTCCCAACATCATATTATGAATAAAAGACCAGTGCTATATTGTATGTAGTACTGGTTTTTGTTATAAATATAATAAACAAAAATGTACAGAAATGAGGAGTAGTATGGATATATGTGAAAAATTAATTATATTACAGGCAAAATAGTAGCTTACTTGTTATTGATTGTATATCCGTTTGTTATGCATAACATTTTTAATCTGGATAATAAATATTTGTTATGGTATATTTATTATTTCAGATGAATGGGGTTCTGGAAGAGGTTACATATGGAAAAACACGCTTAACGGATATGGTAATCTTCCATTTGTCAATAAGATATTTGGAGCCGGAGAGGCTGCGACAGCATGGGTTTTAAGTGATTATTCTGATATTGCAAGTAATATTCTTAACAGAAGCAGGGTGGATAATGCACATAATATATGGCTTAATACACTGGTTACACTTGGAATAGCGGGATTAGCTGTATATGTATTGATTATTGGACTTTCAATTCATAATATGATTAAATTTCCTATGTTTTTCTGCCTTATTGCAATGCTTAACAGTGGAATAAGACGATATGAAAAAGTGAAATGATTATAAAAAATATTAAAATATGTATAAATATGACGTTTTTGTAAGGAGAGTGTAAGGATACTATGGCAAAATATATTATGGCATTGGATCAGGGGACAACGAGTTCAAGATGTATTTTATTTGATAAGGCTGGCAATATATGCAGCATGGCACAGAAAGAATTCGAGCAGATATATCCAAGACCGGGATGGGTTGAGCACAACCCTATGGAAATATGGTCATCACAATATGCGGTTATATCCGAGGCTATGGCACTATCAGGTGCGAAAGCCAAGGATATAGCTGGCATAGGAATAACCAATCAGAGAGAAACAACTATTGTATGGGACAAGGAGACAGGAGAGCCTGTATACAATGCAATAGTATGGCAGTGCCGTAGAACAGCAAAGGACGTGAAGGCACTCATAAGAGATGGTTATGGAGATATTATAAAGGCAAAGACAGGGCTTGTTCCGGATGCTTACTTTAGTGCGACCAAGATAGCATGGATACTTGATAATGTAGAGGGCGCAAGAAAAAGAGCAGAGGAAGGAAAGCTGCTTTTCGGGACAGTTGATACATGGCTTATATGGAAGCTTACGGGAGGAGCAGTGCATGTAACTGATTATACTAATGCTTCAAGAACTATGCTCTTTGATATACATAAGCTGTGCTGGGATGATGAGCTTATAAAAAAGCTTAATATACCAAAGTCAATGCTTCCAGAGGTTAAGCCATCAAGCTGTGTATATGGTTATACGGATAGTTCGGTTATGGCAGGAAGTATTCCTATAGCAGGTGCGGCAGGCGACCAGCAGGCGGCACTTTTTGGGCAGTGCTGTTTTGATGTAGGTGAAGTTAAGAATACATATGGTACGGGGTGTTTTCTTCTTATGAACACGGGAAGCAGACCTGTTGTATCAGAGCACGGACTTATAACAACTATTGCGGCGAGCACGAATGACTGTGTAAAGTATGCGCTTGAAGGAAGCGTATTCACAGGCGGGGCTGTCATACAGTGGTTGAGGGATGAGATGCGTATGATAAAAAGTTCTTCACAGTCTGAGGATTACGCAAGAATGGTTGAGGATACTAATGGTGTATATATAGTTCCGGCATTTTCTGGGTTAGGAGCACCTTACTGGAATCCTTATGCAAGAGGTACAGTTGTAGGACTTACAAGAGGTGCAAGCAAGGAGCATTTTATAAGGGCATCGCTTGAGTCAGTTGCCTATCAGACATATGATGTGTTGAAGGCGATGGAGAGCGATACAGGACATACTGTAAGTGAGCTTAAGGTTGATGGCGGTGCAAGTGCCAATGATTTCCTTATGGAGTTTCAGGCAGACATACTTGATGCTTCAATAAGAAGACCAAGATGTATAGAAACAACAGCGCTTGGAGCTGCATATCTTGCAGGTCTTTCGGTCGGCTTCTTTAAGGACGAGGATGAGATAAAGGATAACTGGCAGCTGGATACTACATTTGAAAGCAGCATATCACCATCTAAAAGGGACAGTCTTCTTATGGGATGGAAGAGGGCTGTAAGGTGTACAGTAAGCTATACGGAGGAGTGAGTTTCTTAAGATAGATACAGAATATTTATTATATAATATATATTTTAAGGGTGTTTAATATATATGATGATACTTGGGAGGATATTTAATTGGAAAACAATGTGATTAAAGCTGCGAAGGTTATAGAGCAGGTCAATAATGTAATATTGGGAAAAGACAGGGAAGTTAAGGAGATTATGGCGGCATTTCTTGCAGGAGGCCATATACTTTTAGAGGATATACCGGGAGTTGGAAAGACTACACTTGCGACAGCATTTTCAAGGGCAATGAAGCTGGACTGTAAGAGGGTGCAGTTCACGCCGGATGTTATGCCGTCAGACCTTACGGGATATTCTGTATACAGAAGTGATATAGGCCAGTTTGTGTACCAGCCGGGAAGTGTGTTCTGCAATCTTTTACTTGCGGATGAGATAAACAGGACATCGCCTAAGACACAGTCAGCGCTTCTTGAGGTTATGGAAGAAAGAAAGGTGTCGGTTGAGGGTATAACAAGAGAAGTACCTAATCCTTTTATAGTAATCGCAACACAAAATCCATATGGAAATGCGGGAACGCAGAGTCTTCCGGAGGCACAGATGGACAGATTTATGATAACTATGTCGATAGGCTATCCTGACTTTGACAGTGAGATGGATATGGCTATGTCGATAGGAAAAAAGGGGAGAGCAGAGTCTGTTGTGCCGGTTATAACAGCAGAAGATATAGGTCATATGCAGGATGAGATATATGAAGTGTATATGAATAAAAGTATATATAAGTATATAGTTGACCTTGTTACGGCAACAAGGAATTCACCTTATATTGAAAGGGGCGCAAGTCCGCGTGCGACTATTGCGCTTGTCAAGATGTCAAAAGCGTGGGCATGGCTTAATGGACGTGATTATGTTATACCATCGGATGTAAGTACACAGTTTGAGTATGTAATATCACACAGAGTAGGAATGGGTATGTCAGCAAGGATGGAAAAGCTCACAAAACAGGATGTGATAAAGGGTATAATGAAGTCTGTAAAAAGACCTACAGTTGGAGAAAAAGCGTAAATCAGGAATGGGAAAATATTATGGTTAAAGTTTTATTAGTCTTAATTGCGGCTGTTTCGTGGTATCTTGCCGGGGTGTTCCATTCATTTGTAATTATGCTTTATGCGGTATGTCTTGCTGTATTTATGCTGGTTATGCATATTATCACAAGAATATATAAAAAGAAAACTACATTCTCTTTTGAAACAGAGTATATATGTGCAGCTAAGGATATAGAATGTCCTGTAGCTATTAATATAAAAAATAATTCAGGCATACCAGTCAGCAGAATAAGGCTTGATATAGAAGTAAGATATGGCTTTCATAATAATATGACAGCCAAACAGGATGTATTAAAGCATAGTGTATATGCAAGCTGCCGAAGAAAGAAAGAAGTGTCGGCCTTTAAGCTTAAGTTTCCTTATACTGGACCTGCGTGTATATATCTTAAGGCTGTTTATATGTATGATTATACAGGCTCATTTAGGGTAAAGCTTCGTACTAACGATTATATGAATGTCACAGTTCTGCCGGTTATAGAGAAAGGCAGACAGAGCATAGAAACATTTACAAATGATAGTAACAGTGTGCATGAAATGTATATTAATAAGGTGGGTAATTCTATAGATGATATAAGACAGATAAGAGAGTATCAGACAGATGACTCTTACCGTCATATCCACTGGAACCTGAGTGCAAGATCAGGCAGTCTTCTTGTAAAGGAGTTCTCGCAGGAAACAGATGTTATGATAAATGTTATCGCACAGGTCACGCCTGATATTCTGGATGATTACCGGAAGATGGGTGATTATTATGATAAGCTTGCGGCAGAGGCTATGAGCCTTGTGAGTGATAAAAGCATAGTCAGTCTTATGTGGTATGACTATGAGTATGATGCCTATACAAAACATGGGATAACCACTAAGGAAAGCTGTGAGGATGCATTGTATGAGCTTTTTGTATATCACGAAAAATGCAGGATAAATGATAAAAAGGACTGCGTATGTAAAGAACTTACATATGATGTTGGTAATGAAAATATGGTTGTTGTAAATGTTGAGGATTATAAAATGTAAAATACAGCCTGCAACATATGGATTAGCCTGAAATATGCGCAGAAATGAGGAAAATTATGGAGAATGGTATAAGTATAACTGCTAATCGTAATGAAAAAAAGAATTACAGGGGTAGTATGTATCTTGGATTTACAGCTTTTTTCTGCGGTGTTATATCTGTGATATTGTTTTTTAATGGACTGAATGCAATAAGTTATACTAAGGAGATTGTATATCTGCTGGCATTTTTATTGTCTGCGCTGGTGTGTTTCATGCATTACAACAAGCCTAAGTTTATACTTATAGTCTGGAGTGTTGTACTGGTTATTACAGCGTTGTCAGTTGTTGCATGGTTTGAGGATATACAGATACAGATTAATTCTATGTATACTGCATTTAGTTCAGGAACTGCTGCTGTAAGAAATGTTACAAAGCTTATGTGTCTTATAACAGTTATTCTTGTTGGCTTATTTTATCTGTTTGAGCTTGTGTTTAAAGTGCATTTTATATTATCCGTACTATTGAGCGCACTTATAATTGTTTCACTAGTGCTTAAGATAAATATATCAGCATTTAACGTATTTACAGTTATAGTATATCTGGTTATGTTTTATGTTATTAAGAATTCACTGATAAGTAGAAGAAAGCTGTATACAACAGACAATGTAAATATAAGAAGGTCTGTGCTTGAAAAGAGTGCCACAGCAGGTCTGGCATGTGCCATAACAGCATTTGTGGTGGCAGGAATTATTATGAATGTAATGCCTGTACCTGTATATAATTCAGTGAGCGTGGTACAGGGGGCAGCTTACAATATCATAAGAAGAATAAACGGAAGTGCTAAAGACATTACTATGGACGGAAGTATAAGTACTGGCAATAATTATCAGACGGGTGCAGAACAGCTTAAGCTTACCGCTAACAGAAAGCCTGAGGAGGATATATATCTTGCAGGTTATATAGGCGGTGAATATACTGGCAATAACTGGACTGTGACAGATGATTATACGATATGTGATGAATGGGACGCAGCTAATCCTGATGCAGCAAGTTATAATTCGATATCTCATACATCAGATGCATTTAATAATCTTTATTATTCTTATAATTTTACTGTTAAGAGTGGAAATGCAGCATTAAAGTCTAAAGACAGGAGAGTGCAGCTTAATATTGAATACACTGGAAAAAGAGAGGATAATACGTTAAAGCCTTATTGCAGTAATCTGTATGCAAACCAGATGAAGAATATGAAGGATTATGATGTTTATTATTATGAGCAGCAGGATATGACAAGGGATTGGAGTGCAAGCCGTGGAGGTCATACGGAAGTTGTAAAGATATCTGATTATGAGAGAGTTGAAAGAAATTATAAGGAAGCCATGCAGCCTTATTATACAAAGTATTCAGAGACAATCACTCCTAAGATATATGATTATGTACAGGATAATCCGCTTGTATCGCTGCTAAGTGAAAAAACAACATTTATAATATATACGCTTATGAGTAACACCAGATATACAAGAACTCCGGGAGTTACATTAGGAAGCAGTGATATAGCTGACAGATTTCTTTTCGGGTCAAAAAGAGGATATTGTGTGCATTATGCAACTGTGGCAACGCTTATGTACCGTATGTATGGAATTCCTGCGAGGTATGTTACCGGCTTTAAGGTACCGGCAGACAGCTTTAAGGAGAACGAGGATGGTCAGTGGTATGCAAGTGTGAGTGATGCCAGACAGCATGCATGGACAGAGATATTCATAGATAGTTACGGGTGGGTTCCTGTGGATGTAACTCCCGATAAGGATGGAGTTATCAATGTATCATATCCGGGCTATGATATGGATACATTCAGAAGTGTAATGGAAAGCAACAACTGGAGTGTGGGTTCTCCAAGCATACAAAATGTATCCAATGACGATGTGGAATATGTAAGGACATGGCAGGGTGCTGTTAAGGCTGCAATTACAAGATTTGTAAGAAATGCAGTAAAGATTTTAAAGTATGCAGTCATAATTATAATCATAGGTACGATTATATGTTCTCCATGGCTTTTAAGACTTAGAAGAAAGCTTGTAATTAAAAGACAGAATACGAAAAAATGTAATGTTATATATAACAGGATGATGGAAATGCTTCACAAGTGTGGTTATGTCAAAGAATATGACGGAACAGAGGAGAACTTTGCAGATGCGCTTATGGGCGAGCTTGGCAGTGATATAAAAGGTGATATAGTCAGGGCTGTCAATGTATGTATTGAAGCGGAATTCTCTGACCACAGGGCAGAAACGGAGTATGCAAAGCAGGTGTATGATGTGTATAAGGAAGTGTCGGCTTTGGTATACAACAGTCTTGGCTGGCGTAAAAAGTTTGCGTTTAAGTATGTGTACTGCTTTGGATGATAAGTCGGAATAATTTTGCTCCTGATATAATATAGTATCTTGACTGTTATAAATATATGTATTAATATAAAAGCGTGAAATATATTTCATTGGAGGTAATATATATGCAACTGGCAATGATAACTGCACAGCAGGTAATTGTACTTTTTATATTAATATTTGCAGGCTTCATATGTGTCAAGTCGGGAGCGGTAAGCATAGAAGGAAAGAAGTCATTTTCTGACCTGCTTGTGTACTTTGTAGTACCATGTATGATTGTGAATTCATATCTTACAGACTTTAATGCCGATATATTTAAGAATATTTTATATGCACTTGGATTAAGTGTACTTCTGCTTTTTATAGGTATTGTGGTAACGTGGGTTCTGTCACTTCGTATAAAGGATAAAAACCTTCCTATTATAAGGTTTGGTTGTATGTTTTCCAATGCGGCATATATGGGCTTTCCACTTATTCAGGCACTTTTTGGAAGTGAAGGACTTATATATGCAAGTGCCTTTGTAACTGTGTTTAACATATTGTTATGGACACTTGGATATTCGGTTGTCAGCAGGACTATAAGCTTAAAGCTTGTTATTAAGAAAATATTTACGACACCTGCTACGATAGCTGTATTCTTAGGGCTTATAATATTTATTGCAAGAATACCTCTTCCGGGAGTGTTAAGTCAGGCTATAGGTCTGGCTGGTGCGGTTAATACGCCGCTTTCTATGTTTATAACAGGTATGATTATAGCGGCAAGCGATATAAAGAGTATGCTTTCTAACAGGCTTGTCTATTTCGCAATAGTTGTAAGGATGATTATTATACCAGCCATATGTGTCGCGGTCTTTCTTCTGCTTGGAATAAGGGGAATGGTTGCCAATATCGTGATTATATTGGAGGCGTGTCCGTGTGCTGCGATTACATCGGTATTTGCAGTGCAGTTTGACTATGATGATGATGTGGCAGCAGCCTCGGTTGTACTCACTACATTTGTCAGTATAATAACGCTGCCTTTAGTCGCATTTATTATAACAACACTGTGATTATTACATATTTAAGCTTTTTTTAATATAAATGCCAGTAATTGTAATGTTATTGGCATTTATTTTTTATATTATTTATGTTATTATGTAATGATGTCAGGGATGAATTATAACTGCTTCTGGTATATAATGATGTATAGGATTGTGTGAATTGCGTAGCAATGCAGCAGGTCATGTACTTCTTAATAATAAGACTACAGGCAGAATAACTGGCTTATATTGTATGGATGGAGAAATGTATGAAAATATTATTTGTTTCGCTTGGATGTGATAAAAATCTGGTTGATACAGAAAATATGCTTGGCATATTAAAGAATAAAGGCTTTGAGTTCACGGATGATGAGTGGGAGGCAGATATAATCGCTGTCAACACCTGCTGTTTCATAGGTGATGCAAAGCAGGAGAGTATCAACACAATTTTAGAGATGGCTGAGCATAAGAAGGATGCAAAGTGTAAGGTTTTAGTAGTAGCCGGATGTCTTGCACACAGATATCAGGATGAGATTATCAAGGAAATTCCGGAAGTTGATGCATTTGTTGGAACATCTTCTTATGACAAGATAGCTGAGATGATTAACTCAGTGCTTGAAGAGAAAGGCATTACAAACTTCGTTGAGGATGCCAACCGTCTTCCTATGGTAACCGAGGAAAGAATAGTCACAACACCGGGATATTATGAGTACTTAAAGATAGCAGAAGGCTGCGACAAGAGATGTACATACTGTATAATACCAAAGGTAAGAGGCAGCTACAGAAGTTTCCCTGTTGAATATCTTGTAAAGCAGGCAGAAAAGCTTGTTGAGGGAGGCGTTAAGGAAATTATTCTTGTTGCACAGGAAACTACTCTTTATGGAGTTGATCTGTATGGAAAGAAGTCACTTCCTATGCTTTTACATGAGTTAGCCAAGATAGAAGACTTAAGATGGATAAGAATTCTTTACTGTTATCCAGAGGAAATCAATGATGAGCTTATTGAAGCAATAAAGAATGAGCCTAAGGTCTGTCATTATCTTGATATGCCTATTCAGCATGCAAGTGATAATGTGCTTAAGCGTATGGGAAGAAGAACTGACAAGCAGGAGCTTATAGATATAGTTGCAAAGCTAAGAAGGGAAATTCCTGATATTGCTTTAAGAACAACTCTTATAACAGGTTTTCCGGGAGAAACTGACGAAGAACACGAGGAAGTTATGGAATTCATCGATGAATGTGAGTTTGACAGACTTGGCGTGTTTACTTATTCAAGGGAAGAGGATACTCCGGCAGCAGTTATGCCAGACCAGATAGATGAGGCTGTAAAGGAAAAGTACAGGGATGAGATAATGCAGCTTCAGCAGGAAATATCGGCTGACAGGTCGGCTGATATGGTAGGACGTACTCTTGAAGTTATGATAGAAGGCTATATAGCAGATGATGATACTTATGTAGGACGTTCATATAAGGATGCACCGAATGTTGATGGACTTGTATTTGTTGAGTGTGACAGAGAACTTATGTCAGGTGATTTTGTAAATGTACTTATCACAGGTTCTACAGAATATGACCTTATTGGCAAGATAGTTGAAGAATAAAGACAGGAGGGCACTACATTGAATTTACCTAACAAACTAACGATATTAAGAACAATTATGATACCTGTATTTCTTATATTCCTGTATATACCGGGACTTGGAATGACAGGCGATATAATAGCAGCAGCGATATTTATCCTGGCAAGTCTTACTGACCTTTTAGATGGCAAGATTGCAAGAAAGTATAACCTCGTAACGAACTTTGGAAAGTTTATGGACCCGCTTGCGGATAAGCTTTTAGTGTGTTCAGCACTTATCGCACTTGTGGATCTTGAAAGAATTCCAGCATGGATAGTAATTATCATAATTGCAAGAGAATTTATTATAAGCGGTTTCAGACTTATAGCATCGGACAATGGCGTGGTAATAGCTGCAAGCTACTGGGGCAAGTTCAAGACAACATTTCAGATGATAATGATAATACTTCTTGTTCTTAATCTTAATTATCCATTCAGCGGTGTTGTGAATACAGTTATTATGTATATAGCATTAGCACTCACTGTTATATCACTTCTTGATTATATTATTAAGAATTATAAGGTGTTTATAGAGGGTTCAAGTAAGTAGGATACGATACAGAGTATAGATGTTGTTAAGAAAATGTATATGTTTTGGGCAGATGGAATGTATTAATTCTGGTGGAATATATATGATACTAGAAGGTCTGAACCCACATTAGCCTGCTCATAGTTGGTGGCTTTTGACCACAACATCATATACATTGTAAGGTTAAAGGGGATGTTTCGCGGTGGCGGGATGTCCTTTTTATGTATGGTGTTATGTTGGTATATTTTCTAACGGTTTATATGTTGTAGAACACGTTTAGCGGAAAGTGATTTTGCCATATAATAAAGATGTAAAAAATTTATTTAATATTACAAAAGACATATATAATAAAAACTTACAATCACTGTATCAATATAAAAATGTCGATACAGAAATAATTGAACTTGTAAGTGCAATTACAGATAATCCACAACTTATAGATTTGTATAAAGAACAGGAAAAAGGAGGCACTGATCATATGATGTGTAAAGCATTTCAGGAACTCAAAGCCGAGTGGGCAGAAGAAGGATTGCAGGCCGGTAAACAGCAAGAAAAAATATCGTCAATCATTTCAATGCTCGAATTCGGAGTAAGTAAAGAACAAATATTAACAAAATATTCAAAAGAAGAGCTCGCAAAAGCTGAGGCTGCTCTGGCTGCCAAGCCATAACCATAAGAAGCATCCCCTGTGTTATATGCAGTGCTTCATGCACATAACAACAGAGCGGGATATAATTGATAAACCATATCCCGCTCTGTTTATTGTCTTAAATTATATTCAGGCTTTTAGCCCAGTTTACAAAAAGCTGTTTCCATTCTCCGGTCTGTCCGTTATCATCTCCACAACCGAAACCATGTCCGCCTTCTCTGAAAATATGCAACTCAGCAGGCACTCCTGCTTTTCTGGCAGCCATGTAAAATCCAATACTGTTTTCTGCCAGTGTTGTCCTGTCATCATCTGTTTCAAATACAAATACCGGTGGCATTTCCGGTGATGCCAGCTCCTCCGGATTGTATTTTTTCAACATATTTTCCTCATATGAACGCACATTTGCAATTATCACTTCTTTTGGAAAATACCTCTGTCCGGCTTCTATACTTTTATCATAACTTATCACTGGATAACCGCATATGCAAAAATCAGGTCTTGCCGATAATTCGTCAATATCGTCTTTTTTGTCATATACATTTTTATCAAATGCTGTAGATAAAAGTGCCGCAAAGTATCCTCCTGCTGAAAATCCCATAACACCAATCTTATTTGCATCTATGTTAAATTCATCAGCTCGTGCACGTATTATTCTCATACTTCTCTGTGCATCAATCAAAGAAACATTATATGAGTCATTATGCTCATCTGCCGGAAGTCTGCACTTTAATACAAATGCTGCTATTCCAAGACTGTTGAGCCATTTTGCAACTTCTTCACCTTCAAAATTGTATACAAGCCTTCTAAATGCACCGCCCGGAATTATAAGTACCGCCGGAATTTTTTTATCTTTAGATGAAGATGGAATATATGGAACCATTTCAGGATTAAGGACATGTTGTACAACCTTCTTTATCCTGCCATCTTCCATTTTCTCCTCATAAAATATCTCCTCAAGTTTAATACCTTCAGAGCCGGGAGCCTCACAATTAAAAAGTCTTATTGCATTATCTTTTTCAAGTCTCATTATTAAGCACTTCCTTATACTTTAAATCTGTATCCAACACCCCAGATTGTCTCAATATACTGAGGTTTAGATGTATCATACTCTATTTTTTCACGGATTTTCTTGATATGAACAGTTACAGTTGCGATATCTCCAATTGAATCCATATCCCATATTTCCTTAAAAAGTTCATCCTTTGTAAATACATGATTCGGATGCTCTGCGAGGAATGTAAGCAGATCAAACTCTTTTGTTGTAAATACTTTTTCTTCGCCATTAACAAATACACGCCTTGCTGTCTTGTCAATTTTGAGACCTCTTATTTCTATAATGTCATTAGCTTCTTTTGCACTGCTTACAAGTCTTTCATATCTTGCAAGATGTGCTTTTACTCTTGCAACAAGCTCACTTGGGCTGAATGGCTTAGTCATATAATCATCAGCTCCAACGCCGAGACCTCTTATCTTATCAATATCTTCTTTCTTCGCTGATACCATGATAATAGGTGTATTTTTCTTTTCTCTTACCTGTTTGCAGATTTCATATCCATCAACACCCGGAAGCATAACATCAAGAATCATAATATCAAAATCTTCCTCAAGTGCTGTTGCCAGACCACTTGTTCCATCTGATTTAATTACAACTTCAAATCCACTAAGTTCAAGGTAATCCTTTTCAATTTCTGCAATTGCATCTTCATCTTCAACAATTAATACTCTGCTCATACTATTTTTTCTCCTTTTTTCTGTTATCTTCTATGCAAATGTAGTTGCGTTTATCCATATCTTTCAAAAGATTAATATGCATTGTAGTACCTTCTCCTTCAACGCTTTCTGCCCATATCTTTCCCTTATGATCCTCTATAATCTTCTTTACAATAGCAAGTCCGATTCCACTTCCGCCTTGTTTGCTGTTTCTGGATGAATCAGTACGGTAAAATCTGTCAAAAATATGTGGAATCTCATCCATGCCAATTCCTTTGCCGTTATCTGCGATAATTATATGAACATAGTCTCCTTCATCATAAATATCTATGCTTATTTTACCTTTTCTTCCCGGCTGCATATATTTTACAGAATTACTGACAATGTTATTAACAACTCTTTTAAGCTGTTCTGCATCAGCCACAACAGTACAATCTGAAGTTGCATGAAATCTGTATTCCAAATCTATGTCCTGGGTTTCCAAATCCATTCCTATCTCTTCGCAACAGTCATCAAAATAATTTTTCAAATTAATTTTTGCAAATGAATACGGAACCCTGTTAGTGTCAAGCTTTGAATAAATTGTAAGTTCATCTATAAGCTTATCCATATCATTAACTTTATTTGCAACTGTCATAAGATATTTATGCTGTTTTTCAGGTGTATCTGCAATTCCGTCAAGAATTCCTTCAACATATCCTTTTATTGCTGTAAGCGGCGTCTTTAAATCATGTGATATATTTCTTATAAGTTCTTTTTCTTCTTTATCAGAATTAAGCTTGTCTTCTGCCGTTTTTTTCAGAATAACTCTCATTTCTTCAAAGTCGCGGCACACATCTCCAATTTCATCATTGGAGCTTTTAGGCATTTCAAAATCAAAATTACCATATTTTATATTTTGCGTTGCAAGCTTTAATCTGTCAAGTGGTTTTATAATTGAGCGATAAATCCATACATTAAGCAGAAGACTTGTCAATATAAGTATAAATACACCTGATATAAGAACCTGTATGAAAAACTTCTTTATCTGAGGTATAGCCTGCTTTAAAGGTGTTATAATCGAAACACTGTACTGATTTCCATATGAATCACAAAAATCTATCTGTTTTACAAGACATTGGTAATCGCCACCTTTATAAATACCCTCATCTGATATATTTTCTCCCGCTTCATAATCAGGAAGAACTACATCAAGCTTTTCTATATCAAGATTATCAGATACATATGTATAAAGGCCGTTACGTCTGACAACAATACTCGAAAGTTTGCATTGTAATTCCTCATCAAGCTGTTTCACAAAATCCACCGAATTATACTGCCATGGTGACGTCTCAGCAACTTCTTTCATTTCATTGTATATATTTTCTGTCATCCTTCCCATAAGAACAACCGGAGAATAAAAGTTATCAAGCAGTTCACCGCTGTCAACCTCATATAACTGGTGTATTGTTGTTGCCTGATATTTAAAAAATGCATATGCAAATATCGAACACATTATTACAGGCAATATAACCATTATGCAAAATGATATTTTTAACTTATTTCTTAACTTCATATAAATTCCTCTAACCAACGCATTGCACAAGTGCATCATCCATGTCTTATCCATGAATGATGCACTTTAATATTTTTATCCTATTTTAAGGCGTGCTTTTAAAGCCTCACGCTCTGAGTCAACACGTTCTATCATGGCACCAAGACCTCTGAGTTTACCTTCAAAATCTTCATAACCACGCTGTATATATTCAATGTCTTCTATTTCAGATATACCGTCTGCCGAAAGAGCAGCAATAACCAACGCCGCACCGGCTCTTAAATCAGGGGCAGACATCTGTGCACCTGTTATTTTATCAACGCCTTCTATATATGCTGTATTGCCCTCTACCTTAATATGGCATCCCATACGATTTAACTCATCTACATATTTGAATCTGTTTTCAAATATGCTCTCTGTTACCATACTTGTTCCATGTGCAAGTGCAAGAACAACTGCCATCTGTGGCTGCATATCTGTAGGGAATCCCGGATATGGTAATGTCTTAACATTAGTGCTTTTAAGATTACCTTTACTTATAACTCTTACCCAGTCATCACCTTCTATAACTTCACAGCCAACTTCAATAAGTTTAGCAGATAATGATTCAAGATGTTTAGGTATTACATCTCTTACAACAACATCACCGCGTGTTGCAGCTGATGCAAACATAAATGTTCCTGCCTCAATCTGGTCAGGAATTATTGAATACGTTGTTCCATGAAGTTTACTTACACCTTTAATTCTGATAACATCTGTACCGGCACCTTTTATATTGGCACCCATGGCATTAAGGAAATTGGCAACATCTACTATATGTGGCTCTTTTGCCGCATTTTCAAGAATTGTATCACCCTCTGCAAGACAGGCTGCAAGCATAAGATTAATTGTCGCACCAACTGTCACGACATCAAAATAAACATGACCACCAACAAGATGCTCTGCCTTTGTACTAATCTTGCCATGCTCAATCTCAACTTCTGCACCAAGTGCCTTAAAACCTTTAATATGCTGGTCAATCGGTCTGCTTCCAATATTACATCCACCAGGCAATGCAACCTGTGAACGTTTATATTTTCCAAGCAATGCACCTAAAAGATAGTATGATGCACGAATCTTTTTTATATACTCATAATCGACATTAATGTCACATATACTTCCACCGTTAATCTGAACGGTGTTGTTATATACATATTTAACCTTAGCTCCAATTCCCTCAATAGCCTGCAGCAATACTCTCGTATCCCTTACATTTGGCACATTTTCAATTGTAACTGTCTCATCTGTCATAATTGCTGCTGCAAGAATTCCTAACGCAGCATTCTTTGCACCACCGATGGACACCTCCCCGTTAAGTGGGACGCCTCCCTTAATTACATATTGTTCCATCTATGCACCTCTAACAATCAGATTAATCTCAAAACTACTCATTACTTATTATTATAAGTATTTCTTCTATATTTGTAAATATTCACATTTAAAAAGCTTATATTTATTTATTTTCAACTGCAATATTATAACACAAAGATACCCTTTGTAAAGATTATTTTTTCATAACCTCTAAAAACGGTACCATTATTCTATAACAAACACCCCACAGCATGTCAATTCATACTGCGGGGTTAAATATCACAATATATAATCCTAATTTTTATTTACATAGTATAAAGGATTAACAGGTGTTCCACCTATCCATATTTCAAAATGAAGATGTGGACCAGTGCTATAGCCTGTATTTCCTGAGTAAGCAATCAAATCGCTCTGATTTACATACTGACCATTAGAAACCGTAACAGAATTAAGATGTGCATATCTTGTCATAGAACCATCTGAATGTCTTATATCAACACAATATCCATATGTTGAATACCAGCCTGCTCTGATAACAGTTCCTGCTGCCGCAGCTCTTACAGGAGTACCAACTGATACATACCAGTCAACGCCTGAATGAAGTGTTCCCCATCTGTAACCAAATTCTGATGAAACTGAACCACCTGAAATCGGTCTTAAATATGTTGGAGGTGTAAGTGTACCAACTGATACAACCTGCGGTTGTGATTCAACCATAACCTCTTCATTAACATAAGAAACATCCGTCTTTACTCCGTTAACAAATGTAACATCAGCTGTAACCTTATGATGACCGGTTGTTCCCTCAGATATAACTGTATTTGTTCCTCTGTAAGCTGTGTCATCATCTACATACTGAACAGGAGCATTGTAATCTTCTTCATAAGTCATTCTCTGTGTTACAACAACTGAAATCTCTGACTTAGGGACTGTTACAACAAGTTCATCTCCCGGTATTATAAGTGACTCTTCTGTAAGTCCCTCATTAAGTGCAAGCAAATCATTAAGTGTAATATCACACTTGCCTGCTATAAGTGAAAGACAGTCTCCTTCTTCGACCACATACATGGTCTTCTCCTCTTTTTCCTTTGTTATCTCGTCATATGCCTGCTGTACACTCACAATATTAGCTCCTGCTGCAAGTGTCTCATTAACTACGACATTCTGCTCAAAACTTATTCCTGTTATTCCATCCTTAGCTGTATCACTGTCAGTGGCAACTGATGCCATCTGTCCGTTGAGAGCAGCTGCTACTATATCTGTATCTGTATTCTTTAACTCTGACTGGACAACATCTACAGAATATGCACCATAGCTTCCGTCTCCTGAAGAAAGCTTAACCTGAAACTCTTTCTTTGTATCATACTTATCTGTAACTTTCTCCATGAGTTCAACAACATCATCTTTTGATGCAAGTGTAACTGTAAAATCATTGATTCTTACAGTATATGCAGTTGCATTCTCCTTATCTGTAACACAGTTGAACAGACTGCTGTAAATAGCTGTCTCAAGCTCGTCCTGTGACATTCTTGATGCAACAAGCTTATGCTCTTCTACAATATCAATATTGTTATCCATATATACAACAGAATCATATTCCTTACTGAACTTGAGTCTGGCTGCTGCCATTGCCTGCTCAGCTTCCTGTCTTGAGTTGGCACTGCCAATCTCCTCACCGTTAAATACAATGCTGTAATATCCAACTTTGTTATTAAACTTATTCTCTGCAAATGGTATAGCAAATATGCATGCAAAACATGCTGCTGACATTCCGGCTATAAGAGTCATCTTAAGTCTTCTGCCATACCTGGTTAAGTGTGTCATATATTCCTCCAAATAATGTTATTTTATAATTCCATATTTGTAATTTTTCTGTAACATTTTTGTAACAAATACATCTTAACACTAACATGTCCCTTTGTAAAGTACCATTTTGTCAAATTTCACAAAGTTTTATCATTTTATCTTCTTCTTGAGTCAAAATATACAAAACCATCAATTTTATCTAAGATATCAGCAAAAATTTTTCTCGGTGCAAGTTCTATATATCGCGAAAGCACATCATTCTCATTTGCCTTGAATCTTCCGTAAAAAATATCATAAAGATTATGTCCTCTGACATAAATCCTTATATTTTCTATATTTGCAATTAAATCATTGCGTGAATCAATACTTATATCCAGCTTGCTTAACATTTTCTTTACACTTGTCAGTTTGTACAAATATTGATTGTATTTCTCCCACAAAATATCATAAAACTCGTCAACACTCTTAACAACACCAACCTTTTCCATTATTTCAGGAAACAGAAAATAATTTTCAAATGAGTAATACTTTAATATAAGTACATTTCTATCCGTAACTCTTGGCATATTCCCTTTATCTTCTTTTGCACGCTCACCATAATAGCGACACAGCTGTTTTCCCAGCATCTGTTTATCCTTGCCGTCGCTGTCACGAATCATCATAAACTGATCTTTAAGATAGAGAGTGTTAATATATTTCAGATTGGCATACGTTTTGATATTGGTACAGCTGTTGGTAGAAATAATAGCTATACGCCTTAAACGCCCATTTTCGTCATATACTTCAGAATAATACTTGTTAAGAAGAAGTGGCAGCCTGCTCCTGTCCTGCTTTCCCTCAACAATAAACACAAAGCTCACATTCATCATATCATTTGCCGTAAAACCAAGGTCATTTAAAATATCATCTATATCTGTATCTTTTCTGACGGCTGTCATATGAAATTCATCGCAGTAAATCTGCCTTATCTGTTTTGTTGTAAAATTAAAAAGCATCTCCGGTTCATGAGTCGAAAAAATAACCTGATTCTTTTTTGACAGTCTGTACAAAATCTCACTGGCGATTTTCTGCAGTTGTGGATGAAGATATGTCTCGGGCTCTTCAATCATAATGATATATGGTGCCGTATCATTATCAGAATTTATATATGTTTCAAGCAGCGACAAAATATATATACTCCTGAATCCTTCTCCCATTGAATCAAAACTGTCGTATGTTTTTCTTGACGGATTTTCAACTATTGTTTCTATATTAAACAGTTCATCCGCATCAAATTTAATTTCATAACGGATTTTCAAATCTCCCCCACCGTTTTTTGAAAAATACGAATTAAGCCTGTCCGCAAATGTGTTAAGGTTCAGGCTGAACATTTTATACTGCATGAGCCTGCTTGTCTCAACAAGTGTAAGCTCCTGAGGCTTTTTTCTGTTGATTACACCCATACAGTCAAAGCATTGACTGCATTTCTTTGCACTGTCAAATATGCATCTGTCAGCCTTAAATTCCGAAAAATTATCATCATTAGAAAACATCATAATATCTTTTAAAATATCAATATTATTTCTATAATGATCAACAAAGTAAATTCTCGGAAGCACATTTCTTATATATGTATTATTTTTCTTTATTCCATCGCGGTATTTCTCATTTCCATTCCTGTCAAACACATACTCAAATGTCAATATTCCACCGCCCTCTTCATCAGGAATAAATGACGGCAGTCTCTGGCAGAAGCTTTTGAGCCACAAATCATAATTTTTCATTTTTTTAACAATCCCGTTGCCATGAAGAAAACTCAGGTCTTCATATGCAAACTCCAGTTCCATTCCGATTATAATATTTCCCTCCGGGCCATTAAAATCCGGCATATTAACTGTTTTATCGCCAAGAGCAACACGGATTGCATCAAGAATTACTGACTTGCCCGAATTATTTCTTCCAACAAGAATAAGTGCATCCTGTGCATCATCTATTTCAAGTTCTTTTATCGACTTATAGTTTTTAATATGAAGCCTTTTTATTTTCACTATGACACCTCCGGATTACTGATTACCGCATTATTTCTTCTTTGCTACTGAAAAACCAAATTTGCCTATTTTTTCCCCAAGTTCAAAATATTCACCATGTGAATATGCCAGAAGATTAGCATCTTCAAGTCTTAATCTTCCCTTATCATCAAGAAGTTTTTCATCTACATGCACTGCTTCAACTTTTGCTATAAACATATCATGTGAGCCAAGTTCAATAACATTAACAACTTTACATTCTATATTAACCGGACTTTCTGCGATTGCCGGAGCATTGATTTTTGATGACTTCTGTGGTGTGAGATTCATTTCTTTAAATTTATCAACATCTCTTCCCGAACGCACTCCGCAATAATCTGTTGCACGGCATAAATCCTTTGTTGTAAGATTGACAACAAATTCCTTTGTCTCTGATATTATCCGGTGTGAATATCTTTCTTTTCTGACTGAAATTGATAACATAACCGGGTCTGAGCATATTGTTCCTGCCCATGCAACTGTTATAATATTCGGTTTCTCATTTTCTCTCTGGCAGCTTACCATGACTGCCGGAACCGGATAAAGCATGTTTCCCGGTCTCCATTCCTGTTTTTTATTCTGCATAAAATCCTCCTTAATGAAAACGGCAGCCACAGCCGGAATCACCGGACTACAGCTGCCGCAACTGTTTTAATTTATCATTTAAATAATAATCCAAGAATTGTTGAAAGAACTGCTGATGCGAGTGCCGCAAGACCATATACCAGAGGCATATTATTATCATCCTTCTCTATTTCCTTGATACCGATAAAAGTGAGTACAAGTCCTGCACCATTTGCAAATGAAATCATCCATGATTTGAGATATCCGAAAAATGATGCCGGAATCATTGCGATTATTGTTCCTGCAAACGTAAATGGAATTGTTACAAGAATTGATAAACTTGCTATTGCAAGAGTCTGCTTATATGTAACCTTTTTGTCTTTTTCAAATGCATTGATTATGAGCATAATAATTGCAGCTGTTAGTGCAGCAATCGCAATAACTTCCACAAAACGAGTGAAAAATCCTGTAGCAATCTGTCCTGCAGAATAAGCTTTTGTCTTTCCCGAAATAAGATTAGCAAGGTCTGCGAGGCTCTTTAATGAACTTTTTGTTGTAAAATTTACATATAACATTCTTAATAATTCACCTAATGCACTTATAAATGCAAGAACAAGTATAAGAATTGCCGGTGCTTCCATTGATGCATTGGAAACATACTTTTTCACGGCATCTGCCGGTTTCTTAAATATTCCCGATAATAAATCTGTAAGTTCTTTTACCATAGGCGATGTCTGCTTCGGAGCCTGCTGTGTACTTTGTGTCTGTGCGTCAGGCTGTACCTGCTGTATACTTTGCGTCTGTGCATCAGGCTGTACCTGCTGTGTATTTTGTGCCTGACAGTTACAAACCTCTCCATCGGATAACTGTCTGCCACATTCAGGGCAAAAACTCATAATTTTCTTCCTCCTCAGAAAATATTTTATATTGTATTTTATATACTAACACAAATTATAATTTCTATCAATTTATTTTATTTGTCTTTTTATTTTTGTATTTTTTTCTGAAATACTTATCAAGGACTTCTCCAACACTGCACAGTTTATCTGTCATAACTATTACATATGTTTCTTTATATGATGGCGGTGTCAGTGTGAGCGGGAACATATGCTTGGTAATCATATCTCCTTCTTTTTTTGTAAGAGAAAAGTTATCATGTGCATTTTTCAAGGCTTTATTCGGATGTTCAAATCCATGCATGCGTTCTCCTTTTTCAGGTTTGTGCCCATGCCAGTCATAAAGAAACAAATCGTGCAAAAGTCCTGCTTTTGCTGCCGCATTATCGTCCAATCCAAGTTTTTTACATACTATGTAGTTCATATACGACACATGGACAGAATGTTTAAAGCAGCTTGTCTGACTGTGATGATTAAACTTCTTCATACTCTGAACAACCGGTTTTGTCGCAATTGGTCTTACAGTCTTTCTGTATTCTTTTGCCGTTAATCGTCTCTGTTCATTTTTTTGTTTTATATAGTTTTTTACAGCACCCGCCATCTGTCCCATAACAGATTTATCTCTTCCAAGTGCATTTTTTCTATATATATATCTTTTACTATTATTGCTTACTTTTGTCTGCATATTATTAAACCCTCCGGGTTATTTATTACTAACTATATCATAACACCTGACGGCGAAAAAGTCATGCTTGTACCTTTTATAAAAATATGGTAAAATCTTTTTAGAATACTTCGTGCAGTAATATTATATTCTATAATGTCCGGGCGTATGTTTTATAGAGGGTATTTTTTTGTCCGGATTACACGGGTATGTTCCGCACAGCGGATAAATAAAGGAGGATTTTATGGTTGGAAATGTTATTGTTGGTCAGTCAGGCGGCCCAACAGCGGTAATTAATTCAAGTCTTGCAGGTGTATTCAAGACTGCTAAAGACAGAGGTGCTAAGAAAGTTTATGGTATGCGTCATGGCATCAAAGGTCTTCTTGATCGTCAGTATGTTGATTTATCTGAAAAAATCAAGACTGATATTGACATTGACTTATTAAAGAGAACTCCATCTTCTTATCTTGGCTCTTGTCGCTACAAATTGCCTGAAATCAGTGAAGGTAAAGAAACTTATGAAAAAATATTTGAAATACTTAATGAACTTGACATCAAATATTTCTTCTACATAGGCGGTAACGACTCAATGGATACTATTAAGAAGTTATCCGATTATGGTATTCTTATCAACAGTGACATCAAATTCATGGGTGTTCCAAAGACTATTGATAATGATCTTGCCGTTACTGACCACACACCTGGATTTGGTAGTGCTGCAAAGTTTATTGCCGCAACAATGAAAGAAATTATCAGAGATGGTCTTGTATACGACTATCCTACTATTACTATTGTTGAGATTATGGGACGTAATGCCGGATGGCTTACTGCTGCCGCTGCTCTTGCAAAGGGTGAAGACTGCGAAGGCGTTGATTTAATTTATCTTCCTGAAAAGGTATTTGATATTGACCATTTCATGGAACGTGTTAAATCTATCGTTGCAAAAGGTCGTTCTATGGTTATTGCCGTATCCGAAGGTATCCGTGTTATGGATGGCAGATACGTATTTGAACTTTCAGACCACGTAGAATTTGTTGATGCTTTCGGTCACAAACAGCTCGCAGGTTCTGCTAAGTTCCTTGCAAATAAGATTGGTTCAGAGCTCGGAATCAAGACTCGTGCTATTGAACTTTCAACTCTTCAGCGTTGTGCTTCACACATGTCATCACGTACAGATATTACAGAAGCTTACAATGTTGGTGGTGCTGCGGTTAAGGCTGCATTTGAAGGTGAATCAGGCAAAGTTGTTGTATTAAAGAGAGTTTCTGACGATCCATATATGTGCATTACAGAAACACATGATGTTCATCAGATTGCTAATATTGAAAAGAAAGTTCCTCTTGAATGGATTACAGAAGATGATTTTGTAACAGATGATCTTATCCATTATATCAGACCATTAATTCAGGCTGAGCTTTCACCGATTATGGTAGATGGTCTTCCAAGACATCTTAATGTAGATATGTGATTATGTTCAGATTGTGGTGTAAATTATTCGACGAAAGTGGACATCTTTTAAAAGATACCGTTATTGCAAACGATAACCCTGATTTGAATCGTACAAGAAAAATCTTTGACGGAATACATGATGCATGTTATGAATTTGATTTAAGCGAACCTATATGGCTTGAATCAAATATTGAAACCTTTAAGCGTCATTCCAAAGTACGTTTTAATCATGATAATTTTATTGATTCGATTGATTTTTCCTATATGGAAATTGAAGTAATTGAAGAAGACTAGATTAATAAACAGGCTGTCCCACCGAATGGTGGGACAGCCTGTTAGTTTACTTTAAAATATAGTAATTACGCTTTTATGGCATTACTGAAGAAGTGAAAGTACGCCCTAGTTAGACTGGTTAGCCTGTGCTGAAGTTGTTACAATGTTGACCTCTCTCGGTGCATCAACCAGCAGATAAATATTGTTTGCCGAACCTCCCGAAAATATAACTTTGATATTGTCTCCAATATCTATATACTCTCCGGGTTTTAATGTGAGTTTTAGCATTTTTACCTCCATGTATCAGTTAGAATTTTTCCTTTTCAAAATGTAACTATTTATTACAAAATGTTGATTTTTAACTTTTTATTTGTAATAATTCATCTGAACCATAGAAAATATAGTTTGAGAATATTTATGATTTTGAAAACACGAAATTCATAAAGAGGCTCACCATAAGTGAACATAAGACAGGAAAAATAAATATTATCCCTATAAATGACAATTTATCTATTGCTCTTCAAAAACTTTTTTCCAAACAGAATCCTTAATACAACGATTACATATTTACAAAATCGACAGACCACACAAGACCGCTGAGCCGTACTCAGGCATACCGCATAATAAAAACCGCAGCTGATAAATGTAATATTACAGGAAACATTAGTTGTCATTCTCTCAGAAAAACTTTTGGATTTTTTGCATGGAAACAAGGAACACAGCCGGCTTTACTCATGGCAATCTATAATCACTCCTCATACAATATAACAAAACGATATCTTGGAATCACACAATGCGAAAAAGATGATATATATGCATATTTAATTTCCTTGCCAAACCATTTTTATAATATTAATTATAAATTTAAAAAACTTTATTTTCAGAAAAACGGGGTTAAGGAAAATCACTTACAACCGATATAATAAATGTAAACAAAAATGCAACATTTTGTAATAAAAGGTTGTATTTTTGTTTTTTATATGTCAAAAAAGGTATCCAATACACAACAACATATCGGATACCTTAATTTTTATATTTTATTTATTTAACTACAGACACGTCAACGCCACATCTACTGTCTCTTTATCAATCCCGCTTGCTATAAGTTCCTCTGTCCTCTAATCTTTGTGCCACATCACACATATTGCTCACTCCTTCCGATTCTCCCAGTAATTTCTCATATCTTCTGTCACCCGTCATCACTGAATAAGTGTCTAATGCTTGTAAGTTACTTTGCATTATGCCTGACACACATTACTTATTTCTTTTTTTACTTTTTTTTATAATAATTACTGCAAGCACAATTATACATGCTGCAGCACCGCCACATATATAGTAAATCATATTGCTGCTTTCTTTATGAATCACCGCAAAATCTGCTTCGTAAGGAATTTCAGCAGTCATATAACTTCCATGCTCTTTCGCATCTGCCTTAACCCAGCCTGAATCTGCGTTGTCACGATACCATACTTCGCTGCTTCCCGAAGTATTTTTTATGTAAAAATGGCATGTTTTTGTACCTTTATCTTTTACGTCTGTGCCTCGCATTTTCCATGCATATGAATATTCTATATCCCCTGACAGATTATCAGTATCACATTTTGATAATGTAATTTTATTATCATCATAGAATTTTCCTTCCGCAATAAAAAGCGGTTTATCATTCTGCGATGCAATGTCACCGGCAACACTTTCTATCCACACATGATATTCTGCTTCAACAACAGTATTCTGCAATATTGGTTTTGATACTATATTTTCCGGCCATTGTGCATAATATCCATCCTTATCAGGAATTGATGGAAGTTCCGATACACCAAGATTTGCATTATATGCAATATTTTTTGTATCAATAACATTTCCATCAGCTTTGAATACAAGTGTTACACGATGAAATCCATCAGGTATATTCTCCATTGCCATAACAGCTTCATAGCTCGCACTGTCAGCCTTACCGCTATAATTAATATCATCAATTCCGCCATATATATCATTTACAAATATATTTGTGCTTACTTCACCGTCAGATTCAATTATTCCTGCAAGGCTTCCCTTTGCTTCACCATCACCAAGAATTGCCGGAATCGAAATACAATTTTGCATTGTATAACCTTTTCCACAAATTCCGCCTGTATAATCTTCACTTTCCACATTGCAAAGACTGTAACTGTCTGTTATTGCACTTGCACTGTTACCGGCTATTCCTCCGGCATAGTTACCCGTCTCCGACTTTACTGTTCCATAACCCTCGCTTCCATATACAAGTCCAAGTTCCTGTAATCCGACAATTCCTCCAGCACAGTCTTTTTTTGAATTAACCTCACCATAATTAATACAGTATATTACAACATCACTGACAGTTGAACGAAGCCTTACATTTGTAGTCTCAGTTATGTCAAGATCATACTCTGGATCAACATCATATTCAACGTTCATTGTTCCGGCTATTCCTCCGGCATTAATATCTCCATGCACTGCTCCCCTGTTTACTGATTTTGCAATAACACCATCTGAATTTTGTGCACTGTCAGCAGATGATATATCTTCTATATAGTCATCATCACTTGTCACAACATCCATTGTTTCTGTTACTGTATTACCAATATTTTTAATCTGTGCAGAGATTCTTTCAATACTATCTGCAATTGTTCTTATTTCACTGTCAACTGTGTCCGCAAGGCCATGTATATCATCTGCAACAGTGCTGTTTTCAATATCTTTTGAAATATCATCAACAAAATCTTCTATTTTTTCATCGTTATCGTTATTTCCATTAAGCTTATCCTGTAACTTATCAAGCAGTTCTTTATACTGATCAATAATATTTTCTGTATAAGACTTAACATCAGATGAAGCATTATTCATCGATGATGACATGTTATTTAATGTACTGTTAATAATATCTATTGAACTCTGCACATCATCAACACGGTCATTCAGATACTCAGACTCAATATCCGGTTCTGCCTGTCCGACAATTCCACCGACATCTTTTCTTCCATAGATTTCACCTTCATTAGAACATGTTATAACTTTACCGCTCTGTTTTCCGGCTATTCCACCGACATTATACCCTGTATGTGCAAATCCAATCTTACCATAATTAACACAATCCGATATTATTCCTGTTGACTCACCGGCTATTCCACCCATATCATTACGGTCTATGACATTCTGCGTAAGATTGAGAGTTCCTACATCAACACCACCTATGTCAAGTGTTGTATCCAGTTCCTGCGTATTAACACGGCTCTTTGATGTACAGCTGCTTATAAGTCCATCATTAACTCCGGCTATTCCGCCTGTCTGATTTGTTGCTAAAATATCAGCATCACTGGTACAGCTCACTATTTTGGCATTTTCATGATTATAGCCTGCAATTGCACCTGTTGCAGTAGATGCATTTACTTTACCCGAAAATGAGCTTTCATTTATTACCCCTTTGTTTACACCTGCTATTCCGCCTATATTTTCCTGACTTCCGGTAACATTAATACTTCCTGAAATATTAAGATTAGTAATAAAACCACTCTCTGCTATATAACGGAAAAAGCCAAAATCCGAACCTTTATAATCAACATTAAAACCACTTATTATATGAGAACCGCCATCAAATATTCCGGCAAAATATGATATTCCTTTAAAATCTGAGCCCGAAACATCTATATCGGCAGTCAGTTTCACAATCTTGTCTTTGCTATAACTGTCATATTTGCATTTATTGGCAAATTCAATAAGTTCATTTACTCTTGAAATCTCAATAACATTCAAAGAATCTTCAGCTGACACATTAATCGGCATGATGCTTATTACTGTCATTATAATAAGGATTAGAGAAAGTCCTGCCGGTATTATCCTTTTCTTTAAATATTTTTTCATTGTCATGACTCCTCATCTCCTTCCTGTGCTTTATTGTCTGCAATATCATCATCTTCTGATATCTGTTGAGAATCCAAATCATTCTGCTCAATCTGACCCTGCCTTCCTGGAATCACAGAGTCTACAGACACTTTCATCTGTCCCTGGAATGTACCCTGTATATCAGCATCAATTTCACCTTGTACATATCCACGTACATGTCCCGTTACTCTTACTCTTCCTGCAACTTCTCTCTGTGGTCTTGTAATATTCATTGTAAGTGCTGTCTTTTCTATAATAATGTCTCCCATAAGAAGTATTTGAGGCAGTACAAATAATACAAGAATTATTGAGATTAAAGTTCCTCGTCCAAGTGCCACACCAATTGAAGCAACTGTGGCATCTGATGCAATTTCACCAATCAGAAAACCGGCACATGTAAGTATTGAACCTGATGTAAATATTGTCGGAAATGACTGGTTAAGCGTCTCGGTTATGGCTTCTTTAAGCGGCATCTGCTGTTTAAGTTGTAGGTATCTGTTAGATATAACTATCGCATAATCAATTGTAGCACCCATCTGAATTGCTGATACAATCAGATATGCTATGAAAAATACAGTCTGCCCCTCAATTGACGGAACTGCGAAGTTTATCCATATACTTCCCTGAATTGTAAGTACGAGAAGTACAGGAAGACCTGCCGACTGGAATGTAAAGAACAATATTATCATAACAAATAACGCTGTCAGCACGCTTATTATAATATTATCTGACGCAAATGATGACTCAAGGTCATGGTCACTCGTTGAATTGCCTACAAGAATAACACTGTCTTTTGAATAATATTGTGCAGCGATTCCTCGAATTTCCTCCAGTGCATCATATGTCTCCTGACCTTCAACAGGAAGCGAAATATTAAGAACAAGCCGCGAATAATCCGAACCCTGAAGCTGGAGCTGTGCATCATGAAGTGTGTCATATAAAGTTGTAAGCTTTTCATCCAGATTGCTGTCAAGAGTCACATAACCTTCCTTATATTGGTCATATAAGAACAGAAACATATCAATAATCGGAACATCGTAATCATCAATTCCTGTTACAACCGGCCCGTACTGCTCCTGATTATATGCATATGCCATATATAAAACTTCAACAACTTCCCTGTCAATTCCCACAAGTTCCGAAAACTGTCTTGGACTTAATTTATCTGTAAGTACATACTCATCATTTATTGAAACATTGGAAAGAGCCAATGCAGATGTCACGTAATCAAGATTCTGAAGTTTTTTTACAACTTTATGCTCAGATTCATAATCACCCTTAGGTACCATTACTACAAGATGGTTACTTGCACCAAAAGTTTCTTCTATTGTCTCCTGTGCAATCTTTGATTCGCTCTTTTTTGCACTTACAATCGAACTTGTATCATAAATATACTGACAGTTATTTGATTTCATAAATGCAAATACAAGACATATTATAAAAAGCGGAGGTATAATATATTTTGTCTTATTGGCAAACTTACCAACAATAGTAATCTTTGGAACATAACATTTGTGATGCGTCTTATCAATTCCTTTTGCAAAAATTAAAAGCACCCCCGGCATAAGGAAAAATACCGAAATAAGACTTAAAATAATCGCCTTTACAAGAATTATACCCATATCATATCCAAGTCTGAACTGCATGAACATCATTGCAACCATACCTGAAATAGTAGTAAGTGATGACGAACTTATTTCCGGAATAGCCTTTGAAAGTGCTACCTTTACAGCCTCTTCAGCATCAAGCGTCTCATGCTCTTCCATAAATCTGTCACACAGAATAATAGCATAGTCAATAGCCAGTGCCAGCTGCAATACAACCGCAATAGAATTAGTGATTGATGAAATCGTTCCAAACCAGTAGTTAGTTCCCATATTAAGAATAGCCGCTACCCCAAATGTAATCAAAAGTACCGGTATCTGCAGATATGCCTTAGTTGAAAGCAAAAGCACAGCAACAATGACAACTACAGCAAGCACAAGAATTATATTCATATCCTTCGCAAGTGATTCGGCACTTGACTCTTCTGAACCAACTTCAGTTGAAACATAAACATCATAATCCGCCAATATATCCTTGACAGAATTCAATGCGTCCTTACTTACCTGTTCATCCGATGTCCCACTGAAAGTAATGTCAAATAATGCATTAGTCCCCTTAAAATGGTCAGATGAATCATCAAATGCAACTTCCTTGACACCGTCCACATTTTCAAGACTATCGACAAGCGAATCCGCCTGATTAAACGTGACATTTGCAAGCATAACCTTTGCACTTCCATATGTCATAAACTGTTCATCCATTATAGACAGACCTTGTCTTGTCTCACTGTCAGCCGGCAGATAAGATGTTATATCCTGATTGACCTGTACCTTATTAATACACAGCACACTGTAAATAATTGCCAGCACAAAAAGAATCTCTATGGCTTTACGCTTATTTACAATAAATGTTGCCACCGTAAGCCACAGATTTCCTTTCTTCCTGTTCTTTCATACGAATCTCCTGTTTTCTTAACATTGTGTTGATTATTTTTATGATATAATTGTAATAATATCATAAGAATTGCTCAATAACAATTTTTAATCAAACTTGTCTCAACTCAACCGTGGCGAAATCACCTTTGTAATAAAAAACGGGACAAAACACTTTCATATGTTTTGTCCCATAAATTTTATACTACTGCATTACGGCTTTCTCCTGCCTCAAATGCTTTAATATTTTCATATACCTCGTCCATCAGACGAACGCGTGCTTCATAAGTTGCCCATGCAATATGAGGTGTAATAATAAGCTTGCTGCTGTCCTGTATCTCAAGAAGAGGATTATCTGCTGCAATCGGCTCTTTGTCGATAACATCAAGACCCGCACCGGCAATTATATTCTCTTTTAATGCTTTTGTTAAAGCTGCATTATTTACAATAGGGCCTCTGCCGAGATTCAGAAGAACAGCATTCTTTTTCATCTTTGCAAATGCTGCATCATCAAAAAGATTATTTGTTTTATCATTAAGTGGTGCATGTATTGATATAATATCTGAATTTTCAAGAAGTTCATCAAAGGAAACTCTCTTAAATTCAGTATCATATGTATGTCCGCTTGCCGAAAAATATACCACCCTGCATCCAAACGCTTTGGCTACATCTGCAACTCTTCTTCCTATGCTTCCAAGTCCGGCAATCCCCCATGTCTTTCCACTGAGTTCATTAAATACTTTGTCAAAATGTGTAAAACACGGACTTTTGACATACTCTCCGGATTTTACATATTCATCGTAATATCTTAATTTTTCGTATACATAAAATAAAAGTGCGAATGTATGCTGCACAACTGATTCCGTTGAATATCCTGCAACATTAGCAACCCTTATTTGGTGAGCCTTTGCATATTCAATGTCAATATTATTATATCCTGTTGCAGTCTCAGCAACCATCTTTATATTTGGTGATGCTTCAAACAATTCCTTTGTAATCACAACTTTATTAGTCACAACCACATCAGGCTGTATTTCCTTAATACGCTGTAACGCTTCCTCCTGCGTACTTGTCCGGTATGTTATAACTTCACCGAGTGTTTTAAACTTATCAAGCGAAATATCATCACCATATGTAATTGTATCAAGCATTAAAATTTTCATAATAAATTCCTCTTATTGTTAATTGTTAAAATTAAATTCTCTTACGGAGTTCTTCTCCTTCTGCTTCATACCCCGGCTTTCCAAGAAGTGCAAACATATTCTTCTTATAGCTTTCAACACCAGGCTGATTAAACGGATTAACACCAAGCATATAACCTGAAAGTCCGCATGCAAATTCAAAGAAATAGAATAATTCGCCGAGATAGAATGGTGTCTGCTCAGGAATATCAACTCTTAAATTTGGTGTATTTCCATCTGTATGTGCAAGAATTGTACCATTCATGGCACATTTATTTACAAAATCCATCGTCTTTCCTGCAAGGTAATTAAGTCCATCAAGGTCTTCATCTTCTTTTTCAATAACAATTTCTCTTGATGTCTTCTCAACATTAAGAACAGTCTCGAACATAATTCTTGAACCATCCTGTATAAACTGTCCCATAGAATGTAAATCTGTTGTCAAATCAACACTTGCCGGGAACAATCCCTTGTTATCCTTGCCTTCTGACTCACCCATAAGCTGCTTCCACCACTCAAGTGTATAATGAAGACTTGGCTCATAATCACAAAGAATTTCTACTGATTTGCCTTTTCTTAACATAATATTTCTGAGTGCTGCATATTGCATTGCATCGTTATTGTCAAAATCATTCTCAATGCAGCGTTTTCTTGCTGATGCTGCTCCTGCCATAAGTTCGTCTATATCAACACCGCTTACTGCAATTGAAAGAAGTCCTACTGCTGTAAGAACAGAAAAACGTCCGCCTACATCATCAGGTACAACAAATTCTTCATAACCTTCTGCGTCAGCAAGCTTCTTTAATGCTCCTTTAGCCTTGTCAGTTGTAGCGTAAATTCTCTTTGCAGCCCCGTCTTTTCCATACTTTTCTTCAAGCATTTTCTTAAACACCCTGAATGCAATAGCCGGCTCAGTTGTAGTTCCTGACTTTGAAATAATATTTACAGAAAAATCCCTGTCACCTATTACATCAACAAGCCCAGCAAGATAATTTGAACTTATTGAATTACCTACAAAATAAATCTCCGGTGCTTTCCTTAAATCCTTAGAAACTGAATTAAAGAAATTATGTCCAAGAAATTCAATTGCAGCTCTCGCACCGAGATAAGAACCACCGATACCAATTACTACAAGCACATCTGAATCTGACTTAATCTTTTCTGCTGCCTTCTTAATACGTGCAAACTCTTCCTTATCATAATCAACAGGAAGGTCAATCCATCCGAGATAGTCATTACCTGCACCACTCTTAGAAAGAAGAAGCTGTCTTGCACTCTCCGTAAGTGCTTTCATTGATTCAACTTCATGTTCATGTACATAACCTGCTGTCTTAGAATAATCAAATTTTACCTGTCCCATATATAACCTCCATTTCTTTACTTTTTTAAGTAAAGTCCACAAAATAATATAATACTAATTTAGTTTAATTATACTTCCTGCCTAGGTATTTTTCAAGATTTGCTTGTACTGTTTATTAAGCCTGCCAAACTCAGCTGCTGCCTGTCCCCTCAGCTTTTCCGTATATATTCCTTTCACATTTCCCTTTAAAAGTTCCGAATATTTTTCAAAGTGCAGGAGTTCATTCTGCATTATAATAATAATATTCTTTTTATTCTCATTATAATCTGTCATTTTTTCTAAAACTCTTAAAGCAATTATCTCAAGGAGAGTCATTGATATGTATACAAAACATTCCTGTAAATTATTAATATGAAAAATTACACTCAGAATTCCCATTACAATAATTATATTACCGGTTTTTTTTGACACATCAGCAATCAAATCCAGCGAATATCCACCATAAATACACGAATCAAATGTGTTTTCCACAAATCTTTTTACATTGTCAACCGGAATTTCCAGCTTTGAGCACTCTTCATATCTTAAAATCGTATTTTTAACGAATACCGTTCTCATCATTTTACGGCTGCAGTCCTCTTTTATATACGCCATAATCGTATAAACCACAAGCTGTGCCGTCATCCCCAGTAAAAATATAATTAACATCCCCAATAAAATTATTTTCATACAACCTCCATTTATTTATCTGTAACATTAAGAAGTTTATGACAGCATTTCTTCCATATCACTTAAAAATATTATAATTCAGACATCATATTTTTTAAAGTCCTCATATTAACAATCGTTTTACAAAAAATACGGCAATGTGCCTTTTTTTGACACACCACCGCATAAAAATCATATAAACATATCGTCTTAGACACCGCTGTATGCACTATATCCGCCGTCAACCGGAAGAACAATGCCATTTACAAAACCTGACGCTTCATCACTTGCAAGAAAAAGTGCCGCACCTATAAGTTCTTCTGGATTACCAAATCTGCCCATCGGTGTTCCGGCAATTATCTTTCCTGCTCTTGCAGTATAACTTCCATCCTCATTAAATAAAAGAGAATGATTCTGTTCTGCTGCATAAAATCCCGGTGCAATTGCATTACATCTTATTCCGCTCTCTCCAAAATGAACTGCAAGCCACTGCGTAAGATTAAAAATTGCACTTTTTGCATTGCCATATGCAACAACCTTTGTAAGCGGAAGAATTGACGTTACAGATGCTATATTAATAATACTTCCACTTCTTTTTTCTACCATATCTTTTGTAAAAACCTGAATCGGAAGAAGTGTTCCCATATAATTAACGTCCATTACATCTCTTATTTTATCTTCATCAAGATTCCAGAACGAATAATCATCTTCTCCTTTTTCCTTCTTTAACATCTCTGTTGAAGCTATTGCACCCGGCTGGTTTCCACCTGCACCGTTAATAAGAATATCACACGTCCCAAGTTCACTGCTTATTAGGCTGTACGTTTTTTCCAGTTCATTTTTATCAGTCACATTACAGCTGTATCCTTTTACAATAACATCTTTGCCATACTCATTTAACGCATCTTCTGTCAGTTTATTAACTACCTTCAAAAGCTTTTCCTGATTACGCCCTATTATGGCAGTTTTTGCTCCACTAACGGCAAGCCCATATGCCATAGCTGAGCATAATGTTCCGCTTCCTCCTGTTACAATTGCTGTCTTTCCCGTCAAATCAACCTTAAATGGTATTTTCATACGATAATCCTCCTGTATTTTTTAAGATTACCTTTTTTCCATTTTATATTATACTGCAACAATTTTATAATTTAAAGCACTGCTGCCATATTACCTCATGTGGATTAGCATTATGCTCCCCAATCATTTTTTCCATCCATATCATATCAAACCACTGTCCGAATTTATAACCGCTGTTATGAAAACGTCCGACCTCAGTAAATCCCATATTGTCATGAAAACGTATGCTGTCATCATTAAGATATCTTCCCTCCTGTACCGGGCAGGCAATACATGCATTCATATTAAGTATACCCATATCTTTAAGATCCTGTTCAAGTACCTCGTACAATGCCTTGCCAATACCCATTCTCTTACAGTTATTTTTTACATAAATTGTTGTTTCAACAGACCAGTCATAAGCTCTTCTGTCTTTAAAACTGGCAGCATATGCATATCCGACTATTTTTCCTTCATCTACAGCTTTAATATAAGGATATTTTGCAGAAATATTCTTTATTCTTTCTTCAAACTCATCTTTTGATGGAACATCATACTCAAATGTTATTGCTGTATTTTCAACATATGGTGCATATATCTCTAAAAGTTCTTCTGCATCTTCAACTGTTACTTTTTCAATCTTCATAATTCAATACACCCCGCAAAAATCTTTTCTGTATCTTATAAATTACATGCTGAGCGTATGTACTACATCTTCATACCTTTCCGTTTTTTCCATGATATCCCGTGCGGACACCCCATAATATCTGTATATGTCTTTGTATATGCAGTTAAATTTTTTTGCCATTTTATCACTGCCACATACTCCACCGCTTATTGAAGAATAATTTTTTTCAATATCTATATGCATATAATCATTTTTATCATTAAATCTTTTTATAAGCTTGTGATAATCTATGTCAAACAGGTCTTTAGGCACATTTTGTGCTCTTTCCATGCGTTTTGCGTTCTGCTCCATAAATTCAAGCATATCCTGTTCAGATGTGCCTTTCAACTCAGGTTCTGATGTCAAATCACCCAACAACTCAGGTTTATATTGGATTATAAAAGACGAACGCATCTGATTATACTCTTCTTTATACTCGTCAGAATCTTTATCAGCCTCTTCAAATCCGTATTTATTTTTTACATAATAAATAACCTCGTCAACAGTGTGCCCTTCCGGTTTCAGGCTTTTTTCGACAAATTTCATTTTTCTATTAAATATATATTTCTTTATTTTCTGTCTGAGCGTATATCTATGATTTTTTCCCGCCAAAAATACTGCCGTCGGACCATCAGTCCCTTTAACCATTGTAATATTTTCTACCATATATCCACCAATCTTTCTTTTTGTATACTGATTTTTCATATCAAATACTTCTAAAATAAGTCCAGCATATTATCAAGATATACTTTTTCTCTCACATGAACATGATACTCTGGCTTTGTCATATAATAAAGCAAAAATTCAAGAATTAATGCACTTCCAAGTCCTCTGCCCTCTATCTTAAAGTTGGAAAATCCCATAGAAATATACTTATCTTTTATATCATTAACTCCAATAAATCCCGGATTTTTCATTGCTTTGGAAAATCTATAACCTTCGTTAGAACCGGGAGCACTGCATATATGTTCAGATATATTCTCCCCAAGATTTTTACGGCTGACAGCTTCATAGCATTTTTTTCTGTCATTGCATCCAAACCAGCAACATTCATTACACAAAAACTCTACTTTGTCCTTTTGCCCGCATGTCATACTGCCAAGCCTGTCAAATGTCTTATTCAGGCGGAAATCCGGCACAACATACTTAAAATCATCCCTGTCTGTTTCAATAAGAAACTCATCAAAATCAGTAATTACCTTTGTTGTAGATGATACCAGATATAATTCAGGATAATTATTTTTCAGATAATCAAGTAATAATTCAGAATGAACAATTACACCATTTTGTACTTTATTATTTTTCTCAAATAATCTACAAAGTTCATTGCATTTTCTATCTGACAGATGCTCTTTTTTCAAAAGTGAATTACTAAATGTAAGCCTTGATGAAATCCCGTATTCTTCTAAAAGAGTAAGAACCTCTTCAGGATTACTATCTCCATCTGAAACACGTCCGCCACCCCATATACAGTCTGATGGTGCACCATATATTGAACCAATATCACACCAGTCATAAAAATATTCTCTGTGTTCATAAAATAACGGCAAAAACACCCGGTAAAAGTCATAAAATTCAAACAAACCCGGAAGATGATAGTAAACAGTGCCTGTTAATGAACTCTCTATATTTTTAACTTCCAAAAAGTTCATATAGTTATCAATTTCCTTATTAATTAAATTCTTGAAACAAGTTCCTTTAATAAAAGGACTGAATTGGCAATTGCCTGCTTCTCAAAAGTTGGATAATCCATTGTTGCACTGTCATCTGCCTTATCCGAAATTGCTCTCAAAATCACAAATGGAACCTTATTAAGATATGCTGCCTGTGCAATAGCCGCACCTTCCATCTCTGTACAGTATCCTGCAAATTCAGACGAAATTCTATCCTTTACTGACTTATCCGAAATAAACTGGTCTCCACTTACAACTCGTCCAACATGAACGCCTACTGAAGTGACTGCCTTCGCACACGATTCCTTTGCAAGCTCAATAAGTCTTTCATCTGCTTTAAATGAAAGTGTATCCATTCTTGGAATCTGACCAAGTGGATATCCAAATCCTGTCGCATCCATATCATGATGAAGAACATCTGATGATATAACAATATCCGCAATATCAATCTCAGCCCTTAAAGAACCAGCAATACCTGTATTGATAACATAATCAACGCCAAAATCGTCAACAAGAATCTGTGTACATACAGCAGCATTAACTTTACCAATACCACTTCTTACAATTACAACATCCTTACCGGCAAGAATTCCTGCCTTAAATGTCATACATGCCTTAGTCTCTTCTTTTTTTATATCCATAACTGCCACAATCTGTTCAACTTCTTCATCCATGGCTCCAATAATACCTATCATATAATCCTCCTTAATTTGTAACAAAAACAGCAGCTGTCAGCATCTTCACTGCATATTCTCATTTATGTATTCATTAATATATGTTTATAATAATAGATTTTTCACATTTTTGCAAGACCTTGCGGCACATTTTTTTGTGTGATATACTTAGCATAAATTTCAAAGGAGGATTATAAAATGAAATATAAAACATCCGGTGTATGTTCCCGCTCAATTGATTTTGATGTTGTTGATAATAAAATAACTAATGTGCATTTTGAAGGTGGCTGCTCAGGCAATACACAAGGTGTTGCAGCACTTATAGAAGGCATGGATATAGATGAAGCAATAAAGAGAATGTCCGGCATCAAGTGTGGATTCAGACCAACATCCTGTCCTGACCAGCTTGCCAATGCATTAACACAATACAAGGAGCAGGCGTGAAAAAATACCGTGTCACACGATTCAAACGTATTTATATAGAAATAACAAGTTCCTGTAATCTTACATGTTCATTCTGTCAGGAAACAAAACGTGACAAACGCTTCATGAGCCTCGATGAATTTTCTCATGTAATAGATCAGGTCAAGCCTCTTACGGAATTTATATATCTTCATGTAAAAGGCGAGCCTCTTCTGCATCCGCAGCTTGGTGATATTCTGCAGATATGCCATGATGAAGGTATGCGTGTAAATATCACAACCAATGGAACGCTTCTAAAAAAACAACTTGATACACTTATTGCTCATCCGGTTCATCAGATAAATATTTCAATGCACAGTGCTGATGATAATGACTGTATTGATATGAACACGTATTTTAAAAATATAACTGAATGTTGTAATATGCTTAATGAAAAAACTGACACGGAAATATCGCTTCGTCTTTGGACAACACTCCAAAAACCTAATCTTTTTGGTCAAAAAAATCTTACAATCAGAAAAAAATTATATATAAATGTACAGTCACCATTTGAATGGCCCGATATTAATAATTCATACTATAATGACAGGGGATTTTGTCAGGGATTACGCACACATATTGCTATACTTTCTGACGGAACAGTAGTTCCATGTTGTCTCGATGGCAATGCATGCATTTCGCTTGGAAATATATTTGTGCAGGATATTTCTGAAATCCTTGAACAGGAACGCACGCAGAATTTCATTCGGGGATTCCGTGACAAACGTGCTGTTGAGCCACTTTGCTGTCATTGCAGTTTTAAGGAAAGATTTTCACATAAAATGTAATTGAATTGAAAGGAAGTTTCAAAAAATGAAACAGATAATTTTAACCGGTGGTGGCACTGCCGGACATGTAACACCTAATATCGCATTACTTCCAAGTCTTGCGGCAGCCGGATATCAGGTAACTTATATAGGTTCTTATACAGGTATTGAAAAACAACTTATTGAAGACCTTGGAATAACTTATTATGGAATTTCATCCGGTAAATTACGCCGTTATAAAAGCTGGAAAAATCTTACTGATCCATTTCGTGTTATTGCAGGATATTTCCAATCAAGAAAATTAATCAGAAAAATCAAACCCGATATAGTTTTTTCAAAAGGTGGATTCGTATCAGTTCCCGTTGTTCTTGCAGCAAGCCATAAACATATTCCTGTAATAATACATGAATCTGATATGACGCCCGGTCTTGCAAATAAAATAGCAATGCGTGGAGCCACAAAAATATGCTGCAACTTTCCTGAAACACTTAAATATCTGCCAAAAGACAAAGCAGTTCTTACCGGTTCTCCTATAAGACATGAACTTCTTCTTGGAAATAAACCTGCCGGACTTAAATTATGTGGTTTTAACACATCAAAACCAATTATTCTTGTTGTCGGTGGAAGCACCGGTGCTGTAAAAGTAAATAATGCCGTAAGGGCAATCCTTCCCGAGCTTCTCAAAAAATATCAGGTTGTCCACCTCTGCGGCAAGGGAAAGACTGATGCATCTTTAAACGGAATTGATGGCTATATCCAGTTTGAATATATAAGTGACCAGATGCGTGATTTATTTGCTATAAGTGATATAGTAATCTCGAGAGCCGGTGCAAATGCAATATGCGAACTCCTTGCTCTAAGAAAACCTAATATTCTGATTCCGCTTTCTGCCAATGCGAGCCGAGGCGACCAGATTCTCAATGCTAATTCTTTTAAAGAACATGGCTACTCAAGCGTCATGACCGAAGAAGAAATCACTCCTGAAAAACTTCTTGCTGCTGTTGATGATTTGTATAAAAACAGACAAAAATATATTGATGCAATGGATTCAAGCCCTCAAAGCGAAGCCATTGATAAAATTATGGCTCTTATTAAGGATTGCAGTAAATAATATTTTCTATTATGAGCATATTAACCATGTAATGTCAGTAAATGAAATTTTTATATATTGACATAACATGGTTTTTTCTTTAAACTAATAATAGTAATAATTATCATTATTAGAAGAGGTATATGTTATGGCTATTACAAAACACAGTAAGCAGCGTGATGCAATTAGAAATTTTCTTATTTCAAGAAAAGACCATCCTACCGCCGAAGTAGTATATGCTAATGTAAGCAAAGAATTTCCAAATATAAGCCTAGGGACCGTATATCGAAATCTCTCATTTCTTGTTGACAATGGTCAGGCTGTTAAAGTGCCTTGCGATGATGGCTCGGTTCATTTTGATGGAAATGTTATGCCTCATTACCATTTTCAATGCACAGAATGTGGAGCTATTATTGATTTAGACTTTAATGATTCCAAGCCTGAGAAAGCTCTTGTTTCTGCTGCAGCAAACCAGTTCGACGGAATAATCGAAGGAAGTGTTTCGTTTTTCTACGGAAAATGTCCAAAATGTTCCAAGAAATAAAATAGGAATTATTACTATTTAGTGTTGACAAACATTAAATAACATGATATATTAGTCGCATAGAAAACAGTAACAATTACTATTTTTAAAAAATTCAAATGTAAAGGAGATTACTATTATGAAATTTGTATGTTCAGTATGTGGTTATGTTTATGAAGGTGATACGGTTCCTGCAGAATGTCCAGTCTGTCACGCAGGCTCAGATAAATTTGTTGCCCAGTCAGATGAAAGAACTTGGGCTGCAGAACATGTTGTAGGTGTTGCAAAGGGCGTAAGCGAAGATATTCTTTCTGATTTACGTGCTAATTTCAATGGCGAATGTTCAGAAGTAGGTATGTATCTTGCTATGGCAAGAGTTGCCCATAGAGAAGGTTATCCTGAAATTGGTCTCTACTATGAAAAAGCTGCATGGGAAGAAGCAGAACATGCTGCTAAATTCGCAGAACTTCTCGGCGAAGTTGTAACAGACAGCACAAAGAAGAACCTCGAGATGAGAGTAGAAGCTGAAAATGGAGCCACAGCTGGTAAGACAGACCTTGCAAAGAGAGCAAAGGCTGCTAACCTTGATGCAATCCATGATACAGTTCATGAGATGGCTAGAGACGAGGCTAGACACGGAAAAGCTTTTGAAGGTCTTTTAAAGAGATACTTTGGTTAATTAAGAAATTATTTGAGCGGGCAGTATTTCCTGTTGGGATATACTGCCCACATATTTTCTAGCCTTTTAATTCCTTTATAATATCATCCACATTATACTCGGGTGCTGACCTGATTACAGCATCATAAACCGGCTTAATGTCACTTTCCTCCTCTTCAAGTTCATCTGCTATCAATGCAACAGACTTTTCTTTTTTTACTTTTTTAATAACAAGCTTAATTTTGCTTATCAATTCATTTTTTTCTGCAAGTTCGTTTACCTTTTTCTCCGCAAGCTCAGGCAACATTTTTTCTGCAAGTTCTACAGCCATCTCTTCCGCCATCTCCTCCGCCATATCTCTGGCTACGACCATTCTGACTTCCTCTTCATCATAATCATATATACTCACTTCAACGACCTCCTCCCTGTGTTTCTCAAAGAAATCGACAAGTATATTCTCCTCTACACATTCATCTATTGCCTCTGTAACTGCTGTTTTAACATCTTTATCTTCAACATCTGTCTTATATCTGGCTTTTTCAACAAATGTCATATAATCCCGGAGCGTCTTGCACTTATTCAGGATATCTGCATCACCATTAATATTTATTACCCGTACCTTTAACTCCATTTCGGGATTGTCTGTATATTCTTCAAACATATCTGACAACTTGATTATCTCTTCTTTTTCAATCCACTTTTCTTTTCCATTATAAAATGTAATGAAATGCGGAACCGGAATTTTCAGCATACTTCTTCTATGAAGTGTACTGTTACTAAATATCTGTCTCATTACATCTGATACATAATGAAGAAATCTTAAAGGCATATTCGGATTCTTTGACGACTGCTGCTCAAACATATATAAATTCATGCTTAGCAGAAATGAAGCATCATTTTTATACTTCATATACGAGCCGCCATTTAATGTAGTTACCTGTAAATCATCCACATTTTTATAAGATGAATTGTTAAGTGCATTGTACAAATCCAGCAAATTAGCTTTGTCGGCATACAACATGCAGAATACATTATCCTTAAATTTTGCTGATACATTGTCTTTTTTCTCTGCCATAGATATCCTCCTTTTGTTTAACAGGCTGATATCCACACACATACTAATATTATTATTTATTAGTATATTATCATTTGCAGATAATGAAAACAAGCCTGCTGTAGTCCAATTAATTTTTGTGGGATTCATGCTGAATGAATACTCAGCTCTGATAGACAGCTAAATAGAAATATA
>ERZ833608.106-NODE-106-length-75048-cov-104.771912_pt1 | contig 75048 bp, 64 predicted proteins | sample MGYA00519694_ERZ833608 | MGnify/ENA primary metagenome ERZ833608 (study PRJEB31850, sample SAMEA3708742) | human gut metagenome | biome: human gut; feature: human-associated habitat; material: faeces | place: China | collected 2014 ... | reverse complement strand
ATTATAGGCTGGATCATCCAAGCCATATTTAGCCTCTTCGAATAAAGGCTAGAAGGCTTTGAAACAAGCATCAGAAGTCGGTCGAAGAAGCAATATATGTCGTTGACAATATAGCCAGGGCGGACGCATCAAAATGCGTTCGCCCTGATTCTGTAAACATCTACCGATATTAGCTATCTTCCTCATATCAGTTTTTCAAATACTCTTCCACATCCGCCAGGATCTTCTGGAATTCCGGAGAAAACTGATAGTAGGTATTTTTCTTCATCATCATCTTCACCTTGCCGAGGCTGTTCTCGTAGCAAGCTATTTCGGTGCGTGCCTGTTCGCTGTGAACAGCACGGTCGCGGATGTCGTTCTCCTGCTCATTGCGCAGAATGTCGCACACCGTCTGCACCACCGGACTCACTACCAGGTCGAAAAGATGATGCCCCTGGATGTAAAGATAAGTATTGTTGTCGTTGATTCCCAAGTCGCGCAACATCCGCTCCGTCTCAGGCAAGGCATCCTTGAGTTTGGGGAAACGGCGCTCCAGCTGGAACATCTTCGCCCTCACCTTCTTGCTCAGATACTCTATCGCCCACTTCGGATTCTGAATGCGTACTGAGGGAAGCACCACCACCTTGTTGAACTCGCACATATCGAAGTGCATCGTCATCTTGCGGCGCTGCAGAAAGACAACATGCCATACAAAGAGAGGCCAGATGGTTTGGGAATAAGACTGCAGGAAGCGCTCAAAGTTGAAAATGCGATGGTCATTGAGCGTCACCATCACACAGGTCTCGTGCAGTCCCTTGGCATAACACTGGAAGTTTTCTATCGCGTAGGCATAAGTATGAAAGATGTAGGGATTCTCCAACATCTGTCTCGACATCTCCGTAGCGCCTTGCAGAATATAGTCGTAGTCGGCATCCACACAGGCTATCATGTCTCTGCCCACGCCCTTGAGCATATTGGAGATGGCAGCCTTCTTGCCCCTGTCGAGATGCTGGTTGCGCGAAGGCAGCATGATATCGAAAGTTAGTTTGTCATCCTCATAACGGCCAAGCACCGAGCGCCAGAAGAACACATCGTCGTAGCTCTCGACGTAGACTACTATTCTGCGCCGGGCTTTCTTCGGAGTCATCTTGTTGATGGCCTCGAAGTATTGCGAATTGATATTATCGGTTAAACGTTTAGCCATAAGCAGAACAATTAAACACTAAACATTAAACACTAAAACATCACTTAATCGTTATGTCGTTCACCTCAGTCACACGGTCGGTCCAGCCGTCCATGACCACAGCAGGACTGTGGGTTGTCATGATAATCTGAATGTTGGGGTTCAACTTCAGCACCAAGGAGATAAGCTGCTTCTGCCATTCAAAGTGAAGACTGATCTCAGGCTCGTCCATGAAGAGCACATAGGACTGATTGTCTTCCACCAGCACAGTGAGCAGAATGGCAAGCATCTGCTTCTCGCCTGCCGACAGCTGATAAGGCTGCAGCACCTCGCCGATCTGGTTGAACTTGATCTCGTTGGCAGTGCGGATGATGGTCTTGCCCGTCTCGCGGAACAGGTCGTCCAAGATGTCCTGAAACATCCTCTTGGGCTCGCTGAGCGCCTGAGCCTTCTGGGCAGCATCGGGTTCACCACTCTGCAGCACGGCAATGATACGGTTGCCGATGTTCACCTGATAGTCGAGGTACTTGCGCTGCAACTGGAAGAGCTGCCAGTCGAGCTCAGTGACAAGCGTAAGATCCACCTTGCTGATCATCTCAGAGTTGAGCAACGGACGGTCGACCGAACGAATCACGTCAAACCGAATCCACTTAGCCTCCTCGGGCTCCACCTTCAGATGAACACCCTTGAGCAGATGGCTTGGAAACTCGCCCCCGGCACTCAGGCCTTTCACTACCTTGTTGAGAATGGTGCTCTTTCCCACTCCGTTCACACCGCTCAGGATGTTCACCCTGCGGTCGAGGTTCCAAAGTATGTGCTTGGTACCACTCCATAGAGAGTCTATCTCTATCTGCTTGATATAATCGGCATATTTCTGCATAGGTTTATACTTTTATCTACTTTAACTCTAAAACTTAGGGCAAATATAATCATTTTAACCGAAATTTTGTACCTTTGCATCGATTTTTTATATTAAATAAGGTAAAATGGGTAACAACAAACCACTTTTAGCCCACTTGTGTCTCTTTGGATCGGGCGCATTCTGGGGACTGATGGCACCTGTAGGCAAGGATGCCATGACACACGGCATCGAGGGCATCGACATGGTATCATTCCGCGTTCTGGGCGGAGCCATCCTCTTCTGGCTCACTTCACTCTTCACCCGCAGGGAGCACATCCCTACAACCGACATCATCAAGTTGGCTGGAGCTGGACTCTTCGGACTGGTATTCAACCAGTGCTGCTACACCATCGGACTGAGCATCACCTCGCCCAGCAATTCGAGCATCATGACTACATCGATGCCTATCTTCGCCATGATTCTGTCGTTCCTCATCCTCCGCGAGCCCATCACCTGGAAGAAGGTGGCTGGCGTACTCTTAGGCTGCAGCGGTGCCGTGCTCATCATCATGACAAGTGCCACGGCGGGAAATGCCAAGGTGGGAAACATCTGGGGCGACTTACTCTGCATGGCCGCACAACTGTCGTTTGCGCTCTATCTGTCGCTCTTCAAGCCCTTGGTGGGAAAGTATTCGCTCTTCACCATCAACAAGTGGATGTTCACCTGGGCATCGGTCATAATCCTGCCTTTCTCCGCCTCTCATGTGGCTTCCATCCCATGGGCTGAGGTGCCAGTATCAGCATGGTGGGAAACGGGCTACGTCATCTTCTTCGGCACTTATTTGGGCTACATCCTGATGATGATAGGTCAGAAGACACTCCGACCCACAGTGGTTTCGGTATACAATTATGTGCAGCCCTTGGTCTCTGTTTCTGTCAGCGTGCTCGTAGGCCTGGCAGTCTTCAAAGGCACGCAGGCTCTTGCCGCCCTCCTCGTCTTCTCAGGTGTTTGGCTGGTTATCAAGAGCAAGTCGAAACACGACATCGACAAGCACGACCACAGCCTGGCCTACGAGAAAAGGCATGCGTAAACTGATTTTCATGTCGACTAAAACAGGAAATGTCCTCATCTGAAAAGTAGAATCAGATGAGGACAGTTTTTTATTCCGCCAAATTAGGTAACAAAGAACAGTTCATTTTGCAGCGTTATTCATATATAGGATTTAGTTTTTAAAGGTAATTAGACTTATTCAGGTTACAATAGATATTGCATAGATAGAAATTACAAGGCAGACTTTTAGGCTCGGTTTTTGAAAGTGAATCCTGCTGGCAGTGATGCCGGCAGGATTCTGCGTTATTATGCTCTAAAACAAACCGTTCCGTTTCATTAAATTCAACAATTCTTTATCAGAGATAGATTCCATTTCTGATTTATCATAAATGGTCAATAGTTCTATAAAACCATCCTCTTCATTCATGATTGCCACAAAGGAAATAACTCTAGCACCACCACTTTTTCCTTTACCTTTAGAAGCAATACTCATTCTTATTTTTCTTAACCCTTTACCCAAATCTACCCCTTGAAGAGGATTAGATTGAAGAGAATGCAAAAAATCTCCGTAATCTTGCTTAATAGACTTATAGCGCTTACTTAATTTCTTCAATCTACGGGCAAACTCAGGTGCAACCTCTATCCTATAACTCATTAAGCAAATCCTCCGCAGGAATAAAATCCATTTTTCCTTCGCGATGAAGCTTCAATTCCGTAAAGGCCTGATTGATACTAGCAAAGGCTTCTTCCTTAGCCTTTGCATTCTCCACGTTTCTTTTAGCTTGTGCCAATTTTTTAAGATAACGTGCAGCTTTTTCCAAATAGCTCTCGTCATTAGAAAGTACGCCCAAGCTATTATAAATATCAGTATTCAATTGCATTACATTCATTATCGAATCCTTTCTTTTAGCTAGTAATTATGCAAACGAACAATATGAAAGTCAGCTTTAAAATTGCCGAATGCAGTCTATTTGGTGCAAAGATAAACTAAAAGCATGAAACCCGCAAGAGATTTCGTACTTTTTATATGTTTTTATCGATACATTGCGTAGAATTCCTGCACCTTGTTATAGAGCATAGAAGCATAGAGAAGACCATCTTTCCATTCTTCAGGAATTGGGTTTATTCCAAATTTAGCACCCAGGATAGCTCCTGCTACTGCTGCATTGGTATCCGCATCTCCTCCTGATAAAACAATCTTCAAGATACCCTCCTTATACGAGGTTGCATGCCAATAAGCCCATAGGGCAGCCCCTAAAGTTCTGAGCGTATATCCCATACTCTTTTCATCATCCAGACACAAAGAATCCAGACCTTCATGATATGCCAAGTCAACAAATGGAACGATTCGTTCATCATATTGTTTGGCAATGCCAATCACATCTTCATAATCTAATATTCTGTTTTCAAAGACAAGAGCATGTATGATAGAAGAAACGATAACGCAAGATCCCACACAGCGAGGATCATAATGAGTTAGCTTACAGATATTCTCTGCATTATTAGCCACATTGTCCTTCATAAGCCCTACCACCGAAGTTCTCATGACAGCTCCATTAGCTGCAGCTTTTTTCTTTCCCATTTTCCAGATAATCTCTGCAGCCTTCTGTGGATTCGATGTATAGTCGCCAAGAGCCATTACATTATAAGTATGCCGGCCAATTCCCATGCCTCCGTTCATCATCCATTCCTTAAACCTTCTGGCAATATCCAGAATATCTACCTTTTGACAAGCCACAAAGGAATCTAAGATGCACAACATCATGTCGGTATCATCAGTCCAATCGCCTCTTTGCCAACGACGACGATGATCATCCTGCACGATTTGAGAATAGTCCTCTATCCCATTAGGATAAAAACGATCCACCTCTTGCTTGGACATAAACTCCGTGCTCAGTCCCAAGGCATCTCCTACAGCTTGTCCGAAGATTGTGCCAAGGAATCGTTCATTTATAATTTCATTTTCCATATTTTTTCTATTCATACAACCAATCGTCAATTCATCCATATCTAGCAAAAGTGCTGTACCGATTACACAGCTCCACTTTTTTAACGACAACACTTATTCCCTTTCATGCTCCTTCAGATACAAATTAAACACATTAAGAATCTGACGAAGATTATCATCAAGCACATTTATTATATACACAACGAGCCAGTTCTTCCGGTATTTCTATCCCTTTGGTTGCAACAGCCAAGGTCATAACCGTATCATCCGTAAAACGAGGTTCTTTATATATCGAAGTTCCCATGCTTTACCAGATGAAAATCATAAGAACACATGGAGCAATCGCCAGCGATTGCTCCAATGATACCTGTCGTAAGTACTATTTTAAAAGATAAATGCCCCATGAATATATTCTACTATATGGAAATATCGGATTATTAATGTTACAATAAATGCATAGAAACCAGCCAATGCATCGTCAAGCATACACCCCCATCCACCATGAATATTCCGGTCTATCCATCTGCAACCAAGCGGCTTAGTTATATCAATTACTCTAAACAGTACAAAACCTATTGTCGCAAGGGATATTGAGACATAAGCTGAGCCATCTGCACAAACTGCAGCTAAAGCAGCAACCCACGTACCGAAGAACTCGTCGATAACGACAGCCCTTGGGTCTTCACCCCAATATTTCTCCATCACATTATCTGTCCAGACGCCAATAAACAAAGAACCAACGATCAATAAAAATGTAGCCACCAGCAACCCTATAGGAGAAAGAACATAATAAAGACCTATCCAAATGAGCAAAGCCAGGAAAGCTCCTGCTGTACCAGGTGCTTTAGGTACAAAGCCAGCGCCTAATCCTGTGGAAATAATTACATGAAGCCAAGGCGCTTCACCTAACTGTTTATTATTGTTATTACTCATATTATTTTCCAAACAATGCCTTCAGAAGCATCTTACCAATTTTTCTTTCCAATCCAGCCTTTGAGGTTGGAATACCAGTCTCACGAGCAAACTTCTGTTTAGCTTGCGTGATACCTAAAGCCCGATTTAAGGAGAATGAAACTCCTGGTATTTTAAACTTAGACATATCTTTATATATTTTAGAAATTGATAAAAAAAGTTGCGCCTTCTATCTTAAAGAATAACGCAACTCCTTCTATTTAATTTTAGATTTTCTTTAGCAAACTCCAAATTTCACGAATCCAAAGCACAAGTGAAGAACCAACGATGATGATTACCCAATCCTCAAACTTCAGACCTGTTACATTGAAGAAATTCTGCAAACCAGGAATCTCTACCATAGCAATCTGACCAGCCAAAATGATAGTTGCAATAATCAACAAGCCCTTGCATCCCTTGAAATGAAGCGCACTCTTACCTGTCTCAAATGCTCTTGCACAGAAGAGATAGAAGAAGTGAGTCATCACGAAGATGGTGAAGAATAAGGTCAACTCGTAAGGAGTAAGACCATCAGATGCACCTAACTGAACGTTGAGTAAATCTGTTAACTGCGTAATATTCGAATGCTCAAAGACATAAAGTAATACAAGCAGCAACACAAAGAAGAATCCACCTACACCCAAGATGTTCTGATACATCGCCTTATTTAAGATAAAGGCATTTCTATCTCTTGGCTTATCTTTCATCACGCTCTCTGATGGAGGCAAAGATGCCAATGCCATTGCAGCAAAAGTATCCATAATCAAGTTTACCCAAAGCATCTGAGTTACGGTAAGTGGACTTTCCTCACCCATAAATGCGCCAAAAAGAACGATAAAGCAAGCAGCCACATTCACAGTCAACTGGAAGAGCAAGAAACGTTGGATATTCTGATAGAGTGAACGTCCCCACATCACCGCCTTACCAATACTACTAAATGAGTTATCGATAATGGTAATATCAGATGCCTCCTTTGCTACAGAAGTACCATCACCCATAGACAAACCAACATGAGCAGCCTTCAAAGCAGGAGCATCGTTGGTTCCGTCACCAGTAACAGCAACGACTTGGTTCTTTCTTTGCAAAGCCTCAACTAATCGTTTCTTATCCATTGGACGAGCACGAGAGATTATCTTCAAATCCAAGACTCTCTTATCCAACTCTTCATCAGAAAGAGCAGCAAACTCTGGACCAGTAATAATATTCTTATCACCATCCTTTGCTGTCCACAAACCAATTTGACAACCGATTTCCTTAGCTGTACCAGGAGTATCACCAGTAACAATCTTCACATTGATTCCAGCGTTCATACATTCAGCAACAGCTGCAGGAACATCTTGACGAACAGGGTCGCTGATAGCCACAACACCCATAAAGGTTAAATTATCAGCCACAACCTTACCATCCTTGAATATGTCAGCCTTACCATCAAGTATTTGATAAGCAAAGCCGAGGGTACGCATAGCTTGGTTCTGATATTCAACCAACTGATTCTCAATATCGGTTTTAGAAACATTGTTCTCGATGTTCTTGCACAAACCACTTACAATTTCAGGAGCACCCTTGACATAGAGAATTGTTTTGCCTTCAAACAAGGAAGACTTAACAATTGTTGCCATATACTTACGCTCTGTAGAGAAAGGCAACTCCTCCAAAACCTCAGCAGACTCACGCAGATTCAGATAATCAACGCCAGCCTTCTTGAGCCAAAGAAGCAAAGCGCCCTCCGTAGGATTGCCCAATACTTTTACAGCCTCAACATCTGAATAATCCAAAGAAGCCGTTGAATTGACAGCGATACCTTCCTCAATCAACAGACTTTCCTTATCATTACCCAACGTCTGAGCAGAAAGACCATAGAAATTGGTATCATGCACTTGCATCTGATTCTGAGTCAAAGTACCAGTTTTATCGGTACAGATAACTGTCGTAGCACCCATTGTCTCACAAGCATGCATTTTACGAACTAAGTTGTTGGTCTTCATCATTCGAGTCATACTATAAGCCAAGCTCAGAGTAACAGCCATTGGCAAACCTTCTGGTACCGCAACAACCACAAGTGTTACTGCAATCATCAAGGTATCCAACGTATATGTAATCAACTTAGCTATTTGCTCACCCGGCATCAAAGTATCATGGAAATAAACTACCATACCCATCAATATCACAAAATAGCCAATGATTGATGGAACAACTGCCTTCCAACTCCAGTCGTCAAACTTTTTTATAACCATCCAGAAGAATATAGTTGTAGGAATGGCCAAAGTCCAAACAATAGGATTCCAACCGAAGAACACCATCAATTTGAGAACGATAATAAGCGCAGCGAAGATATAGCTCAACTTGGTAATCAAGTCTGCCAAACCATCCAACTGTTCATTTAATGGTGTGCGAACACTATCATCTATCTGTGCTGCCTCAAAGACTTTACCATTTTCCGTTTTGTCGCCAACTGCCAAAACTTTGAAAATACCATGACCTTCCATCACCTTTGTACCACGCATCACATGGTTAGAAGGGAATGTTGCATCCTTATCAAACTCCTGTTCATGAATTGTCTTATGGCAAATAGGCTCGCCTGTCAAAGAAGACTCATCAACATTCAAGGTAACCGCCTCTAAAAGTTCACCATCAGCAGGAATCTCCTCACCAGTATTCAATACTACGATATCACCGACAACGACATCTTTCTTCTTGATAGAAGTTGTGTTCCCATTTCGGATTACCTCTACCATTTCGTCGTCATTGACTTGGTTGAGAACCGAGAACTGCTTATCAGCCTTTAACTCAAAGATAAAGGCGATACCAGTGGCAAGCAAGATAGCCACAAAAATGCCAACTGGCTCAAAGAATGTCTCTGCACCTTCATGCAATCCCCAAAACTCATAGCAAGAAATGCCGATTGACAACACTCCTGCTATCAACAAAATGATAATGAGAGGGTCACCAAACTTCTCAAGGAATTGCTTCCATAGAGGTTCTTTCTCTGGTGATGTCAAGACATTGACGCCATGTTTACTACGGCTTTCGAGCACTTGGGCATCGGTTAAGCCTGTGTAATGATGTTTCTGTTCCATAATATAATTGTTTATTATTTGATTTTCTGTTTATGTGTAATACGCAACACATTCTTCGTATTGTCTATTTCTATCTTTCCCAATTTACTTAGAACACTTTGACCAAGAAGTAAAGGGGCTGCCTGATTGCGAACAACAGAAGCCTTGATGTTATTCATATGTAAAGAACCGAGTTTTACATCCTTCAAATTGATGACCGTACCTTCAGTTATGTTTCCATCAGCAGTCTGATAGTTCTGTTTCCCGATAATGTCTGAAGAAGACAAGAAGTCATTCTTTGCCATAAACGTGGCCTCAACAGAAGAAATAGAAACATCAGTAGCACCAGTATCAAAGATGAAATGCAAAGGCAAGCCGTTGATAGAACATTTTACCTTGCAAACGCCTGCATCCTTTGTAAAAGGCACTTCCTCCACCTTCAACTCGTATGCAGAATCATTTTCTTCATCAGATGCTATTTCCTGTAGATGTTTCTCTTCATACTCATTTATCAAAGCCTTGAACTCCGCTGTGTTGCGGATATTGTCCAAGTCACGATCACACTTGATATGAGCGAAATGTCTATAGCCATTCTCCAAAGACTGGCGAAGATAAGAAAGAGCCTTTTCTTTCTCCCCCATTATTGAATAGAGACAGGCAGCGTCATAGCTGTTTTCCTTTTTGTCTTTGTCCAAAATTTTATTCAAGATCTCTATCGCCTTGTCCTTTTGCCCAAGATAATAGTAAGCATAAAAAGAACTTTTTGTTTCTTCTGGAATAGAATCCAAGCGAACGACTTGATTGAAATCAGCTTCAGCTTTTGTTGTTTCGCCCTTTAAGTGATACAAACGACCTCTAACCATATATAAATAAGCAGTGGTAGGTAGTAAGTTTATAGCCATCGTATAATCTTCCAATGCCCCTTCAATATCACCAAAATGATCTTTCATTGACCCTCTTAGTACATACCCAGCGCAAACACCAGGATTCTTTGATATATAATCACCCATTACATTTATAGCCTCTTTTGAACGCCCTGCATTGTCCAATATGTCAGCCTTAAAGAAAATGTAATCTGTATCTGTTGAATCCAAAGCTATAGCTTGGTTACAATACTCCAACGCCTTGTCATAATCACCCAAACCATTATAACAGACTGAAATTCTATATGCCGTTATAACATTAGACTCTTGTTCTAAAGACTCCTTGTAATATGCTATTGCCTTATTAAACTTAGCTGCATTTTCATACGCTATACCCAAATAATAAGCCCAACTTTGCTCATTGGGTTCTTTTACTTTCTGGACCTTTAATCTCGCTACAGTTTGTTCAAAAGCAGAATCTGCCAATTGCTGCAATTCATAAAAAGCTTTTTCGTCACGATCTATATTCAAAGCAGTCATCACATCCTCTATTGCTTGTTCGTATTTTTTCAAACCGATATAACTCTCCGCACGGCATGAATACGCAGAAGAATAATTCCGCTCTAACTTGATGACATAATCAAATTGTTTGATGGCATCTTCATAACGTTTCTGCGCATTCGCATTTCTGCCAATACCCATATAGCCCATCACATCACCAGCCTTCAAAGAAATCATCTTTTGATAATCCTTATCTGCCAAATCGTATTTCTTCAGTTCTTCATAGACTTGAGCTCTGTAATTATAAAAACGATCATCATTAGGACTCACATTGATAGCCATATCATAATCTTTGAGAGCTTGAATCGTATCTTCCAAACTCAAATAAACCATGGCTCTTGTAGCATAAGCAAAAGACTTGAATTCTTTATCCTTTGCTGGAATTTTCTTCACAGCAATGTTGGCTGCTGTCAAAGCTCGTCCAAACTCTTCGTTATAGTTTCTCACCAAAGCTATCCATGCAAAGGCATAGCCATTATCTGGATGCTCATTGATTTCCTTGTTCAGGTAATCAAGAGCCTCCTCTGCGTTATCATTATTGACAGCCTCTACACCCCGACTATAATTATAGCTATCAGGTCGCTTGATGTTATCAGCCAACATGGCTGAAGAACAGAACACTAAAATCGATAAGATAAATTGTCTCATATCATTTACTCTTTATTAGTTGTCACTTCATCTTCTCTTCTTAATCTATCCAACTCTTCCCTGAAACTACGCTGTACATCAAAGAATCCAGCCAACATCGCCGCCAGATAATTTTCAATGTTTGGAATCTGCGGAACCAACAAGCACTGGCGCTTAGTATGAACAGCAAAACGTTGCCCTTCCTGGTCTATTGAATAGACCATTGTCAAGAAAGAATTGATATTTATCGTATTGATTGCTTTGCGGATATGGCATATATCATCAAAGTCATCCAAATCGACACTTCCCCACCAAGTATCCCATATTCCTATCATCAAACAATCCTTCCAAGTATCTATACGGAAATTTTCTCCTTGATAAGTGAAGAACATTGTATATTCATTCTCTTCGTCAAACTGCACTTCGCAGTTCAACTTACGCAAGATTTCTACACACAAGTCTCGTGTACTTATATTTTGGTTCTCTTTCATATCATTTTTGTTTAAAGGTAACACTTCTGCACTCACTGACATATTCGGTGCATTAGCAATGCTGTCCATTTCTTTTTCTGCTCTATCTTTCTTATTTTTGTAATTTAAGAAATAACAGAACAGGACTATTGTAATGAGTATTGATAAAAATTCTATCATATTAAAATATTTTTATTCCGAAATAAAAGACTATATTTTATTTACCCACGGCATTACCTTGTCCCAAACTATTCATTCTTGTAGATTCCAAAAGAGGGAGGTTACTTTCTGTCGGAATATAAATGACCGTCTTGTCACTCAAATCAGACTGCTGACGAACCCAAAGATACTGAATATAGGTTGGGGTTATGCTTCCATTTTCTATTTTAATTGCTTCAGCCGCACCTTTAGCTCTTTCAATCTCTGCCTGAGCATTGAGCTTTTCTGCTTCAAGATTAGCACGAGCTTCTTCTATTTTTATTTTACGGTTTTGTTCCGCCTTAGCAAACTCAGCCTTTCCTTCCATTTCTTGAGACCAGACATTATACCATGGACGAACAAAAGCCATTACTACAAAAAAAGCAACTATGACACCCACGACTTTTACCACCAACTTGACAAGAGATGGAGTTATATTATAATTGTAATTTGCACTCATTTTGTTTTAATTTAATTATTTGTCAGAAAATTTCATTTTCACTACTCTGCATCGTACTAAAGTTACCATTCTGTTGAGGTATCAACTCATAGTTAAGCCCTTGATAATCCAAAGTAACTTGCGAATCCTTAGAGAAAGACTCATTAGCTACAAAACCACCAGTATTTCCTCCTGCCATTTTTTTATTTGGATTCCAACCTCTTCCTCCATAAAAGAACACCTGATAAGTCCCATTAGGAATAGAAAACTCATAAGAATCTCCGGCTAAGATATAAGCATTTCGAACAATATTCCCATTATGCTTAATGATTACGACCACGTCACATTCAGAATTTACAGAAGTAGAAACTGTTATTGTAGAGGAACTACCATACAAACTTGCATTATCATAAGGTACAGCACCCGTTTGCAAATGATTATCGATGTAAGGATTATCCTCAACTGCAGATGTTACTGTAGATGAAGACCTATAAGCATCTTCATAATTACGGTTATTGGGATTTGGTTTTGTCACATTGCCACAAGAGCTAAACAAAGTAGAAACCAATATCAAACCCAAAGTCATTTTTCTTAAATACATATTTCTATTTTTACTTATTAAACATTTATTTTAGTCTGCACTCTGTTGAAAGCCATATTAAATTGAGCCATTCTAACTTTCTCTGCCCCTACGATGGCCATTTCATAGTCACATTCTTTATCTCCCATTTTGCTTGCTACGACAAAGAGTTCCAAGCTCATTAGCAATACAAAGAACACTGCATAAAATGCACCTGCAACTTTTCGGGTTGTTATGATAGAGACCATCGCTTCCAATTCCTCCAAGAATCCCACATTAGCCTGACATTCCTTTCGAGTATCTTCTTCCATAGTCAACTTTTTCTGTGTCAATTCTCTTTCTTGCAAATCCAATTGCTTGACTTTTTCATTGTTAGCCATAACAATAGCTTGTTTTGGATTGGCAACCTGATTGGTTGTCACAGAAGGATTATTCACCGTTTTAATTTTTCCATTCACGACCAGCTTTTCTTGGCTATTCGTCACCGACTTCTGAAGAATCCAAGGATGAGCATTTATATCCGCCTGCATTTCTGTATTCAACTTATCCAAAGAGTCTTTCTCTGTATGGATGGCATTTAACTTGCTTTCGATAATTACAACTCTCTTTTGAGTAAGGTCAGCCGTCTGTTGCTCTATGGTATCTGCCATTTGCTTGTCTATGTCTTTTCCAAACATAGTCTGGTCAAAAATCGTAGAACCGACCACAGCCATGACGATAGCTATCACAAATCTGAAAGTAGCTAACATCTTTGTTGGATGTATTGCCAATAATATCTGTCGTTCTATCATTACAATGATTGTCACAAAGACCAAAGACACCAATGCACAGCCCCAAATAGGAAGACCGATATATCTTTGAGCGAAACAGAAACCAATGATGCTCCATACTATCATCAAAATAAGTAACGCAGAAGTATATTTACTCAGCTGACTTTTACTTGCCTCGGAACACTGTCCCAAAACATTTGCATTCCAACCTGTCAGTTTACAACCAAACTTAATCCACCAACTCATAAGGCATTCATTTTAATAGTTCGACATTTTAAGAAGCAATGGCTTGGTTTGCTACGCCAACATTACAGTTTGGCATCTGAGGCATTTTTGCCTTGGCATTAGAGCCACTCATTGCTATAGTTGCAATACCTCTCAAGAAGCCACAATCATACGACTGCAATGGAATAGATGCTTCATTGGCATTGTTTCTGAAATCAGCCTCCAATTTTCTCAACTCTTCTTTGTGAGCATTAATCAATGACATAGTCTTTTCGATTTCAGCAACGGTGGTCAACAAACCTGCAGCATTACAGGTATCGATACGAACCTGTAGGTCTTGCTTCATCACATCATAGTTGAGATTGATTTCTCTAAACACCATGAGTATCTTATTACGAATAAGGCTCATATTCAAGTCACGAAAAGCTAAGTCGCTTTTTACCATTGCATCAGCAAAGCCCTTATCCTCAAAGTTTTTATGAAGATAACCATAGATAACATCTATTGGCCAGCCTGTAGCATAAGAAACCATCAAAGGCTTGTTTCCTGCCGAAGTCTCTTCCTTGACAGGTGTAACACTTGCAACTTCTTCCTTTGCATCTGAAGGCTCTACCACTGGAAGTGATACGGTAGCTGCGCTCTCGTTGTCACTTTTCTTGTTGAAGATATTAAAGATTCCCATAATCTTAAAGTTTTAATTGTTATTACTTTTATTTTCTGGTGCAAAAGTATAGCTTTTCTTTCAATAAGACCGAGAATCCCCAACGTTACACCCACGATATACGCTTAGGTACTCATATTTGCTTGCAAGGTTATAATACCATCATCATTGCCTCAATTTCAACTGATAATCAACACTTTGCTTCAAATACACCATCAAAAGCATCAAACCTAAGAACACCATAACAAGAGAAATTGCCCAATAATTAGCCAAGGAATCATACAATCCATGCACTATAGCAGGAATGCTGATTGCAAGAACATATAAGCCTCGCCTATACTTTGGATAGATATGAGCAAACGACAAGAAATAACCTGCAATACCGCACCAACAAGCATGAAGGAACGGCAAACTTGTCAATCTTGCAATGTTCAGGAAGAACGAAACATCATACGTCTGCTCAGCATTTACAGTAATCTGATATTGAACTCCTTCAAAAACCCCAAAAGAGATTCCTGCCATCAAGCCATAAAACACCATCGTTTGAGGTATTAACGGTTCCTTTGCTTTTTTTAATATAATAAGGAGCGGTATCATCTTTCCTAATTCTTCCGTAAGTCCCACCCCGAAGACATAACCAAGTATGTTTAAAGGGAAAGCCACATCTGTAAAAGCATAGAAAGGATTGACTTTAGGTAAACCTAACAAATCCCATGCAACAAACACACAAAGTTGAGTCAAAAAGAATACATTCAAAGTTGTCTTCAACTTGACCTGATGGGTTTTAAAACAAGCATAGAAGAACAAGCCCCATATTATTGAGAAGTACAAAGAAACCTCGTAAAAAATGAAGAATCCTCCTAATGGTATATTCATGAAAATCATTGGCAACAATCCCACTAATGCCATGATTAAGATTCTTTGATCTGAAAGGAATTGTTTGGAAAACAACTTGGCTTTCGGGAATATTAACTCCGAACCTATCGCAGACAACTGTGCTAATACATTTCCTTTGTTTGGGACATGACTCTTTAGGTTAGCTTGTTTCAAATAAAAGCCAACCGTCCGTTCAAGGCTATCACCATCGGCAATAGCCTTGTCTTGTTTCAGTACCTGCCCATTGTTCACATACGAGAGCAATGTTTGCTCATCATAAGGTCCAAAGCGTTGGTTATTTCGGATTACGTAAATGTTCATTAGAAAACATCAACTAAAGATTGCTGCAAATACTCCAACAATAATTGCAACTGCATAAATACCTAATATTACTGCACAAATTATCCCACTGTACTTCGCTACATATCTCAGACTATCAAACATTCCTGCTAACTTTTCGCAATCGTCATACTTGCAAGCAGAACGAGCTTGAGAAACAAAAGCAAAGACTTTCTTTAACACAGGATAATAAATTGCAGCCAATGCTATATAAACTAATCCAATATAGGAATTTATGCCGTTATGATAACTGTCCATAATCCCATTTAAAAAAAACATCAAACCAACAAAGGCTAAAAGTCCCATAGAAATGCAACCTACGATATTCATAAATCTTATCCATTTGGTTGCTTCCAAAAGATTTTCTTTCATTTCATCGGTTATCTCTAAACGAATATTAACCTCTTCTTCGTTTTTAATTAAATCTATACCCATAACATTAATTATTTACAAGTTGAACAACTATTAATCTACCACCTTGGCTCTTATCAAGCAAAATTTGTCTACCCTCAGTCAAAGGAACATACTCTCCGACTCCTATTGGCTTCTTATTAGTAGCATCATACATATCCGGCAAACGGCGATTGATGAGAATCCATTGATTATTAAAGAAATGGAAGTCTCCTACAGGCTTTTTATCCTCATCAGTCGTTTTTTCATTTGCAGAAACCAGACGATTAGAATGCCACTTATACAAAGTCTGCTTATCATACACCATCAATCTGTAATTCTCAGACATATACTTTCCGTGAGAAGGTGCATAATAGAAATTGAGAATAGGCAATTGACCTTTATATTCTGTTCCACAGAAAGGACATCTTGGCTTGGTAGTATTGTCAAAGACATACCAATGCGCCTCACATTTCGGATTTTGACAAGGTTGAACCAGATCACAAGTTTTAACCAAAGCATCTTCCCATTCGGCAGCACTTGGACGAGCAGAAGGATTATGAAGTCCATCTATAAAAGCTCTATCAAATAACTTTTTCAAATACGGACCACAAATTGTATATGGTAGTTTTGCAGGGTCACCTTGTGGCAACTGACTCTTATCTAAATCTTGAGGTTTTACACGATTTGTCTTATCAGTCGGATGTTCTATAAACAAAGCCTTTTCTCCCATCGACAACTCTTCATCTTTTGCAGGATCTATATCCCATACTTTGCCACCTCGAAGAGGATGACGATTTAGCAAGTACATATATATGAGCACAGCTAAAGCATGACGGTCTGTTGCGATACTCGGAAGTTTTTTATTAGGATCGCCAATCTTCAAGCCTTTGGTTTCCATAACCTCAGGTGCTATAAAATCAGGAGTACCTAAAACTCCAGCATCATATTTTCCTGGAACAACCAATTCATCTGCATCAATAATACAAGAATTACCAGTAATAGGATCTACAAGCACATTTTTATACGATAAATCAGAATGAGCAAGACCGGCAGCATGCAATCTTCTGACAGCACGAGCCAGTTTTAAACACATGTGCAAATCAGAAAGCCAAGTACCCTTTTGGTCTGCTGGAACAAAACGATTTCTCAATTTTGCTGATGCGAACCATTTACCTTCTTTTTCCTTACCATCAAAGGGACCACCTTTAAAGAAATACTTACTTGGATAAAAGGGTAAAACTACCCCGATCTTTCCATTCCATTCTACAAGTCGATCTGGCATTATCAAATAGTCTTTCCAATATTTACCCTCTACAGTCTCAAATATTCGTTTATGGTAAGGGCCTACAATATTTTCCAAACGATTTTTATCACTTGGTGAAAGAGTTTTTCGATAAAAAGCGACAACGTATGTCTTGTCTATTGAAAAATAAACATCCTTGACACCACCTTGAGCCTTGATTTCATCATAAAACTCAACGGTTGTGCCATCAGATGCCTTTAATATTACTTTGTTTGCCATAATATACTTTTCTAATACAATATTGCAATAGTTCTATCATCATGGTTACCTGGTGACCAGAAGTCAAGCCAATTGAGCAATTGGTCTTTTGCCGCTTCATTGTCATCAGACAAATCCACTCCATTCTCCTTTAAATCCTCCCAAAGTGCATCCCACTTATCAGGATTGTTCAGATTAGCATCCGTCTCAAACTTTGGGTCACTCACACCATCTGTCATCAAGAACAAAGCGGTGAAGTCTGGGACTATGTAAAAGCGGAGTCTCTGATACAACGCTGTTGCGTCCTTGAATATCTCAGGCATCGTCAAGAAGCGAGTTTGACCAGCAAACTCACCTTCATCAGGCACACCGAGTAACTTTGCAGTATGCGCTTCTTTGTCATAGAGACAAATCGCACCATCACCTACCCAAAAAGATGCAACAAACCAACCGTAACTAAATTTTTTACAAATAGTCAACAAAAATGTTGTTGCATAAATCTTTGGAGATTGATTTTTCGATGTCGCTTCTGCATAAATTGCCTTATGAGCACGAAAGGCAGCCGTACCAACAATCTTGTAGATATAATCCCCAACCATTTTACGAGCCTCGCTTTCGCTGTCTTCCTTAAACTGGTCATATGTATCTATCTCTTCTTCAAATTTCTTACTATCCAACAATTGCTCCTTGCAATAATCGACTGCCGTTTCACAAGCTATTCGAGAACCTTCACGAGAAAAGGGAGCAGAACCAGCTCCATCAGCAACAGCCATAATATACCATCCATTTTCAAGATGAGCCATTTTGAAATGGTCATCACGAGGTTTTGCTTCTTGGGCATGCGAACGGCCACGCTTGCTGGCAGCTACAATATCCTTTTGAGGAGCACCGTCATCCAGAGCCTCAACCTTCACATATTCACATTGTACATCTTCATTCTGATAACGTGGTTCAAGCATATTCTCCCAATCCACAGGTAAATTCTTCCACAATTTACGTGGGTCTTGATTGATGACAAAAGGAATCTTACGTTCTAAGACGGGTCTATCTTCTGGCAAGAATATACCTTTATATTTATAGCATAGCGTCAATTCAAATGTTGATTCAGCCGTTGTTGTACCACCATTACGCAATGGCTCTAAAGTTGGTAAACCACTAATAGTAAAACTATGTCCATCCTCTGCCACAGTTATTGTTAAGCCATGCATTTCTTCTGATATGCCGCTTACTTCAACAAGCACCATATTTTCATCAGGAACGTTCACAGTCTGTGAATATTCCTTTCCTTCTTTAGCATTCGGTATCGAAAATGCTAAAGACTTTACTTTATTTTCTGCAACTAAAATATTGTCCATCAGATGTTCTTTATATTGATTCCACAATTTGCAAGAAAGAAACTTCAAGAAGTCTTCCACCTGCTCGTCGTTCTTCCCTTGACAAACTATATCTATTATCTTTTCTACATTCATAGCTTTATCCTCTTCCTCTTGTTATGTCAGCTCCACCAGCAGCAATCTCACCCAAAGAGCCTTCCATGCCACACCAAGGGCAAGCTGTCGTATTTCCATCTGAACACATAATATTACCACATTCACAGACCACAACACCTAATTGTGCGCCACAGCAAGGACAGGTTGGTACACCACGCAAAGCAGTAGTATTGATACTCTGGTTAGAATTTCCATCAGACAAGCTATTATATATTTCTTCATCTATAGGATAAGCACCAACCAACTTAAACTCATTCTTCAATAAGCCAAGGTTTCCGTAATCCAAGTCCTTGTACTCAGTCATTCGCTTGGCATATTTTACAAGATAAGTTTTCTTGGTATTGGAGCATTTGCCTACCAACACCACAAAGTTCTCATCTATGACACAAGGCTTAGAAGTATCTACCTTTTCAAGATTGATACCAGATGTAGGTGCCAACTTTACTTCATCATCACCCATATCCGTCACAGAAACGCTTGTTGCCTTGATGGAGGCTGTAACCCATTTGAAGAATGACTTGAACGACATTTCATCAGTATTATTCAAACGAAGCACATTATCAGAAATTTGTCCCAGCAACTGCGTATTCGCATTATCCCCGATAGATATGGCTACAATATTGGCAGAATGACGGTACTTCTGATTCCAACGAGTAAAAGCAGGAGTTGGATCATCTGTAGGAGTTCCATCTGTAAAGAGGAAAATGATAGGTTTCCAATCACCTTTTTTCTCCAAGGTTGTCTTCACTAACGACTTGTCCATATCATCCATCAGAAAGTTAAGAGCAGCACCTAAAGACGTACCTCCACCAATAGGAAACGTTGGAGGATAGAATTTATACAATTCCGTCAAAGGCGATACACTTTTTGCTTTACCGGCAAAAGCTATCACAGATATATATGCTGTTTCAAGAGCATACGGATCGGTACGCAATTCTTGAACTATCATTCTCATACCATCCTGCACTTGTTGGATTGGTTCTCCTACCATTGACTCTGATACGTCAACGAGGAAATATATAGGTAATCTTCTCATTGTTTTGTTATTGTTAGTTATTTTTATAGACCATCATCGGTAAAGGACTCAGATATACCTTACCTGGTCCTGTAACTTTCATCAAGCTCAATCCTTCTCCTCTCAATACATTTCCAACAGACCAACCTGCTTGAATCTGTGAAGGAGAGAAACCTTGGAAAGCTACGATATGATTTTCATCAATTTCTATCGTTTCACCATTGCCCAGAATCTTTTCTATTGGAGAACCAAGGGAATCAAGAAAAACAGTAGCATTACCATCTATCTTTTGGAAAAGTCCTACTCCACCCAACAATCCTTGAAGGCTTATATTAAGGTTCAAGTTTATCTTATTCGTGGATGCAACATAATGTCCACGACGACAGATTAAGTTATCTCCTTGCAATCTAATAGGAACGAGAGCACAACAACTACCAGAAAGTACCATTTTTCTCTCCGTATTTGTAGGATTATAGAAACGGATTATCAAAATAGATTCACCTGACAACGCTGATTTCAAAACACCTCCCAAAAGGCTGCCTAATCCACCATTGTTAGAGCTACTTCCATTAAACTCCACATCGCGTTGCAAAGCCTCATCAACATAGACAATACTTCCACGCTCTGCATAAAACGACTCCCCTGGTGTCAATGTCACTTCGAGAGTCTTATACTCATATCCTACTATCTTGCAATTCATATCACTTTATACCACTAAATTTACTTCTGTTGGAGGTGCAGGCAATTCCACTTGATCTGTAACACCCATGGTCTTACCACCTCCGATAATGTTAATAGATACCCATTGAAAGAACTTCTTGAATGTATTACTATCCATTGTATCAAGGGTAAATACATTGTCAGTAAGTTTCTTCAAAGGTCCTGTTTTTGCCTCAGGACCAGCAGCACAAGCCACAATATTTGTGAACTGATGTGCTTTGACCTTTGGTATCACATTATCGTATGCCAACAAATCCGAAGGTTTTCCATCTGTCAAGACAAACAATAATGGCATCCAATCGCCTTTTTGCTCTTTAGATCCCATATTCACCTCTGCATCATATCGTTGACACAACAATTCCAAAGCAGCTCCCATGTGAGTCGGTCCAGCTTCAGGACAAACAATCTCCGGCAATTGAAGGTTCTCCAATTCGGTCAAAGGAAGAATTTGCTTGACATCCTTATCGTATGTTATAATACTAATACAAGCCGTTTCCAAAGCGTATGGATCTAATCGCAAAGATGCTATCATATCCGACAGTCCCACCTTCACAGACTCTATAGGTTCTCCTTTCATAGAACCAGACGTATCTATCAATATATAAACAGGTAATCTTCTTGTCATATTAATTATCACTTTTCTTATTATACCCCATATAAGCTCCATACAAAGCACTACCAATCAACAACAGCCAAAATGTTGATTCACCGTCCTTTTCGTACTCATATCCATTAAAAGCCATTATCATTTGATATATAAAATAGGTTGCCGGACATAAAATCATGCCAATCAATGCTCCACCTATAGATTTATGAGGAACAAAATTAGTTATAACACAGCCTACAATTATAGCACCTATTATCAGTACCAACATATATTCAGCCTCCAACCACATTCCAAGTAAAGCCAATATTACTCCAACTATAACAGAGGCACCAAAACCAGCTAAAAAGGCCATTAAAAACTGAGGCTTCTTTTCTGGTTCATTCTCATTTGTCACATTATACTGAGGATTTTCTAGTTTATCGATATTATAATCACCCATAATTATTACTATTTAAAAATTTGAGTCTGGACTTTTGATATATACAAAGTCCAGACTATAGTTAAACTCTTAAACTACTACATTTACTTCAGGAGGTGGAGGTGGCAACTCACTCATTGTTGTCGCTTCACAAGCAGTATCCTCCACAGACTTACTGCTTGTACTGATTGAAGCAGAAACCCACTTGAAGAAAGCCTTGATTGTAGCACTATCAGCTGTATCAAGCTGCACCACGTTCTCTGTGATTTGTTTCAAGGTATTGGTGTTAGCACCTTGACCTGCGGCACAAGCCACAACCATGCCACACTTACGCTTTTTGAACTCCTCAAGCCCCTTAGTAATTGAATCGGTAGGCTCACCATCAGTCATAATAAAGACCAATGGTCGCCAATCGCCCTTTACCTCTGCTGTAGTCTTTGTAATCTCACTATCTATCTTCTGTGACAGCAGTTCCAAAGCACCGCCTAAGGCTGTACAACCGCCAGCATCAATGCTCGGTTGTTGGAATGCAGCCAACTCTGTAAGAGGTGAAACCTGCTGTGCAGATGTATTAAAAGTGATAATACTGATATACGCTGTTTCCAACGCATAAGGATCACTTCTCAATGTGGAGATAAGTGTCTGAACACCATTTTTCACGGCCTCGATTGGTTCACCATACATAGAACCCGATGTATCGAGGAGTAAATATACTGGTAATCTTCTCATTTTATTTAGAATAATTAGTTAATATACGTCTAATTGTTAAACACAAATTGGCATCTTCATAAGCATCACCAATGGCAGCAAACTTCCAGTCATTTCCACGACGATAGAGTTTTCCCATAATCAAGGCTAGCTTACCTCTATATTGAGGAGTTGCGGCAACATCATACTGAGCAAATACATGATGAACTTTATCAGGAGTTCCTTCATACATCCTTATAGCTGCATAAGGAATTTGGGAAAAATCCTCTGTGCCGCAATTATTCAAGAAGAAGAATATCTGATGTACATCGGAACTAATCTTAGACAAATCAACTTTAATGATTTCATTGTCTAATCCATCATCTCCATCAGCATCTCCTTCTCTATCATCTCCAGAATGATGCAATGCATAATCTCTAGAATCTACTTTTCCTGGAGGCATACCATATTGAGCCAGAAAATCAACTCGATATTCTGGAGAATAAATGTGATCTACAATATCTCCTGCAGCATTTACCATGATACAGCTTAAATCTAAATCCACACTTATCTTTTCTCTTTCTATATGAGTCTGTCTTCCAAAACCCAAAAATCCCTCTTTGTCAACGATTTCAAGAGTACGTCCAGTTTCAATCATACCCCAGTTACAACCAACACAGAAGTTGGTCAATTTCGCACCAGTCTCTTTTTCAAGATTGATGCGTTGTCCTTTTTCAAGTTTTATTGCCATAATTCTCAAGTTTAAATAATTAATCTTTACTGCCAGGACTGTAATTGAATCCCCATCCATATTGTTTGTCACAATCACGATGTCCATCATGAAATGTTACCAGTTTCTTCACTGTAATAGAATTATCACCTGCAAAATCCAGTTGGGCTATTGCACAGAACTTTTTGTCACTGTACTGTTGCCCCATTTCCACAATTACCTCTTGATTGCCTGGCACTTTGACTTTTACAACTGCATTCGTCTCCGACCATTTAGCTACACCTTCATAAATAAAGGTATAAACTATAATACGCTTGATTTCATTGATACCAACAGGATTCACAAGAATGGTTTCTCCAGAAGAAGCACCACCTCCACGATCATCGCCTTGATGCCATATATAAGGAGCCATATCATAGCAGCCTTGTCGAGTCACATGATGACGATCACCTCCTCTACCATGAGAAAATTGCAAACCATCTATCAGCATTTTCTTGCCATTACGCAATTCATAATAACAGCCTAAATCCAGATCAATGGCATTGCCAAAGAGATTTTTGAAAAATCCCCCTTTACTCCAGTCAAGATTGATAACAATCTCACCTGCAGAAGGTTTGCCCGCTGTAGGCTTTTCCAAATTAATGCGATGAGTATCACCGCTCTTTTCTAGAATGATTGCCATAATTACATAAATTTAGAAGCATACTTTCTGCAAATAGGTTCTAGTCCATCTTTATGAGCCTCACCTACTGCCTGGAATTTCCATTCAGAGCCACGACGATATAAGCGTCCAAATTCTACACCTTTATCAGTAGAGAAGTCTTCATCCAAATCATAACGGCAAATTACCTCTCCATTTATTGCATTCTTAATCTGAATATATGCATCACGAACCTGACCAAAATTATACTTCATTCGTGGAGCATTCACAGGGTCATTTGCATCTGATGGACTCCAATAGATACTTGCTGTAAAAAGGATTTCTTGCACCTTAGCCGAAGTTTTTGTCAAATCCACTTCTATTTCCTCATTACCCTCTCCGGTATCATCGTCATCATCACCTAAATCATCAATAGATCCTAAGACGCTTTTATCTAAAGATATTGGACGCATAACAGGTTTGCCGTTTTCATCAAAGATTGGCTTTCCATTATCATCTAAAGCCTGAGTCTGATTACCAGAACCATAGAAAACAAAATCATATTCGTTTTCTATCTGTCCATTGCTACCCAACAGGAAAGTAGATGCATCCAAATCATAAGCAGGTTCTGCATTTGGATTCACCTTCCATCCCATCTCTACCTTCAAACGAGTCAAACCAGATTCGATTTCAACTCGTTGACCTTTAATCAAATTAATAGCCATAAGCGATTATGCAAATTGTTTAGCATATTTGTTCACGAGAGCCTGCAGACCACCTTTATTACCATTACCGATAGCCTCAAACTTCCATTCTCCATTATGACGATACAGACGGCCAAACTCTACAGCTGTCTCTATAGAAAAGTCCTCATCCAAATCATAACGAGCTATCTCTGTATTTGTCTTTGCATCATAGATACGAATATAAGAATTTCGTACTTGACCAAAATTCTGGCGGCGTTCATCAGCTTTATAAATAGTTGCAGTAAAGATTATCTCTTTAATGTTTTGACTAACCTTTGTCAAGTCTACATTCAGGGTTTCATCATCACCGCCATCACTATTTCCACCAGTCAGATCATCGCCTGTTGATTCCACAGAACCATCTGGAGCTTTCTGATTTCCATAGAATACAAAGAATTCCTGTTGTGGAATCTGACCATTCTCACCCAACATGAATGCAGAAGCATCCAAGTCGAAATCATAACCAGAACCCTCATTTGGATCCCAACCGAGTCCTACACCTACTAATGACAGCCCCTTATCCATACTAATGCGCTGTCCTTTTTCAAGATTGATCATATTCTCAAATATTTAAATTGTTATTATTATCTGTTTGATGGTGCAAAGCTAATCATTTTTCTCTACACCTTATTATATATGCAAACGTTGCAAGCTAGCAAGAGTAAAAAGTCCAATAAACAAGTTGCAACCTTACAAGGCTGAAATTTTCTGCCATTCGTCAGAATCTAATAATGGTTTTATTCCCTCATCTATACCATCCTGATAAGTCATCAAATCTGCCGAGATTCTTACTCCATAATTACCATACATATTACGCTGTATTATATAGTCTTCTGCATGGAACAAAACATCATTCAATTTCAATATCTGTTTTTTCAATAATGCAATCATTGGCGCACGAGTTGCATAATCCAAGATATTAGGAACTTTATCAGCATCACCGCCAAACTTCTTATAAATGATTTGATATTTCTTCATAATAGCAGCCATTCTTTTTTGATATCTTTCAAGTTGTTTGGCAGTTACAGGCTTATTAAAGTTGATACCTCCACTCATAGACTCTAACAAAAACAAAGCATATAATGCCTTTTCCCTTCTGTGGATTTTCTCCAACTTGACATCTGCCTCTGGAAAATAAATTTGCTCTTTTAACGTATCTATGACAACAGAACTCTTCACACCCTTACGAAGCATTAGAATATCAAAGATCTGCTTATAAAAACCACGGAAAATAAAACGACCAGTTTCTTCTTGCAAATAATTCAGTCTTAGATTATGATAGTTCTCAGCCAACAAATCCAATATCTTACGAATAGTACCAAGAGCATCATCCTCTATTTCTACAAGCAAGAAATTTGACACCATTCTATCATTCACAAAAGATTCCCCAATCTTTATCATGAAAGAAGGATTTACCATTCCAAACTCTTTCACATTCAATTTCGCAGCCAATAGGTCTTTGCAAAAACGTTCTGTTGACAAGCTACGCAACTGCTTAATGATAACTTGCAGTCGTTCATTGCTCACCTTAGGATATAAGAAATCAGCAATCTGATACAAATCCGCTTCAGAGATGCTTTGATAATGTTCCGCGATTTTAGGCAAATAGACAAAATCAAATCCTGCTAATCGTATCTCTAAACAGATTTCTCGATAACAGTTTTGAATTTGCTCATTAATATTCTGATCAAATTCACTTTCAACATACAGAATTTGAGTATCTTCAAACTTTATCTCAGATGTATCTACGGAAAGTACGGTCACCGAACTTCCTGTATTAATAGTCAAACAACAACGTAAAGCAAGAATCAGCAAAGCCTCTTCCCTTGCACAATAATTGTCAGACATTGCCGTTTGATTGAAATCACCAATCAAATCATGCTTAAGACTATCATCAGCCAAAAGAAGTTCATTTAAAGCTGCAGCAAAAGTATAGGAGGCGGCAACCACTTCATCTTCTTTTTTGATTCCATATTTCTCACGCAAAGAATCAAGAAAGATAATCTCTCTTGCATCAATGATACCATCAGCCTCTATCAAATCAGAAACTATTCTCATTATACTTGCACGTTCAGACTGCCTCATGCCTTTCCTATTTAATGACAGAGGCTCCCAACCTGCCAGATTATTATTAAGGTATATATACAAAGAAGCGCGGAGCCAGTCTGCTGCTCGTTCCACGCTATTAAGGCCTTCGCATTGCCCTGTCTGTCGAAACGAACAACGCTGGAAGCCCCACGCCGATGTAAGTATATAGTACCACCTATCAACTCATTGCTAAATGCTATGAGCCAATAAGGGCTGTATATATGATACATCCCAAGGGGCGTCCCCGTTGCTTTGTTCTTGACAGACATTTGGAAGTTGCGAAGTTCTAATAGCGTCAAAACCAAAGCGTACAGTTACGCCTTTATGTATATATGTCCATCCCACCTTCGCCCAGTTGGAGCTTCCAGTAAGGATAAGACAATGTAAAAGTAAAAAATATTATTGAAACTGCAAAACTTTTTGCAGAAAAAGTTACGAAAAAAGTTGTGAAAGGGGATATAAAGGGAGAAACATAGTCTCCTCGTGCCCCACGAAATAAAAAAACACGAAGCATTGCCACAAAATTAAACAGCGCAAGAAATCAAGATTGTTGTAGAAGGTGGTGTCGATGCCGCAGAAAAGCAGATAAAAGCCAACCAATATACCGAGCCTTTCAAGGCTGACAAACGAAGAGTCATCGCCCTCGCCGTGGAACTGGACGACAAAGGAAAAGGCCTCGTCGATTGGAAAGAAGTGCAATGAAAAGATTCGGCTCACCACGATAGATAATGGATGCGTTCTTTCTCTTTACAATTATGGTTCGTGCCCACACGTACGTATAATTTATTTTTTATAAAAATGTATCAAAGTATCATTTTTGATGTTCAGCATCGTTATATCTAATTGATATATTAGCAGTTGCCAGTAATGAGACTTTTCGTGAAATATGATGAGAAGTATCATAAAAGTATCATAGAAGTATCATAAAAGTCGCATTTTTGGCGAAAAAATATCATTTTCGATGCAACATTTTGCCATTTTCCACGTTATTAAGATAATCAATTATTAACTTAATACCCAATAACACATGGACGAAAAAGAACTGCTGAGAAAAGCTTTTGAGTCTGGCGAGGTGCCAGGCATCATCACCTACTGCTTCACCGAACTTTGTCCGATGAAAAACAACTGTATCCACTATCTCGCCTCGCTCTACAAGAACGACGACACCAAGCGAGGCCATGCCATCTTCCCCAATGCCTTGAAAAACGGAAAATGCGAGTTCTTCGCCCCACTGCGTATCGTGAAAATGGCCTGGGGATTCGACAAGCTCTTTGCCGAGGTGAAGTTGAAGGACGCTCCCCTGCTCCGCTCCGAGATGAGAAGCTACCTCGGCAGCAAGGGACAGTACTACCGATATAAACTGGGACAACTGAAACTCGTGCCCGAACAACAGGAACACATCAAGCAACTCTTCGCTCGCTTCGGTTACAAGGATGTGGATTTCGAGTACTTCGCCGAGGAAATCGACTTCACGAGTATATGATGAAGAATCCTGCCACCCATGGTTTCTCCGTGCCCACCACATGTTCCCTTACGGACCGACGGACGGGCATCGACTGAACAAGCCTTGGGCATCGACTGAACAAGCCTCGGGCACACACTGCCAACACAGTGGGCAATAAGTGCCCAGACGGGAAGCCCACTTTTGGGCACTATACTTTCATTTTCCAACAAGCTTTCCCCAAAAAACATCATGAAGATTACAATCGTACACAACGACAATAAGAAACAACTCCTCGTCAGCACAAAGACGATGGAGAAACTACTGGAGCGCATCGCCAAGGACGACAGCAAGCAGAGCGTAACCCGATTCAGAGACTACGCCGCCTACATCGACGAAGACTACCGTTTCTACAAGGACATGCCTACATGGATGCACATCTATCCTGCCGCCGAGTTTGCGAAGGACGAGAACAGCAACCTGAAGATGAAGGTTTGTAATGGCATCCTGCTCCTCAAGTTCAACAACATCACCGACCCCGACGGCACGGAAGGCGTGAAGCGTTCGGTCGCCATCCTGCCCTCCACCTTTGCCGCACTGGAAAGTGCAGACGGAAAGAGCGTCATCGTGCTGGTAAAATTCACCAACCAGAACGACAAGCTGCCTACTTCCGAGCCTGAGGCGGAGCAGCTCTATCGCATCGCCTACCAACAGATCCACCCCATCTACCAAGCCGTGGTCAAGGCATCGCTCACCATCGGCGCCCAGGTTGCTTCCGTCGAGGCTTCCTCTGCCATGTCGAACGAGCCTTCGCTGCACAACAGTTTCATGATGACGCTGGATGCCCACCCTTATTACAATGCCAAGGCGGTGGCGATGAGGGTAGACTGTCATTACCGCACGGAAGACACCGACCAGCAAGCCGATCCCGAAGCGAAAGGAAAGGCAAGAAACGAGGACATGGACTGCAAGGACGAGAAAAACGACATAGCAAGCATGATGCTGCTGTTGAGAAACCAATACCATTTCAGATACAACTCGGTAATGAAATACGTGGAATACCAGCCGAAGGAGAAAGGATGGTACGGATACCGACCCGTGGAGCCGAGGGTGATGAAAAGAATGACGCTTGAAGTACAGTTGGCTGGACTAAGGGTGAGCATCAAGGACGTGAGGAATTTTCTGGAGTCGGACTACATCAAGAATTACAATCCGATAGAAGAGTATCTCTATCTGTGCCACAACAAGTGGGACGGCAAGGACCACATCCGTGCCTTGGCCCGCACCGTGCCCACCAACAATCCATACTGGGCAGACTGGTTTTACACGTGGTTTCTCGGCATGGTGGACCAATGGCGTGGATACACGCATCGCCAGTACGGCAACTCGGTGGCTCCGCTCCTCATCTCCAAACAGGGCTTCAACAAGAGCACATTCTGCCGCCGCCTCTTGCCGCCCGAACTGCAATGGGGTTACAGCGACAACCTGATTCTCTCGGAGAAACGACAGGTGTACCAGGCGATGGCACAGTTCATGCTCATCAATCTTGACGAGTTCAACCAGATTTCACCACAGGTGCAACAGGGTTTTCTGAAGAATCTTATCCAGTTACCTACGCTGAAATACAAGCCGCCGTACGGAAGTCACGTCATGGAGTTTCCACGCCTCGCCTCCTTCATCGCCACGAGCAACATGAACGACATCCTCACCGACCCATCCGGCAACCGCCGTTTCATCGGCATCGAGTTGACGGGCCCCATCGACGTGAGTGTCCGCCCCAACCACCAGCAGCTTTTCGCCCAGGCGCTTGTGGCGTTGGGCAATGGCGAGAAGTGTTATTTCGACGCCGAGCAGGTGAAGCTCATCATGCAGAGCAACTGCCAGTTTGAGGTGGTTCAGCCGATAGACCAGTATTTCCGTCTCTACTTCGAACCTGCCGACGACGAGAAGGAAGGTGAGTACATGACGGCCGCCGAGATTTTCGACTTTCTGAAAAAGCAGATAGGTTCGTCGCTGAAAGTAAACAGCTTGATGGGATTCGGACGAAAATTGGCTAACATGACGCAACTGAACCACAAGCGTTTCGCCGATGGAATGAAATATCTGGTAAAGAAAAGATAAATCAGCCTAAAATGAGACTTCCATGATACTTTTATGAGACTTTTCGGAACAAAATCCGAAAAGTCTCATTTATTATATATATCTATCTATCAATGTATTACAAAAAGTTTCAAAGTCAAGAATGATACTTTGATACTTTTCTTTCAAAAAAAACATTTACGGGCAAGAGATCAGCATCCTAAGTAAACCATAAGTCCACCCAGTACGATATACAACACGGCGTATGGGATAGCGGAACGGAGGATCTCGCCGTCCTTACCCTCCATGTCGCATGAGGCAGTGGCGATGGCGATGCTCTGCGGACTGATCATCTTTCCACCCGTGGCACCTGTGGTATTGGCGGCAACAAGCCAGTTACTTTGACTTCCCTCCACCCCGAAGAAAGTATCAGTGCCCGTCATGCCGAGCTGGTTGGCAACATGAGCCTGGAGCTTGGCGAAGAGAATATTGGATGAAGTATCAGAACCCGTTACGAAGGTACCGATGGCACCAATCATCGGAGCTACCAATGGATAGAAATCGCCCGTCACAGCCACCAAGCCCGAGGCGATGGAAGTTATCATACCCGAATAGTTCATCACACTCGCCAAGGCTATCAGCGAACAGATGGTAACCACCGTCTTGCGCAAGTTCACCGTGGTTCGGGCCAAGATGACCATCAGTCGCTTGACGCTCAACCCCTGTACCAATCCACCGATCGTAGCACCCAGGAAGAGCATCAACCCTGCATTCGAAATCCAACCGAACTTAAAGGTACTGCCCAGCACCGGCAGATGAACAGCACTCACCAAATGCGTCTTCAGGAAGGCGTTGACTGGAGGACAGAGCGCACCCGACACCAAGATAAACACCAATATAAAGAGGTAAACGCTCCACGCCTTGAAGCTCTCGGAGAAAGTGAAGGTCTCCTGTTTCTGCACCTTGCTCTTTCTCGCAAACACCTTGGCATAAACGATGATGGCAGCGATGGCGGCGATAGAGCCAATGATGGCAGGAGTCTCCGAACCGAGATAATAGCCGCAGACGAACTGCACCGCCACGGAAATCATTCCCACCCAAAGGGATATGACAAGGTTTTTGACGAGATTATGCCTGTCGGTAAGGGTAAGGATGATGAAAGGCAGGATGATGAAGAGCGGAGACAACTGTATGATGGCGAACGCCGATGTCTCGCAAATCTGTGCCACCGATGCCGAGCCGCTATCCGCCACCTCATTGCAGAGCGTGGTGACAGGCACACCGACGGCACCAAATCCCGTTGCCACCGTGTTGCCGACCAAGGACACCAGAGCCGAGAACATGGGTTTGAATCCCAGTCCGATGAGGATGGCGGCAGGAATCGCCACCGCCGTTCCGAAGCCAGCCATGCCTTCGAGCAATCCGCCGAATCCCCAGACGAGCAGCAGCACGAGCAATCCCTTGTCGTCGGTAATCGAAGTGAATTGTTTCTTGATAACCTCAATCTGCTTGCTTTCCACCAATATATTATAGCTATAGATAGCCATCAGGATGATGATGAGGATCGGGAACACCGCCTTCAGCAGACCTTCCACCACAGCCCATCCCGTCAGGGCGAGGATGCTGTCCCCCGCACGTTCCGGGGCTATCATCCCCAGTGGAGAGGCGGCGAAAAGAGCCAGCAATACAGTTACTACGAGTGTCAACAAGGCGCTCTTATGTCCTGCCATCTTGAAGCCGAGCATCAAGACGAAGAGCAACACAATGGGTACAATAGAAATAATAGATGCCATAAGTTATTCAGATTTTATGTTTTTGCCTGCAAATATAACAATTTTCTTTGAGAATAGTATAAAGAAATAAGTATTTTTAAGGCAACAATTATGCCCCAACATATGAAGTCTGATGAAAGAAAACATGCAGAAAAAACGAAGTCGGCTTCATGTGGCAACGCAAGCACTTTCGTTGTTGATTTAAAGTACTTGCGATTGCCATAGAAGCCGGCTTCGTTTTAGGGGTTATTTCCCTCTCCTATTCATCCCATGCTGTCCAGGGGTTGTAGGGTTTTGCCATATCGGCAACACTGCCATTGCCGTTGTCTTCACCTCCTCCTGCTGATGAAGTTCCACCCACATGAGTGCCAGTACTTCCACTCCCGTCCGTACGAACTTGATTCTGGTCATAAACGCCAGGCGATGCGGCTATGAAATGTTCTGTCTCCATCTTCACCAATATCATAGTTGGCTTGTCGTATATCTTTTTCATTTTCTTTTCTCCTTTTACCATTATTTTTACATCACTTTCTCTTCATGTGCATTCTCGGCACACTCTTACTTACGGAGATATTTTCTGCCGTTTCGCACCACGATGCCCTTGTAAGAAGCATCCACACGCTGTCCGCTCAGGTTGTAAACCTCGGCTTGCTTAGAGACTTCCTCTGCCGAAACGTTGCTGATGCCTGTTGTCGAAGCTGCCATCACTGCCACATGAATCTTGGCGTTGGTGTTATTGTTTGCAGCCTGTGCTGCGTTATTGTTCGCCGCATTCCAGTTGGGGAAATAGAAATAAGCACGCATGCCGTTGAACTGAAGAGTGGAACCAGAAGGCAGATATTTCAGATAGTTGCCAGCAGCTGTGCTGATGTACTGATACTTCTGGCTGCCGTTATCGGGAATAAGGGTTGTCGTAAGTTTACCATCTGCATCTTCAGTATATTTCTTGCGACCATACAATCCACGGAAATAAAAATCGCCATTCACGATATTGTCACTACACGAAGCCTTCACCTCATAAGGAGACTTAACGGTGATTGTTTTCTTTCCGACAGATGCATAATAGGTTAACTCCTGTTTCATAAGAGTTTCTGGCTCCATGTTCTCCGAACCTTGAATGGTCGTCAAACAATATGTCTGTGTACCCGATGCCTGCATCAGATAAGGCACACCAGCCTTAATAGTGAGGTCTGTATCTGGCAGTTTGGTAAAGGCAAGTACACCTTTATCATTCACCTGCCCTGCCCATTGCTGAACAGTTTCACTACTTGTTGTTGTAGGTTTGGCAAGAGCAGTAAGCTCGCAGCCGAAAGCATTCTTAAATTCTTCTTTTGTCAGGTCGAAAGGCAGACAGATTGTATTCCACGCACCAGCCTTGTTGACCAAATTTGTGCGATGCACATACACATCTACCTCACCGTCAAAAGCGCCCTGCGAAGCCAAGTATTCTACACGACCCTCAGCATCATTCTCATCAAGATAAATTTTGTTTACCTTAAAGAAATCGCCTTTCAGTACAATGAGTTTAGACTCACTATCATTTCGCTTCACCAAGATGCCTTCAAATGTTCCGCTGGTACCTACATAGTCATCAAGATTAATACCTTCCAACTGCGAACTATTGAAATAAATACGGTTATTCATATCAGCTTTACTTGTACCAGTCTTTTCATCCTGTACCAAATAAAACTCCGTATTATTTTTATTATCACTTGCCTTCTTGATGGTTCCTGGAACTTTGATAATTGTATTCAAATACTTGCCATACGAAGCTGTTGCCGTATTTCCATCGGCAGGATTATTATTTGCAATTGTATACACATCTTTGACTTCATTAAAAGGATAATCTGCCGGCTTTGTTCCATCTGCACTTGCCACACCAGTATTATCTATATGGAAAGTCGTAGAATAATTCGTTCCATCAATATTCTTCGTTTTATGTATAGATCCAAAATAAGGTATTCCGCTTGTACCCTCACTATAGTCACCAATGATAGCACCTGTAAACTTGCTACCAATTGCCAAATCAGTAGGCAACTTATAGCCATCTTTTATATCATTAGGTGAAACCCATAGTCCATAATAATAACCATCACTGCTTTTATTATCGACAATAAAGAATGAATTGATAAATTTTTTATCTTCAATGTCTGGGTCGTGTTTGGTCATTACTGCCACTACAGTTGCAGGATTTGTCGCTTCAAACTTGATAACAACATCACTCAATGAGTTACCGTTTGCACCATCGCGCAATTCCTTAATCGAGGTAAAAACCTTCTGCGTTGTTGCCGTATGAGCCCAAGCCTGTCCTGTGGTGAGGATGATGATACCGATCAACATCCATAATCGAGATAGAATTAAACTTTTCATTTTACTTACAGTTTTAGTGGATTATTTTGAGTATATTTTTTGTTCTTGCGAATTACCTTTTCCCAGATGAACGTTTTAAACGTATATCTTCTTTCACAGGGGCAAAATTAGTAAAAAAATCAAAACGTTTTCTTTTTGCATATCATTTTTTCGCAATTAATTACGAAAACGTTTACGATAACTCCCCTTTCCTTACGTTTTATCTCTCAATCACTATCTTTCGCTTACTTTTTACTGCCAACTTCGTCATTTATACATAAAAAAGACAGAAAGCAAATCTCCCCATTCCCTATATATAATAAGGTGTAAAGGGAGAAAAAGAGGGTAAAAACAGTCATATACCACAAACGTGGTAGTAAGAATGCCACTATTATGCGATTTCATAACTCGTTTTTTCGCCGTACCTTTGCATCGTCAATCAGAAATAAAAAACAATTTAAAGAAAGGACATAGATTATGAGTACAGAAAAGAAACTTCGCTTTGAGACACTTCAGTTGCACGTAGGTCAGGAAAATCCAGATCCAGCTACCGACGCTCGTGCGGTGCCAATCTATCAGACTACAAGTTACGTGTTCCGCAACTCTCAGCACGCTGCTGATCGATTCGGACTCCGTGACGCAGGAAATATCTATGGTCGATTGACCAACTCTACTCAGGGTGTATTCGAAGACCGTGTGGCTGCCCTCGAAGGCGGTGTGGCTGGTCTGGCTGTCGCTTCTGGTGCTGCCGCTGTAACCTACGCTCTGCAGAACATCCTTCAGAATGGCGACCACATCGTAGCAGCCGACAATATCTACGGTGGTACTTATAACCTCATCACTCATACATTATCCACACAGGGCGTCAGCTACTCCATCGTGGATCCTCGCAACTTCGAGCAAGTAGAGGCAGCCATCCAGGACAACACCAAGGCTCTCTATGCCGAGACCTTCGGAAATCCAAACTCAGATGTAACCGATATCGATAAGTTGGCTGAAATTGCTCATCGCCACAACATCCCATTGATTATAGACAACACCTTCGGCACTCCATATCTCATCCGTCCTATCGAGCACGGAGCCGACATCGTGGTTCACTCTGCCACTAAGTTCATCGGCGGTCACGGTTCTTCTCTCGGTGGCGTCATCGTAGATGGCGGTAAGTTCGACTGGAAGGCCAATGCCGACAAGTTCCCTACCCTCGCCAAGCCAGACCCATCTTATCACGGTGCAGTCTTCGCAGATGTAGCCGGAGCAGCTGCCTTCGTAACCCGAATCCGTGCGGTCATCCTTCGTGATACCGGTGCCACCATCTCTCCATTCAATGCCTGGATTCTGCTCCAGGGCTTGGAGACATTGAGCCTCCGTGTGGAGCGCCACGTACAGAATGCATTGAAGGTAGTGGAGTACTTGGAGAACAATCCAAAGGTAGCCAAGGTCAATCACCCAGCCGTCCCTTCTCATCCCGACCACGAACTCTACAAGAAACTCTTCCCTAACGGCGGTGGTTCTATCTTCACCTTCGACATCAAGGGCGGCGAGAAAGAGGCATGGGAGTTCATCGACCACCTGCGCATCTTCTCTTTGCTGGCTAACGTAGCCGACGTGAAGTCACTGGTTATCCACCCAGCAACAACCACCCACTCTCAGTTGAGCCCAGAGGAGTTGGAGGAGCAGCACATCTATCCTTCTACCGTTCGATTGAGCATCGGTATCGAGAACATCGACGACCTGATCGAGGCACTCGACGAGGCATTCACTTACGTAAAGTAAACATTACAAAACATTTGTCTTAACTTCTTTAACTTCAAAAAACAAAAAAATGGCAAAGATATATAAACAGATAACTGATTTAATCGGTAAGACCCCATTAGTAGAATTGGGTAAGTATTCAGCATCCAAGGGTTTGGAGACTCCTGTGATTGCTAAGGTAGAATTCTTCAATCCTGGCGGAAGCGTAAAAGACCGCGTAGCCCTCGCCATGATAGAGGATGCCGAGAAGAAAGGCATATTGAAACCAGGAGCAACCATCATCGAGCCTACCAGTGGCAACACGGGTGTAGGACTGGCATTGGTATCTGCCGTGAAGGGCTATCACCTCATCCTCACCATGCCCGAGACGATGAGTATCGAGCGACGTAACCTGGTAAAGGCTTATGGTGCAGAGGTAAGACTGACCAGTGGTAAAGACGGAATGACCGGTGCCATCAAGGCAGCCGAGGAACTCCGCGACTCCATCCCCGGCGCTGTCATCTTAGGACAGTTTGTCAATCCTGCCAACCCAGCCAAGCATTACGCCACTACAGGTCCTGAAATTTGGGAAGACACCGACGGCAAGGTAGACATCTTCGTGGCAGGTGTAGGAACTGGCGGCACCATATCGGGTATTGCCAAATACCTGAAGGAGCAGAATCCTGACGTGAAGGTCATCGCCGTAGAGCCAGCCACATCGGCAGTTCTCAATGGAAAGCAGAGTGGTCCTCACAAGATTCAGGGCATCGGTGCCGGCTTCGTGCCAAAGACCTATTCTTCGGAATATATCGACGAAGTGTTCGACGTACAGAACGATGATGCCATCAAGGCTGGCCGCGACTTGGCTCAGACCGAAGGCATCCTGGTGGGAATCTCTTCTGGTGCTGCAGCCTTTGCTGCCGCCGAGGTTGCGAAGCGTCCTGAGAACAAGGGCAAGAAGATTGTGGCACTGCTCCCCGATACAGGCGAGCGATATCTAAGCACTGTACTCTATGCTTTCGAGGAGTATCCTCTGTAATTCACAATCGGATATTTCTGAAAAAGCAAAATCTATCATAATTTCCCCAACCAGCTTTCATATAGCGGGTTGGGGATTTTCATTTCCCAGAACTTCATATATATATTTGCAAATGCGATACCACCGCCCTAACTACCTATTTTTATATAGTTAGGGCGGTGCTATCGCTAAAATTCGAGATCATTTACCGCATAGAGCGGTACATTCGTAACCCAATCTTCCTGCTGATAATCATTCATGGAGATGCGATAGGCCTTCTTTGACTGGTTGTCTGCAACAAACTGGCGCAGGCTCTTTGCCTTGACATTCGTCTCGGCTTTCACCTCCAACGGAACAATCTCATCCTCCTCATCCTGGAGCAGGAAATCAATCTCCTGAGTACTGTTGGTCTTGGCATAATAATAGGGTTCATACCTGAGAATGAGCTGCTGCAAAACATACTGTTCCGTCAACGCACCTTTAAACTCGGTAAAAATACTGTTGCCAGCCACAATTGTCGTTGCCTTGAGATTAGACATCGCACCTAAAAGCCCGACATCCAGGACGAAGATCTTGAAGGCCGCCCGGTCTTCATAACTGGCAAGCGGCAGTCGGGGAGCCTTTACATTATATACCTTATATATCAGTCCGGCATCCAGCAGCCACTGCAAGGCTAACTCATACTCCCGGGCTCTTGCTCCCTCACGCACCACTCCATAGATAAACTTCCTGTTTTCCTTACTCAACTGGGCTGGCAAGGATTTCCACAAATCAGTAATACGGGGAATAATTTCCGATGGAGCATGCTTAGACATATCCCTCTGATAACTGTTCAGAATGTCCTTCTGTATGGCTCTCACCTCTTTCCAGTCACGATTCTGGCTAAAGCTCAATACGGCTTCAGGCATGCCTCCCACATAGTAATAATACTTTAAGAGTTCCTGAAACTTGGGAGCAAACATCGTTATCATATTCCAATCTTTCATTTGCAGCAGCTGCGCCAGATTCTTCTCCCCCATAGCCATCACGAACTCGATAAAGTTCATTGGATAGAGAGGGAGAAATTCCACCTTACCCACAGGAAAAGATTCCCCCTGATGCAGTTCGATACCCAGCAGAGAGCCAGCCGCGATGACATGATAGCCTGGCGCATTCTCTGCAAAATATTTGAGAGAAGTAACGGCATGAGGGGCAGCCTGAATCTCATCCAGGAATATCAGCGTTTCGCCCTCTGTGCAGGTTACATCCGTTGCAGCCCCAATAGCTGTAAGAATTCTATGGATATTGAAGTCCTGTTCAAAGAGATTCTGCAGAATCTTCATCTCTTCAAAGTTCACATACGCCAGCTGCTTGTAATTCTGGCGGGCAAACTCCTTCACCAGCCAAGTCTTTCCCACCTGTCTGGCACCCTCAACAATAAGAGGTTTACGATATTGTTTATTCTTCCATTTCAGAAGTTCATTGATAGCTAATCTTTCCATAATCCGTATCTTTAAATCACATTTTATGAGGGAATAATCACTCTTCCGCCCACATTTTATGGGGGAATAACGCTACAAATATACACATTTTATGAGGGAATCCTGTAACTTTCCCACACATTTTATAAAAGAGCACCCACTTTTTAACTGATTTTAAAGGATGGCATTCCTATACTCATGGGGACTGTATCAGTCATGAAAACGGACATTTTTTTTTTGGGGGGATAGCACTATCACTCTATAACCCAATCTATCCAATTTTCAGGTGTCACGATGCACTTATCTTTCACCTGATAAGCAGAAAGGAAAGAGGCAGGGAACTTTGTATTGGCACGCTTAGGATTCCACTTCATCTCAAACAAAGAAAACTGACCATCACACTCCTCCAGATAATCAATCTCCTGCTGCTGGCTGGTACGCCAAAAATAGCTGTTTACATATCGTCCAGCATTTTGATTAGCCTTCATTCGCTCACTAATGAAGAAGTTTTCCCACAAAGCCCCCACATCCTGCCTGAGAGCAAGAGGTGCAAAATTCTGCAAGATGGCATTACGTATTCCATTATCATAAAAGTAGAATTTCTTAGCACGTTTCAACTCCGTACGTAAGTTACGACTAAAGCCATTCAACTTGAATATGATATAAATGACGTAAATCCCAAAAAACATACTAAGTTTTAGGATTATAATCCCAAAATTCATACTATTTTTTGGGATTAGGGCAATTTTCAACGTTTTCATCTATCTTCATTCCCTATCTCATAGAGGCTGTATCAGTCATGAAAAACGACATTAAAATGCATCTTTCCTCCTACCCTGCATCACAGGGCTGATTCATGTTCTAACTAACGAAGGTGAACCAGCGGAAAATCGGACAGTAATCGTAATCAGTATCCCTTGCATTCCTCCCAGCCCATTATACACATACTTTAGACTCTACTCATCACCTATATATAATAAGGTGTAACCTATTTTTTATAGTTAGGGCGGAGTTATCGCAACCTATTCCATTCTTCACCCCCTTGCACCAAAGAGGAAGGACACCTTTACGCAACGGGCTACATGGAAGGAAAAAACAGCTGAGGAGGTGCGGACGACAGTACTTTTTATGCACACAAAAGCATAAAAAAACTTTCATCATGCTCTTTTCTGCTGCAAATTCTGTATTTTTGCAGCCAGAACAAGTTTATTACAGACATGCAGACAAGCAAATATCTATTGGCCAACGAACGCGACAAAGAATGGGGACTCACCGTGAGCACCATAGGGTACGAGATGATCGAGCCGGGAGAATCCTATCCCACAAAAGGACATGCCGACGGCTATTACTTCGACCTGAAGAAGGGACGCGAGCTCGATGAATACCAGTTGCTCTACCAACCCGAGGGAGAAGGCGTGTTCCAGTCGGCACATATCGCAGAGACACCTATCAAGGCCGGTGACATATTCCTGCTCTTTCCTGGCGAATGGCACACTTACCACCCCTGTCCTGAGAAGGGATGGCACAGCTATTGGATAGGCTTCAAAGGCAAAAACATCGACGACAGGGTGAAGGCAGGATTCCTTTCACCCGAGAAACCTATTTACCATGTTGGGTTCAGCAACGACATACTAAGCCTCTACAAGGAGGCTTACCACATAGCACAAGAGGAGGCCGCCTACTCGCAGCAAACATTGGCAGGAATCGTCAACCACCTCATCGGCATGATGTACTCTCTGGAACGCAACATCATCCTGAACAATAACACAGCCCATGTGGATATGATCAACAAGGCCCGACTGCGCATACGCGAATCCTTGGAGAGCGACCTCACCATACAGAAGATAGCCGAAGACCTGGGGGTAAGCTACTCATCGTTCCGAAAACTCTTCAAGGAGTTTACAGGCATCGCTCCTGCCATGTATCAGCAAGATCTCCGACTGCAAAGAGCTAAGGAACTGCTCTCCACCACCGACGAGAGTATCAAGGAGATAGCCTACAGACTCAACTTCGAGTCGCCCGACTATTTCTCATCGAAGTTTAAGAACCAGACCGGTCTCAAGCCCTCTGAGTTTCGCAATAAAATGAGATAACAGCACCTGCGAACCCCAGAAGAGCATTCTTCGCAAGAAAAGAAGAAAGGAGAAAACAAAGAGCTGAAGAAAGGAGAAAGCAAAGAAAAGACAACCCGTCACTACGACAAGTTGCCTTTTTTATTTCATCGACTCAAAAGAGTCAGTTTACACTGCATAGAGGAAAGTGCGGATAAACCAGTAGCTTACGATACCAGCCAAATAACCTACGAAGGCAATCCAGGAAATGTGCTTCATGTACCAGCCGAATGTGATCTTCTCCAAGCCCATGACAACCACACCAGCAGCACTACCGATAATCAGCATAGAACCACCGACACCAGCACAGTAAGCCAACAACTGCCAGAAGATTCCGTCAACAGCCATATCGCCTACAGCTGCCACAGGATACATACCCATACAGCCTGCTACCAAAGGCACATTGTCCACAATACTTGAAAGCACACCAATGATACCTGTTACGAGGTAGTGATTGCCGTCGAAGGCTACATTCAGTCCCTGACCTAAAGCTGTCAGTACGCCAATTTCTGCCAGACAAGACACAGCCATCAAGATACCGAGGAAGAAGAGAATGGTGCTCATATCCACACGAGAGAGCAACTTGGTTACTCGCTTCTGTGTGCCCTCAGCATCCTGTCCGCGATGCAAACTGCGATAGAACACCTCGGTAGCAGTCCACAGCACACCCAATACCAAGAGGATGCCTACGAATGGAGGCAGGTGGGTAATGCTCTTGAAGATAGGAACGAAGATCAAACCGCCAACACCCAACCAGAACACAGCCTTGCGCTGACCTTCTGTGAAGTCGCTTACAGAAGCATTCTGCTGGGCAGAAACCTCAGGCATCACGAGTTCGCCCTTCAACATGGTCTGAAGGATGAGGGCTGGAATCACCATGGAAACAACAGATGGGATGAAGATCTCGGCGATCACACCAGCTGCGGTTATCAGTCCCTTGTTCCAAAGCATGATGGTGGTAACGTCGCCGATGGGCGAGAAAGCGCCACCCGAGTTGGCTGCAATGATGACAAGCGAGGCATATATCATACGGTCCTTGTGGTCGGTAACGAGCTTACGCAGAATCATAATCATCACGATACTGGTAGTCAGGTTGTCGAGGATGGCAGAAAGGAAGAAGGTAAGGAAGGCTATGCGCCACAGCAGAGCACGCTTCGACTTTGTCTTCATCACCTTGCGAACCCAGTTGAATCCGCCATTCTGGTCTACTATCTCTACGATTGTCATGGCTCCCATCAGGAAGAAGAGGGTCGTTGCAGTATCGCCCAGGTGTTCCTGGATAATACCCGTCACCTTTTCTACCATTCCTGCAGCACCACCTGTATAGTCAGGGTGCATCATCTGCAGATACTGCATAGGGTCAACCATGTAGAGTGTCCAGCACCCCACGAGCATGAGCAAGGCTATCGCAGCCTTGTTTACCTTCGTCAGGCTTTCTGTGGCTATGAGAGCATAGCCAAGCACAAAGACGACGATAATCGAAATTGTTAATGTTGTCATTTTTAATTGTTTGTGTTAGATATTTTTTTATATTTGTTTGTTTTGGTTCGTATTTTTGCCAAACGGGTGCAAAGTTACGAAAAGAAACGCAATATCTGTCCTTTTCCTTATTATATTTATATGAAATCGTTTACTTACTTTTATTTTCGTCCGAAACAGCAGGTGTTTTCTTCTATCTGTTACTGTTTCACGTTGCCTTCCTGACGACAGAAAAATCACCGGGTCAAAAAATAAGGATGAAAAATCAAATAATCGTGGTCGGCAGCTTCTTTTAGTACTATCTTTGCAACCGTAAACAACATAGGAAATCTAACGACCTAATCGAATGAACAACAAAAAATACTATTTTGCGGTAGACCTCGGTGCTACCAGCGGACGAACCATCATCGGTTCTTTGTCGGAAGGTAAGTTCTGTCTCGAAGAACTGACACGCTTCGACAACAACCTGATACAGACAGGCGGACACTTCTACTGGGACATCTATGCCCTGTATCAGGAAATCATCAAAGGTCTGAAACTGGTGGCGCAACGCGGCATCAACATACAGAGCATCGGTATCGACACCTGGGGATGCGACTTCGTTTACGTGGCCAAGGACGGAGCCATACTGCGCAATCCGCTGGCTTACCGCGACCCACACACCGTGGGCATGATGGAGAAATACTTCGACGAGAAGATAAGCAAGGAAAAGGTATACGAGAAGACGGGCATACAGTTTATGAACTTCAACTCGCTTTTCCAGCTTTATGCCATGCGCAAGGCTGGCAACGTGGCGCTCGAGAATGCCGACAAGATACTCTTCATCCCCGACGCACTGAGCTATATGCTTACAGGCAATGCCATCTGTGAATACACCGTGGCTTCCACCTCGCAGATCCTCAACCCTATGACAGGCGACCTCGACAACGATCTCGTAGAAAGCCTTGGACTGAAGAGAGAGCAATTTGGAAAGATGACCCATCCTGCAACCATCATAGGCACCCTGACCGAAGAGGTTCAGCAGATGACCGGTCTGAAGGATGTGCCCGTTATTGCCGTGGCAGGACATGACACAGCCAGTGCAGTAGCTGCCGTGCCTGCCAAGAACGAGGAGTTTGCCTACCTGAGCTCTGGCACATGGAGCCTGATGGGCATTGAGACCAAGAACGCCATCATCAACGAGAAGAGCTACGAACTCAACTTCACCAACGAGGGAGGAATAGAGGGTACGACCCGATTCCTCAAGAATATCTGCGGCATGTGGATTTACGAGCGTTGCCGCAAGGAATGGAAAGACGAGGCTGCAGCCCATCAGAAAGACATGACAGCCTTGGGACATGGCGAACTGATAGCAGAAGCGATGAAGCAACCAGCCTTCCAGAGCATCATCAACCCCGACGATGCCTGCTTCGCCAATCCTTCGAGCATGACAAAGGCCATCCAGCAATATTGCGAAAAGACCGGACAGCATGTGCCACAATCGAATGGCGAGTTCTGCCGTTGTATCTTCGAGAGTCTGGCTCTCCGTTATCGTCAGGTATTTGGCTGGCTGAAGGAGTTTGCCGACATCGACCTCAAGGTTCTTCATATAATAGGTGGAGGCTCGCTCAACAAACATCTCAACCAGTTCACCGCCAACAGTTGTGGTGTCAGCATATTGGCAGGTCCTCAGGAAGGAACAGCCATAGGCAATATCATGTTGCAGGCAAAGGCATCAGGCGATGTGAAGGATATATGGGAAATGCGACAGATCATCGCCAACTCTATCGAGTTGCAGCAATTTGAGCCTCAGGACAAGGAGGCATGGGATGCGGCATACGAGAAGTTTTTAAAGGTAAAAGGGTAAAAAGGTAAAAAAGTAAAAAGGTAAAAAAGTAAAAGGAGTCAAGACAATACCCTTATAGTTTGAGGTATTAGGGAGGTTATGAACAAGTGAAGCTATTGTCCCTTAACTTCCCGAACGACCGAAGGGAGTGATAACTTCTTTAACTCCTATAACTTCTGAACTTGCTAAAATTCAAAAAATAATAACAACAATAATAAAAAGCTTAAAAACAATGAAAGCAGATTTGATTTTAAAGAATTACGAGATTGCCAAGGAGCGCTATGCGGCTCTTGGTGTGGATACAGACAAGGCTATTGCCACATTAGAGAAGACTCCTATCTCCCTGCACTGCTGGCAGGCTGACGATGTGGTAGGTTTTGAACGTGGCGAAGCTGCATCGGGTGGCATACAGAGTACTGGCAACTATCCCGGCAAGGCTCGCAATATCGACGAGCTGCGTCAGGACATCGAGAAGGTAAACTCTCTTCTGGCTGGTACCTTCCGTCTTAACCTGCATGAGATTTACGGTGAGTTCGGTGGCAAGCAGATTGACCGCAACGAGGTAACCGTCGACCAGTTCACAGGCTGGATGCAGTGGGCTAAGGAACAGAACATGAAGCTCGACTTCAACTCCACCTCTTTCTCTCACCCTAAGAGTGGAAGTCTCTCTCTGTCTAATCCCGATCCAGCTATCCGCGAGTTCTGGATTGAGCACACCAAGCGTTGCCGCCGCATTGCCGATGCTATGGGTAAGTTCCAGAACAATCCATGTATCATGAACATCTGGGTACACGATGGCAGCAAGGACATCACCGTAGAGAAAGGCCGCTATCGTGAGATTCTGAAGAACTCGCTCGATGAAATCCTGGCAGAGGAGTTGCCAAATATGAAGTCATGCCTCGAGGCTAAGCTCTTCGGTATCGGACTGGAGGCTTACACCGTAGGTTCTCACGACTTCTACGCAGGCTATTGCGCCAAGAACAATGTGATGTACACCCTCGACACAGGTCACTATGAGCCTACAGAGAATGTTTCGGATGCTGTTTCAGCACTCCTTCTCTTCGTGCCCGAGCTGATGCTCCACGTATCTCGTCCTATGCACTGGGATTCTGACCACGTGACTCTCTTCGACGACAACACCCGCAACCTCTTCTCAGAGTTGGTTCGTGCCAATGCGCTCGACCGTGCACACATCGGTCTCGACTATTTCGATGGTTCCATCAACCGCATCGGTGCTTATATCATCGGCGTACGTGCTGCCCAGAAGTCTTTGCTGCAGGCATTCCTTGAGCCACTGGATACACTCCGCAAGTATGAGGACGAGGGCAAGCTCTTCCAGCGCTTGGCTCTCTTGGAGGAAGAGAAGACATTGCCTTTCGGTGCTGTTTACGACTACTTCAACCTGAAGAACAATATCCCTGTAGGCGAGGAATACATTGCCGACATCGAGAAATACGAGGCAGAAGTTCTCGCTAAGAGAAACTAAGATATTGAACATTTGTATGTTCAGGAGTTAAAGAAGTTAAAGGAGTTAAGACAACAGTCTTTGCACGTAGTTTTTAAGCAACAAGACATATGTCTTAACTCCTTAACTCCTTTAACTTCTTTAACTTCTTTATATACTAAAGTTCAGTAACCTAAAAACCAAACTATTAACAATATGGAAATATTAATAGGACTTTTAATCATAGCAGTGGGCGCCTTCTGCCAGTCGAGCTGCTATGTTCCAATCAATAAGATAAAGGACTGGAGCTGGGAATCCTACTGGATTGTACAGGGCGTCTTTGCTTGGCTTATCCTTCCTTTCATAGGCGCCATGCTTGCCGTTCCAAGCGGCCATTCGTTCTTCGAACTCTTCGACGGCTATGGCTTCGAGGTGATGATGACCATGCTCTTCGGTATGCTCTGGGGAGTGGGAGGTCTTACTTTCGGACTCTCCATGCGCTACTTGGGAGTGGCATTAGGACAGAGCATTGCCTTAGGTACATGTGCTGGCTTGGGCACCATCATGGGTCCCGTGTTGCTCAACATCTTCTTCCCCGAGATGGATGCCTTGTCTTCGCTCACCTTCAGCGTAATCCTCGGAGTGGTGGTCACCTTGCTGGGTATCGCCATCATCGGTGTGGCAGGAAGCATGAAGGCCTCATCGCTCTCAGAAGAAGAGAAGAAGGCTGCAGTCAAGGATTTCAACTTCCCCAAGGGTTTGACTATCGCACTGCTGGCAGGTTTCATGAGTGGATGCTTCAACGTAGGTCTGGCTTTCGGAAGCGACATACACTTCGGAACATTCACTCCCGATATGTACAAGACGCTTCCTGCTACCTTCCTGGTAACAGTGGGTGGATTCATCACCAATGCCATCTATTGCTTCTATCAGAACTCCAAGAACCACACTTGGGGTGATTATCTGAAGCGCGAGGTATGGAACAACAACATCTTGTTCTGTGCTTTGGCAGGTGCCTTGTGGTACAGTCAGTTCTTCGGACTGTCATTGGGCAAAGGCTTCCTCAACGAGTCGCCTACCCTCATGACGCTCTCCTTCTGCATCCTGATGGCACTCAACGTGGTGTTCTCCAACGTATGGGGAATCATCCTGAAGGAATGGAAGGGCTGTTCACCCAAAACCATTGCCGTGCTCATCCTCGGCATCGTGGTGCTCATCATCTCGAGTTTCTTACCACAATGGGTATAAGAAGAATACTACCGACATTTCACTTTTATTGATGATTTAGATTAGATAGGGGCACTCCTTGTGAGTGCTCTTTTTTTGTAACATCTTTGTCTCAACTTCGTTAATACCTTTCAATCTCATCGCAACCACCCTGTAACAATACCATCGTATCTTTGCATCCGAAAAGAAGAGGGTTATCATAACCCAATTCCCGACAAAGAGAGAGGGAACTGAAACAAGCAGTCCTCTCAGACAAAAGAAGATGTAACAAGAAAAAAGAAAAAGGTATGAAACTAAAAAGGGGAATCATTGCTTTGGGATTGCTTTCGGCTGTAAGCTTGCAGTCGTGGGCGCAACAACTCAAGGGAGTCGTTATCGACAAGAACTCGAAAGAGACACTCATCGGAGCCGTTATCAGCATCGAAGGAACCGATGTGAAAGCAGTAACCGACGTGAACGGAAACTTTTCGTTCGAAGGATTGAAAGATGGTACTTATACATTATATATTAAATATGTAGGGTATAAAACTCTAAAAATTGACGGGGTTCAGATGAAGGATGCAAACCTGACGATTGCTTTGCAGCCTGATGAACAGCAACTGAAAGGCGTTACCGTTACCGCAGTGGAAAGGCGTAATACGGATGCGGCAATGATACAGGTAGCCAAAAGCAGTCCCGTCATCGTGAGCAATGTTTCAGCACAAGAAATAAGTCGTACGCAAGACACCAATGCGGGTGAGGTGATACGCCGTGTGCCAGGCGTGAGCCTCATCGACGACAAGTTCGTCATGGTACGTGGACTGTCTCAGCGTTACAACAATGTTTGGGTCAACGGAGGAGCGGTGCCCAGTTCGGAGGCCGACTCAAGGGCATTCTCCTTCGACATCATCCCAAGTTCACAAATTGACAATCTTACTATCGTGAAAAGCCCAACCGCAGAATATCCTGCCGACTATTCGGGCGGTTTTATCATCGTCAACACCAAAGAAATTCCGGCAGAAAACAGTTTTTCTTTATCTGTAGGTGGAAACTGGAACACAGCTTCAGCCTTCCAGGACTTTGCTTACTCTAAAGGTTCGGCAACCGACTTCCTGGCTTTCGACAACGGGATGCGGAGCATTCACGGAGGTATCAATGCCTCCTTGGCTCCTCAGCTCGATGCCAACGGCAGCCCGATAGACAACTATGCCACATCCCTCTTGGGCAACCACCTGAACAACGACTGGATGGTAAAGAGCAAGAAGCCATTGGGCGACCTGAAGTTGGCAACCAGCCTGAACCATCGATGGATGTTGGGAGGCAGAACACTCGGCATGCTTGCCGCACTGAACTACACCAATGAATATCGCACCTACGAGAAGATGGAGAACAACCTCTTTGGTATCTACGATGCAGCTAACGACAAGCCCAACTACCTGCGTCATTCTGTCGACGACCAATATAATAATAATGTCAGACTCGGAGCCATGCTCAACTTCACCCTCCTCTCCAAGAACGGCAACCACAAGTACCAGTTCAAGAACATCTTCAACCAGTTGGCTACAAGCCGATATACCTGGCGTGACGGTGTGAGCGCACAGTCGAACCTGGAGCGAAGTGCTGAGTATTACTACCGCAGTCGAACTACATATAACGGTCAGCTTACCGGCAAGCACACCTTCACCAGCGATGCCCTTGACTGGAGTATCGGGTATGCGTATGCCAACCGTCATTTGCCTGACCGTCGTAGATATCTCATCGACGATGCTCTCGAATCGGGCGTATACGCCCTGAGCACCGGAAACGACATATCTCGCGAGTGGACACAACTCGACGAGCACATTCTCTCTCTTGGCATCAACGACAAGCACCACTTCAAGTTTGGCAACTTTGAGCCAGACTTGCAGGTGGGTGCCTATGGAGAGTATCGTAGCCGCAAGTACCAGACTCGCAATTTTATCTACAACTGGAATGTTTCTGACAATAATATGCCATCCGACTTCCGCCACAGCGACATTCCTACCCTTCTTTCCAATGAGGAGAATATGGGCTACGACAAACTGTACTTGCTTGAGCAGAAGCAGATGCGCAACAACTATCGCGGACACAACACATTAGGCGCAGGATACCTTACCTTGTCTCTCCCCTTTGGGCAGTTTGGCATCCACGCTGGTGTCCGCTTTGAGCACAACGACATGGAGCTGATCTCCAATACCCGCGACTACGAGAAAAGCGAGACAAGCCGCCACTACAGAACCAGCGACTTCTTCCCTTCACTCAATACCACCTACAAGTTGAACGACCAGCATCAGATTCGTCTGTCGTATGGCCGCAGCATCAACCGACCTGAGTTCCGCGAGGTTTCATCATCAGTTTACTACGACTTCGACCTGGCAAGCAACGTGCAGGGAAATACAGAGTTGAAGAACTGCTATGTCGACAATCTCGACTTGCGCTACGAATGGTATCCATCAAGAGGCGAACTCATCTCACTGGCTGTCTTCTACAAGCACTTCGACTCGCCCATAGAATGGACCTACACCGTGGCTGGCGGTACCGACCTCATCTATTCATACAAGAACGCCAAGAGTGCCAGCAACTACGGAATAGAGTTGGATATCCGCAAGAGTCTCGACTTCATAGGTCTTCGCGACTTCAGCTGGTCGTTCAATGGAGCCCTGATCAAGAGCAAGGTGCAGTTTGAGAAAGGAGCCAAAGAGGAGAACAGACCCATGCAGGGACAGTCGCCCTACCTCATCAACACCGGACTCTTCTATAAGAACGAGCCACTCAAGATGGACATTGCCCTGCTCTACAACCGCATCGGAAAACGAATCATCGGTGTGGGAAGAAGCGAAGGAAGCTCTGGCGACGACTCCAATGCACGAGTGCCCCACAGCTACGAGATGTCTCGCAACACCATCGACCTCTCGTTTGCCAAGAAGTTTGGCAGCCACCTGGAACTGAAACTCAACATCAGAGACCTGCTGGCAGAAAAAGTTTACTACAAGCAGTTTGCCGACGTGACCTACAGCGATGGACGAACCAAAGAGGTTGAGGAGATTACAAGATGCTACAAACCTGGTAGAAACATAGGTTTGCAGGCGATATATAAATTTTAGAAAGAAGTTTAGCAAAGGTAACAACTCAGCCCCCTATAGCCATAAGTAGTTACTTTAATACGATACAAATTGTTTTCAGTTCGTTATGATTTGTTCTGTCTCTTTGATTAAATTTCCGTTCCATAGTTTGGAAATGTCTGTTCAAAGGCTTTGAACCGACATTCAAAGTCTCTGAACGTACATTCAAAGGCTTTGAACCGACATTCAAAGGCTTTGAACAGAGATTTTATAAGGCAAAGAAAACATTTATATAGTATAAGAGTAAGATTTCTGTGGTTTAAAAAGAAAATATTAGATGTTTGTTAAATAAAAAATTTAAAACAAGAAACAATGATGAACAAGATGTATTTAATGGGATGCATAGGCATCCTCGCAGCATCTGCCATGTTGAGCAGTTGCAGCAGTGACGACGAGGGTAATGGAGGCTGCACTACCGAGTACAAGTGGACTACCAATGGCGGTCTTAAGGCTTGCGACCACATTCTCTTCGAAACTGACAACAAGGAGAACGCCAACGGAACACAAATCGGAAACGGCGACCAGAAATTCGTTTTCACAGGCAAGCAGACTTTGAAGAAAGGCACTTATCTCCTCAAGGGATGGGTATATATCGCAGATGGCGCTGAACTCACCATCGAACCAGGAACAATCATCAAGGGCGACAAGCAGACCAAGGCTGCCCTCATCGCAGAGCGTGGCGGTAAACTCATCGCCAAAGGTACAGCCACAGAGCCTATCGTCTTCACATCTGAAGAAGCTGCAGGCAACAGAAAGCCTGGCGACTGGGGCGGTGTCATCCTCTGCGGTAAGGCTAAGAACAACCAGACACAGCAACAGATAGAGGGTGGTCCTCGTACACAACATGGCGGTACCGACGATACCGACAATTCTGGAGCTTTGAGCTATGTCCGCATCGAGTTTGCAGGTTATCCTTTCCAGAAGGATAAGGAGATCAATGGCTTGACCTTAGGCTCTGTAGGTTCTGGCACACAGATTGACCACGTACAGGTGTCTTACTCTAATGATGATTCCTTCGAGTGGTTTGGTGGTACTGTGAATTGTAAGTATCTCGTAGCCTACAAGGGCTGGGATGACGACTTCGATACCGACAACGGTTTCTCTGGAAAGGTACAGTATGGTCTATCTATCCGCGACAGTAAGATTGCCGATACTTCTCAGAGCAATGGTTTCGAGAGCGACAACTGCGCTGATGGTGCTACCGTGGAACCTCGTACCACAGCCACTTTCTCCAACATCACCTTCGTTGGTCCTAAGGTTTTGGATGATAAGTTTGAGAACACAACAAACTATATCAACGCTGGGGCATACAATCCCAACAATGGTTCAGCCCTCGGCAAGTTCCAGGCAGCCATGCAGATTCGCCGTTCTTCCAATCTCAACTGCATCAACTCTGTAGCCTTAGGCTGGCCTATCGGCTTGATTATCGACGGTGAGAAGGGTGAAACAGTTCAGAATGCCAAGGACAAGAAGTTCAAACTCCAGAATGTTTATTTCGCAGGTATGGACGCGATAGGAACCGATGCCAACAAGAAGTATGAGGATTACCTCTACGATGCTGTCAACAAGAAGGACATCGACAAGAATCAGCAGTCATACAGCCACACCTTCTTCAGTTCAGAGCCAACCAACAAGTACTTCGCATCATGGACCTCACTGGTAGGTGCCGACGGTTACACTCCTATCGCTGGCAGCCCTCTGCTCAGTGCAGCATCATTCTCTGGCTGGACAGGCTTTGATGTAGTAAGCTTCATCGGTGCATTCGATGGCAGCAACAACTGGCTGAACGGCTGGACCAACTTCGACCCTCAGAACGCAAGATACTAACTAATCGATTCTTTTTTGACTATAAGGAGTTCTATGTATCGGGCATGGCGCAAGCGATTTGCGCCATGCTTTTTTTGGAACTGTAACTCGAAGATGATTGTATTAACCATAGTGGCAACAAAGTTATGGATGTCCAACACAACAACTTAGTGACGGAGAAAATAACTTGGTACGATTTGAGTGAAATTAGTCGAATATAGCAGATACAGAATATAAAGGATAATTAGCAAGCCAATCCTGCTCTCTATAAGGTGACATGGATAGGCGCATACCTTTCAATCCCTGATTGCGCTCCACAAACACCCTCAAACTCTTAGCCTGCAAATTCTCCTCAGCCTTTACTTCTATCGGAATGATTCTTTCCTCATCCTGCACCAGGAAATCAATTTCACCACGTGAATTTTCTGCCGACCAATAAAAGTCGTCCTTAAAAGTGTGGAAAATCGCAAAAAGTCGTCCTTAAAAATGTGGAAAATCACAAAAAGTCGTCCTTAAAAATGTAGAAAACCACAAAAAGTCGTCCTTAAAAATGTATTTACAGCAGCCATTTCCAGACAGATCCAAACCCAAAATGAAGGGTGAAGAAATTTGATGGAATAACCTATACATAGACTATTACTACTCGATTAATTATATATAAAAAAGGCAAATATTGCTTATTTTCTAAATAAAAGCATTAACTTTGCATTATATTCTAAAAAGTTATATATATATATGAAAAAAAATGTTTTGTTAACAATGTTGCTTGTATCTACAAGCACATTCATGATGGCTCAGACTCCTATTGAGCAAGCAAGAGAAAAAGCCAAGGCTTTGATTAAGGGCGGTGTAACAGACATCAGCAAGATTCTCCCTAAACACGAATCAGATGATGACGAGGATATTGATGATGATGACGATTCTACAATAGACCCATTAGAAGGAAAATCGGAAGAATACATCCGAGGCTTTAATGATGCCAGACGAAAGACTTATGAAGAGCAGAAAGCTTCATTTACGAAAGCTGGTATAGACTTCAATCAAACAGCTCTTAGTAAGCTCAGAATGGATTCTGTTGGTATCTATGCTAACATAGATAACAGTCTTGTTGCTATGAAGCATATAGACTTCAAAGAAATAGAAAGAACTGGATATATCAATCCGTTTAAAGACAAGGAACTTATCACGTTCGAAGGTAAGACTTCGCCTTATGCTTTTGTTGGTGGCAAGGCTACTTTTCGCATTTATTTCACGCATGATAGAAATAGTATCTCTGAGTATTATGATATGTTCTCCAGTGACTATAGCATAGACGATTTCTTTGTGGTAAAATTTAAGTCTGTAGGAAAAGGCAGACAAATGACCAGTGCTATTGTTCATTCCAACAGGATTGAAGGTGCCAAAGAAGATAAATCTGTAAAATTAGAAGTGAAAAAAGTTTCTGATAACGTTTATGACTTGACAGTAGAAGGACAGCCTGGAGAATACTGTCTTACTTACAACAATAAGCAAGGCAATACCAGTAATGGGATGAAGAACTCAGGCAGTAAGAAAGTCTTTGACTTCACCATTAAATAAATTGAGTTTAAGGGATGCTCCGATTAGTAGCATCCCTTAAATAATTCTATATAGCGAGTATTATCAGTAAATTAGTATTTATCCACGTACGGTTATTAGTAAATAGCGCCGCAGAGTTATTAGTATTTACCACGTAAAGATAGCAATAAATTCTGATATTCAAGATGATACGTTATATTTTTAAAAGAGTTTTTATTGGTCTTGACATTCTGCTTTTCTCTAAAAGGAAAAGCATAAAACGTCAAAATATAACCTAATTAATTTGGTGACGCGGCGTTTTCTTCGTATCTTTGCCGCAAATATGCGGCGTTTTTGGATAAATAATGCCGCAAGAGTATAAAAACTTCTTTATTAAGATTATTGCATGAAAAAACGACATAACAGAAAAAAACGCATGGCACAATATGCCATGTATGCATACTGTTTTTTTGCGATTCTTTCACTCGTAAACACGGTTTGTGGAAGTCTTGGTGTTGCAGTCAACATTCCATCCATCTTACTCACCATCAAACAATGGGTATTAATGCTTGCCCCCATAGCATTATGGGGAACATTCCGATTAATACAACCAAGAAACGAAAAGTTGCTGCGACGTTGCTGCGAGGTGATGGTATTTTACTATGTGTTTTCATTCGTCCTGTCAATATGTTTTAAGTTCAACCTAATACCCATGACACAAAATGGCTTGATAACCAGGACTGCAACTATCCTCACTTGGACAGAAAGCAGCATCGGCTTGCTCTCTGTCATCGCATCACTGATTGCCGGTTGCCATTTAGGAAGAAAACATAAAGGAAGCATGCACCAACTGGGCACAGCACTTATCCTGGTTTTCATCGTATGGCTGATATGTGTAAACATCCTCCCAACCACTATGTTTTATCTATTGGGAATCAGTCATCCTACAGCCTTCACCTGTGTCAATATGTTCTCTGCTTTTTCCAACACACTCGTTTATATATACGCATACTATAGAATGTATCGCACTATAAACAACTGATTACGATTTAAGAAGTAGGATTTATTCAGCCTTCTATTAAGCCACAGGTTGGTCATCTGTCATGACCCCAAAAGGGAATAAGAAGTGAAAAGAATAGCAAAAATCTATAAAATATCTGTTTCTTTTGGTAGAGTCTTTAAATAGCCGTATCTTTGCACCATAAAAACAACAACAAGATGGCAAAGATATTGATTATAGAAGACGATTTGGCATTTGGAACCATGATTCAGACATGGCTCAGAAAGAAAGGTTTCGAAGTAGAGAAAGCCACATCGGTTGGTGCTGCCTTGAGGTTGTTGCAGGAAGACAGCCAGCGCGATCTGATTCTCTCAGACCTCAGACTTCCCGACCACGACGGACTCACCACACTGAGATGGCTCCACAAACAGGGCCTTCACATTCCCTTTATCGTCATGACAAGCTATGCAGAGGTGCAGAACGCTGTGCTCGCCATGAAATCGGGAGCCAATGACTATGTGGCTAAACCGTTTCATCCCGATATCCTGTTAGAGAAAATCAATGAGGCTATCAAGCAAGCCTCATCGGCACCTGTTCCGGCAAACTCTCCTGCCACACCGACTCAACAAGAAACCCCTCAGCAAACTACCACACAGCCCGACGAAGACGAGGCGCCCAAATATATAGAAGGCAAGAGTGAAGCCTCGCAACAGCTATATAGATATGTATCACTCGTAGCACCTACCCCTATGTCGGTACTGATACTCGGAGCAAGCGGCACAGGCAAGGAATATGTGGCGCATCGCATACACGAATTGAGCAGCCGTGCCGACAAGCCCTTCTTCGCCATAGACTGTGGAGCCATACCAAGAGATGTAGCTGCATCCGAATTCTTCGGTCATGTGAAAGGCGCCTTTACTGGAGCCGAACAAGACAAGAAGGGAGCTTTCGAAGTAGCCAACGGAGGAACACTCTTCCTCGACGAGATGGGAAACCTGAGCTATGATGTGCAGGTGCAGCTGCTTCGTGCCCTGCAGGAGAGAAAGATAAGACCCGTGGGAGGAACTAAGGAAATCGACATCGATATCCGACTGGTGTGCGCCACCAACGAAAACCTGGCACAGAGAGTGGCTGAGGGACAATTCCGCGAAGACCTCTTCCACCGCATCAACGAGTTCACCATCTATATGCCCGAACTGAAAGACCGCGGCACAGACCTCTTCCTCTTCGCCAACCTCTTCGTCAAGCATGCCAACAAGGAGTTGGGACGGCACGTGCTCGGGTTCGACGACAAGGCTTCAGAGATGATTGCCTCGTACAGCTGGCCCGGCAACCTGCGCGAACTCAACAACGTGATGAAGCGTGCCACCCTGCTGACCAAGGGAAACTATATCGGCAGGACTGAACTCCAGCAGAGCATGAGTCATCTGCAACAACCCACAGAGACCTTGACTTTGCGGGATGAGCAAACCGAGTTGCAACGCATAGAGGCTGCCCTGAAAACCGCCAATGGCAACAAGAGCAAGGCTGCCCAACTGTTGGGAGTGGACAGAAAAACCCTCTACAACAAAATCAAGAAATATAATCTGTAGACCTCTGCAACTTCCTATAACACATAGCAAGGACGGACTGTAAACCCAATGGGGTTCATAGTCTGTCCTTGCTGTATGATAGCTTTTCTATCATGTCCCACATCCTGTGCCAATTCCCCATTCCACAACAGACTTCCACAACTTTTTGGGGAAATATTCCACACTCTTTCCACACTTTCCACACTTCCCCACTTTTTGGCACAGCCATTCCAGCCTCTGATTATCAAACACTTAGCAAACTTTCTTCATTTTTGGCACGCTGATTGTGATATTAGATAGTGAACTCGCAAACGAACTGAATGTTCAACAAGAGTTTCAACAGAGAATAATAAACAAAAATAGAATATTAACAATTTAAAACATTACAATTATGAAGAAGTTATTTTTCGCAGTTAGCGCAGCAGCATTCGTTTTCGTATCAGCAAACAACGTATTTGCAAGTAACAAAATGATCAGCACATCAGCTTACGAGCCAACTGATACTGTAGCTCCAGCCGACACTACAGAGACTACAACAGACTCTACAACAGAGAAGCCAGCGGAAGCATCTTTGGTAATGTCACTCAGCGACATCGAGCCAACTGACACAGTAGCACCAGCCGAGACTCCAGCCCCAACAGAGACTCCTGCTCCTGCTGACACAACAAATACTCCAGCCGACTCAACAGCAGAACAGGCTCAGTAAACCACTCCATCTTCAAAAAACAGTATACATGCAGCTTTTAAAATGAAAATATCTTGTCTTCTCTTCCGAAGGCAAGATATTTTTTTGTATTTTTGCACCATGATAAAAAACAATATTCCTCTCAAAGTAGCCTTAGGATATGCTGCCGTAGCCGTGGTGATGGCCCTGGCAGTAGCGCTCGTATACAGCAACACGCAGTCTATCCTGAACATCGACAAGGCTTCACGTGACTATACCCACAAGCGCAATATGGCCGACAGCCTGGTGTACAGCCTGCTCGACGTGAGCAACAACGAACGTTCCATCTATATGGAGACATCGGGAAACTGGGAGGAACTCAACCACTCCATCTCAGAAGCCAAGGTGCAGGCACTCAAACTCAAGGCGCTGGAAAAGGACTCCCTGCAGAAAGCACGCATGGACACCCTCGTCAGTCTGCTCAACCTGAAACAAGTCAACCTGAAGCAACTCCGGAGAGTGTTGATAGCCAACAATCATGAGAGCTTTCTTCACGAAAAGGTGAGCAATCTGAGCAGCGGAAAAGACTCGGTAGTGGTGCACCCCAAGACTGCACAAACCCATGAGAACAAAAGGACAACCGTTGAGGTGGTGAAGACCCGAAAAGGCTTCTTCCGCCGACTCGCCGACGCCTTCAAGAAAGGCGCCACCGACACCATAGCCATACACAATGATGTCAACCAAACTACAACCGACTCGATTTCCACACCTGTCGACATCGCCGGAGAGGTGGCACAGGTGCTGTCGCAGATAGGACAGGAAGACAAACAGAACACACAGAAGAAGGAGAAAGCTGTAAACAAAGAGGTGAGCGACCTGCAGAAAGTGAACGCCCAGCTTGCCGAACGTACTTCCCACTTGCTCAACACCATCCGCCAAAGCGAGATGCAGTCCATGCAGCAGGCTTTAGGCAAAGCGCTGAATGCCCGCCGTTCACTCCTGTGGCAGATCACCCTTATGGCTTTGCTTGCCATGACCGCCGCCGTAGTCTTGCTGTGCTACATCTTCAAAGACACCAAGAAGGAACGCATCTATCGTGAGAACTTGGAAGAGGCCAACACCGAGATTCAGCGCATCATGAACCAACGCGAAAGACTCCTTCTTACCATCACCCACGACATCAAGGCTCCCGTGGCTTCCATTTCGGGCTTCATCGACCTGATGAGAGAACATGTGAGCGACGAGAAAGGCATGAACTATATCGACAACATAGCCAGCTCTGCCAGCCATCTGTCAAGATTGGTGGCCTCGCTCCTCGACTATCACAAATTGGAGAACGGACTGCTGGAACTCCATCCCTCCAGTTTCTCGCCAGCCTCGCTCATTCAGCAATGCACCGAAGGCATGAGGATGCAGGCAGAGAAGAAGAACCTGGTGTTAAGTTCCTCTTATCAGGATAAGGCTGCCGAGCTGCAAGGATTAGCAACCGATGCCGCAATCACCTATCAGGCAGATGCTTTCCGCATCCGTCAGGTGTTGGACAACCTCATCAGCAACGCCATCAAGTACACCGTGAAAGGAAAGGTTACTGTCACTGCCCTCGTCAAGCCAGCCTCATCGGCAGGCATCTGTCACCTTATTATAAAGGTAGAGGATACGGGCATGGGCATGACTTCTGAGGAATGTCGAAAAGTGTTCCAGGCTTTCACACGTCTCAAGGACGCACAGGGCATAGAAGGCACAGGCTTAGGACTGTCCATCACCCATGAACTCGTCACTCTCTTAGGCGGACATATCAGTCTGCAATCAGAGAAAGGCATCGGCTCCACCTTTACCATCACCCTTCCTATCAGGCAGAATCCTCCTTCCGTTCAGGAAGCATCGATGGGCGAAGCTGCCGAAAAGCAGCCGGCAAGTATCAGCGCCGCGGGCACAGAACTGTCATCAGCGAACCAGCAGCCCCTTGCCAACCATAAGATTCTGATCCTCGACGACGACCGTCTGCAGCTGCAACTGCTCCAGGAGATGCTGCACCGCAAGGCCAATGACGACTGGCAGATATTTACCTGTCAGCATATTACCGAGGCTCTTACCATTCTGCACAACGAGCAGCCCGCCCTGATGCTGATGGATATAGAAATGCCAGAGATGAACGGAACGGAGATTATCCGCATGATCAATCACAGCCACATGAAGGTGATTGCCATGACAGCCCACGACATCAGCATCAAGGAAGAACTGACGGAGGCTGGCTTCGACGACTGCCTGTTCAAGCCCTTCCGTCCTGAAGCCTTAGAGAGTTTGTTGGCTCCTGCTGCCCGAGAAGCTGCTACAGAAGAGCCTGCCGCTGAAGAAACAACTGCAGAAGAACCTGCCGCCGATGTATCTGTCCGTGAAAGGCTGTCTTCACTTTTGATCTTTGCCGGAGGCGACAAGGAAGCGGAGATGGAGATTGTGAAAACTGTGACGGAAGAAATGGAAACTTACCGGGAATCGTTGAACAAGTATCTGCCTGCTGCCGAAAAGGAAAAAGAGGCACAGGAGGACAATACACAGGCGGTACAGGTGGAACTCAGCCAGGAGGACAAGCAGAATGTGGCAAGAATCGCCCACAAACTGCAACCCATAGCCCAGATGATGCAGGCGGAATGTCAACAGCAGCTGCAGGCTCTCTCGCCCGAGCACATCGGCGAACAGGAAGACAAAAAAATCCGAGCATACATCCAGGCCGTATTCGACGACTTAGGAAATATGCTCGGAGAGTTGAGAAATATTCTTTCTGAGTAATCGTTCTTACAGTTCCACATTGTCTATGTGGAATTTCATCAGTCCGGCAGGCACCTTCACCATGACCTCATCGCCGGCTTTCTTGCCCAAGAGAGCCTGTGCGATGGGCGACTTGATAGAGATTTTTCCACTATGAAGGTCTGCCTCGTGAGGATTCACTATGGTGTAGGTCATGCTGCACTTATTGGCCACATTGGTAATCTTCACCTTGCTCAACAGTCCCACCTTGTCGCTTTGCAGTCGCGACTTGTCTATTACACGAGCATTCTCCAGAATCTTCTGCTTGAAACTGATTCTGCTCAACAGCTTGCCCTGCTCTCGCTTGGCAGCATGATACTCAAAGTTCTCGCTGAGGTCGCCCTTGTCGCGTGCCTCGGCTATGGCGTCACGCACAGCAGGCAGTTCCACCTTTACCATGTGTTGAAGTTCAGCCACGAGCTCATCGTAGCCTTCCTGAGACATATATTCCATAATGCTTTTTTTCTTTTTGTTTTATTCTTCGGCGTGCAAAGGTACGGAGAAATCATGAAAAAGCCAAGACTTTGCCCGAGTTTTACGCAAAAAGAAAGCCGTGCATAAATATTCACAAGCATACTGCACTTAACTGCGATTTTTTTTTCTCAGTTAGGAAAAATTATTTCCCCAGTTGGGCAGATTCATTTTCCCAACTGAGAAGCCGTTTTTCGGCAATTCTTGTATGAATATACTTGCGCTGTAAGAACACGTCATTGCCCCGGATGATTTTGCAAGACAAGGGGAAGCATCACGCTCCCCAAACCTCCTCGGCGATTTCTCGCACAAGATCCAACTTGGCCCACTGCTCTGCCTCTGTCAGTTTGTTGCCTATCTCGCAAGAAGCAAAACCACACTGAGGACTCAGGCTGAGACGCTGGAGAGGAAGATACTTCGCCGCCTCATGAATGCGGGCTATGACTGTGGCCTTGTCCTCGAGCACAGGCGACTTGCTGGTTATCAGACCAAGAACCACCTTCTTGCCTTCAGCCACATACCGCAGAGGCTCGAAGCCACCCGAACGCTCATCGTCGTATTCAAGATAGAAGGTGTCGGCATCCTCGCGGGCAAAGAGATAAGGAGCCACAGCATCGTAGGCGCCCTTCGTGGCATAGCATGAATGATAGTTGCCACGGCACACGTGCGTGTTGACGGTCAGCCCCTCGGGCTTTCCCTCTATGGAGAGGTTGTTGACCTTCAGATATTGCAGGGCCTCGTGTTCCAGGGTAAAGCCCGTGCCTGCCATCGACTTCCAGAAATCGTCATCTACAATCATGCCCCAGGTACAGTCGTCCAACTGTACAGTTCGACAGCCTGCTGCATAGATCTCGTGGAAGAATGTGCGATAGGCCTTGGCAATGTCTTCTATCAGTTCTGTGGTATTGGGATAAAACTGACGGGTGTTCTCGGCATTCTTTCCTCGGAACAGCTCTGCCAGAAACTGTGCCGGTGCCGGTACGGTCTGCTTGGCCTCTACGCCCTCCTCCTCAAACTGCTTCACAAACAAGAAATCTTTGATGAAGGGATGGTTCTCGCCTGTTATCTTTCCTGTAAGACGGAGGGAGCCTTTCGTGGTTTCCTCGCCATGAAACTGATAACCATGATCCAACTCTATGTGCTCTACGCCGCCAAATCCCCACATAAAGTCGAGATGCCAATAGCTGCGACGAAACTCGCCATCTGTAATATAGCGCAATCCGTGCGCCTTCTGCTGTCTGACCACTTCTGTGATAAGCCGGTCTTCAATGTGACGAAGTTCTACTGCCGAAATCTGTCCCTCGGCAAACTTTACTCTGGCTTCCTTCAACTCTGCTGGGCGCAAATAGCTGCCCACTGCCTCAAAATGTTGATTTCTCACGTTGCTCATGTTTTTATTTCCCTTTCTTTAATATTATGTGTAATGATGACTGTCTGCATCCTGCCCCACTGACGGCAGAAATGCTTCTTTTTCGGCTGCAAAGGTAGAAAGAAGAATTTTATCCGCCAAATATTCTTCATAATTCAGAAAAATATGCTAACTTTGCAGTTAGAATAATCGATACACAGAATATTATTCTGTAAAAAATGCACATTTAAAGAAGAATAGATTATGGCAACAGAAGAAAAACTCGACGACATAGACATCAAGATACTGAAGTTGCTGCAACAGAACTCCCGGCTCACCGTCAAGGAACTTGCAGCAAGAGTACACCTTTCGCCCTCGCCTACCTTTGAACGTCAGAAACGACTGGAACGGGAAGGATACATACAGCGATATGGAGCCATCGTCGACCATCACAAGATGGGGCACAACGTCATCGTGCTATGCAATATCCGACTGAAGCAGCACACTCACGACCTGATACAGCAATTCATGGACACCGTGCAGAACATAGACCAGATAACGGAATGCTACAACACCACGGGCGACTATGATTTTCAGATCAAAGTGTATGCACACGACATGAAAGACTATCAGGACTTCATGCTCAACACCCTCGGCAACATTGACTGCATAGGCAGTCTTCACAGTATCATCGTCATTGGCGAAATAAAAGACTCGCATTACATCCCGGCAAGCAGATTGTTGGCGAAGACACTCCTCCTTCTGTGCATCATGCTCTCTTCGCTGTTCTGTATGCCCTTGAAAGCACAGAACCCAGGCGAGACTGTCACAGAGCAAAGCATCAGCAAAAAGGGAGAAAAACATTACTTTTATGCCGTGCCCATTCCCGACAACATCTTCAGCATGATGAAGGGAAAAACATACAAGAAGAATTGTACTGTGCCTAGAAGCGAGCTGCGCTATCTGAGATGCCTGCACACCGACAAGGAAGGCAGAAGCATCGTGGGCGAGATGGTGGTCAACAAAGCCATAGCTAACGATGTGCTCGACATTCTGTACAAACTCTACCGGGCAAAATATCCGATAGAACGAATGCGGCTCATCGACTATTGGAACGCAGACGACGAACGGGCCATGAGAGCCAACAACTCCTCTTGCTTTAACTTCAGGTTTATCTCGCATACCCACACCGTATCAAAGCACGGCAGAGGAATGGCTGTAGACATCAACACACTCTACAACCCCTACCACAAACGACTGAGAAATGGCAAAGAAGTAATAGAACCAGCCACAGCCCGTCCTTATCTCGACCGCAGTAAGAAACACGCATACATGATTCAAAGGGGCGACTTATGCTATCGCCTTTTCAAGGAAAAAGGATTCAAATGGGGTGGCGACTGGAAGCACAGCAAAGACTATCAGCACTTCGAGAAATAACAAAATTTTACCCACGCACTCTGAATCAGAAATTCAACAGCACGTGGGTAAAAGCTTCAAACAAGATGCTTAGTTGTACCAAATAGAATTATATTCTCTACGATCATCTTCTTCGTTGTAGATGTTCTCATACTCCAGGTTCTTTGCCTCGAATGCTTCTAATGACTTTTTCATGATCCGCCCTCCTATATGTTAAAGTTAATAATCTGCTTTGTGATTGCAAATATATAAAAAAAACAGAGTCACCTTGTCAATAATTCAGAAAAGTTGTGTATTTTTGCAGCATTGTAATATATATGAAAATTCTCATTATCAAGCCACGCATGAAACTATCAAATACTTTCAACCGACTAAGATGGCGACACTGGTTGCTCCTGTCGTTGCTCGTCCTCGTTCTCGTCATTAAGTGGAGCCCATACTTAGGCTACATTTACACCTTATATATATACAGCACCATCGGGAGAATACTATCTTCCTTTTCGGGCATCATCCCGTTTGCCATAGGCGACATCTTCATCGCCCTCAGCATCGCATGGGTCATTCTTTATCCTCTCTACGAGATTGTCCTTCGCAAACGACTTGCCCGCCGTTACGCCTTCCTGGCAGCTAAAGGGAACAGTTATCCCAAGACAAAGACGGTGTGGGGAAGAGTGGCAGAATATCTGCTATGGATCTACGTATGGTTCTACATGGCCTGGGGACTCAACTACTCGCAGCCCAACATCTATCAGCGCACAGGCATGAAACCAGCAGAAGTAGACAAGGACAAGCTACGCGAGTTTGCCTATCGCTATGCCGACAGCCTCAACTTATTGAGTGAAGAACGAAGAGTGAAGAGTGAAGAACAGGAAAGTGAAGAGTGGAAACGAAGAGTGAGTGATGCGATTCAGAATGTATATGAGAAGATGGGACATCGAGAAGGCATCAATGCTCCCTTCAATCCTCTTCCCCATGTCAAGACGATGGTGTTCACTCCCCTCAGTTCGATGGCGGGTGTCACAGGCAGCATGGCTCCTTTCTTCTGCGAGTTTACGCTGAATGGCGACATTCGCCCTCACGACTATCCTGCCATCTATGCACACGAATATGCACATTTCTTAGGAATAGCCAATGAGGGCGAAGCCAACTTCTACAGCTATATTGTCTGCACTTCATCAACCAACCAAGCAGTAAGGTTCAGCGGATATTACCACATCTTCTTCCATGTGCTCCACAATGTCTTCGATATCTTAGGCGAAAAGGAGGGAGAGAAATTCCTGAACCATATCCGGCCCGAGATCATCCGGCTGGCAAAGGACGACCGCCACTACTGGCTCAGCAAGCGAAGCAAGGTGCTTGATGCTGCACAAGACTTCGTCTTCGACCTTTACCTCAAGGGCAACAACGTTTCTGAAGGCAGAAAAAGCTATTCGGGTGTTGTCGCCCTGATATTGGCATGGGAAGATCGCAGCATTGCCCATTAAGCCAATGCTGCCGATATTTTTTTTGTTCTACTTTCGCATTTTTTCAGCATCTTACATATTGCCACCTCTTGGCGCTCTTCTTGCCCCAGGTTTGCCTCCATTCTGCTTACCCTTCTGCGCAAAGCGCTTCATCATCTGTCGCTCTATCTCATAGACACGCTGTATCTGGTTCTGAGTAAGGAACTGAGAGTATTTCTTGTAATACTTCTGACGGATGTTGAGAATCTTCTCGCTCATCTCGAAACGCTGCTTTATCTGCTGCTCGGTCTGCGCCTCAGAGCCTCCCCTGTTGCGGCGGGGACGAGGTCCAAGAGCCCATATCTCTTTCTGGCACTGGGTGTAAGTGTCAATAAACTGACTTTTTGTCTTCTCATCGAGAGCCAGGTCGTAGGCAATGTGCTGTGCCTGTTTTTCAGCCAACTGCTCGCGAGAGATGCGCTGCTTCTTAGTAGGAGCCTGAGCTGACGTACTGATACTGAATGTAAGCATGGCAGCAGCCATGAACATGATACTTAATAACTTTTTCATACCTTCAAAATTTTAATATGTTTGTTACTGTTTTTCGTCAATTGTTAAGGAACACATCATCCTGGTAAGCATCCAGGAGAAAAGCCTGGTCGGCAGACGACAACTGAGCGAAAGCCTGATCTACAGCCTGCAAATCGCTGTCTGCCTGTGAGGAGCGAGAAGCAGAGAAGTCCATATTGACAACAAAGAGCAAAGCCACCGATGCAGCTGCAGCCAGGGCTGCACTCCATATCACCTTAAGGACCGGGCGCTTTTTCTGCTCCACGACAACAGGCTGGGAAGTGTCGTTCTTTACAGCTTCAAGGATGTTTGACTCCATGTCCTTCAAGAAGCCATCTGGAGTAGAGTAAGGCATACGTTTGCCCACCTGTTTGAAATCGAACTTTGTATCCATAATTTTAATCATTTGAATTCATGTACTTGATAATTTTCTCTTTGGCAACATGATAGCATGCCTTGATGCTGGTTGGTGTGGAATCAGCCACACGGGCGATTTCGTCGAATCCCAACTCATCATAGTATCGCATATTGAACGCCAGCTGCTGCTTGGGTGGAAGCGAGAGAATGGCCTTCTGCAATTTCACCGCCACCTTGTCTCCGTAGTCTATATAGTTGTCGGCAGCAAGAAGTGCCACTCCTGTGGTTTCCGCCTCCATAGAGACAACTTCCTGCCTCCGCTTGCCGATGATCCGCAAAGCCTCGTTGGTGGCAATACGATAGATCCAACTGCGAAGAGAACTGTCGCCACGATACTGGTCGAAGGAACGATAGATTCTCACAAATGTCTCTTGCGAGGCATCCTGTGCATCATCGTGCGATACCACCAGTCGGCGTATGTGCCAATAGACGGCTTCCTGATATTTAGCCATCAGCATGCGAAACCCGTTATCAGGACATGCCTTCAGCGTTTCTACTATGTCTTTGTCGTCCGCTCTCATAGGTGTGTCAATATTATGGCTTGTCGCTTCTCATTTTCTTTATCTCCAACATCTTACTCTTTTCACATGCTTGTGGTGCTTCTTGCAGGGGCATCCACATTTCTTTACCACAACGGTTGCGGCAGGACGCACATGATGGCGATGCATACGATTGTGTCCGGGACGGGCAGAAGCTGTGCTACAAGCCAAAGCCACAAGGGCAACTATCATTGTTTTCTTCAAATCGAATATTGCATTCATAACTCTCATTTTTTATAGGGTGAATACTCATATTACCTCACTCACGTCCTTCAAACGGGCCCGTTTTGATAAACGTTACACTGATAAGACCTTATAGAGGCAGAAAGGTAAAAATAAAAAGTGAGAAAAATGCAAAAAATAATGCTTTTTTACTTTTTGAAGAGACAAAATGCCCACGAATGACTATTTTTTGTTACTTTTGCACCACACTTCATGAGTGACAACAAAGAAAATCATGACAGACTACAGAAGTATGATAGACCGCTGTTATATAGAAATAACCAACACGTGCAACCTGAACTGCCACTTCTGCCCCAAGCACAACAGAGCGAAGAGACAGCTCACGGCAGAAGAGTTCGACTTGCTCACCAGTAAGTTGAAAGGCAAGGCTTGTTTCCTCTACTTCCATCTCATGGGAGAGCCCCTGCTCCACCCTCTGCTGCCACAATTCATCACTCTGGCAAGAGAGCGTGGTTTCAAAACCGTGCTTACCTCCAATGGCACCCTCCTGCATCGGGCCATGGAACTCTTAGACACGCTGCCCCACAAGATTCAACTCTCTGTCCACTCGCACGAGAGTAATGCACACGGCAGACTGTCCGACTATATGGACGAGGTGATGCGCTTCTCCACTCAGGCAGCAGCCAAAGGCACCTGTATGGTGTTGCGCCTATGGAACCAAGGAGGCATGGACCAAGAGAACGACGAGGTGATGAGCCTCATCGAGAAGTACGTGCCTAAGCCTTGGAAAGAGCGTCCCGACGGATTCCGCCTCAGCGACAATCTCTACTTGGAGTTTGACAGAAAGTTCGAGTGGCCCAACTTCGACAACAAAGAAGAAGGACAGGAAACAGGCAACAGCGAGGAAGACAAGAGTAACGTCAAGGGAAGAGAGGTGTTCTGCAAGGCGCTTATCAAGCAGATAGGTGTGCTGGCAGACGGAAGCCTCGTGCCCTGCTGCCTCGACCATAACGGCGATGTCGTGCTGGGCAACCTCTTCCATCAGTCGCTCGAAGATATTCTCTCCTCGCCAAGGGCTACGGCATTGATAGAGGGTTTCAAACATCATCATGCCTCGGAAGCACTTTGCCGCGACTGCGAGTCGGCACTGGCACGAAACAGCTTCCGAGGTAAAGCAAGAAAACAGATATAAGACAAAAAACAGACATGAAAGAAGTATTAATCGTAAGCATAGGCAGCTTCTTTGGAGGCGGCCTGAGATATTGGATTTCCAAGATGGTGCAGTCGTGCAGCCTCATAGCTTTCCCCTTCGGCACCATGACAGTAAACGTGTTGGGCTGCTTCATCATCGGATTTCTCTCCGGCATTTCGTGGAATGGCGGCGGATGGATGAATCCCTCCACTAAGTTGCTGCTCACCACAGGCTTCTGCGGTGGCTTCACCACCTTCTCCACCTTCATGAACGAAGGTTCATCGCTGATGAAGGATGAGCAATATCTCTACATGATGTTCTATCTCTTCGGCAGCCTCATCCTTGGCCTCATCGCCGTGATGGCTGGACATCAGTTGGCAAAGTTTTTCTGAAAAAATGATTCTCTGCTTAATTTTTCCCCTACATTTGTCTTATAACTCAGCACCCCTATTGAAAACAGAATCATAATATACAAAAAACAACCGCCGCATATCCACACTCTTCGGATATGCGGCGGTTTTGCCTTTCGGCACCTGAACACATTATATATATTGTATGTGTGAGTTACTACTCATCACCAGCCATTATACCCTCTCCCTCTCTATTTCCAACAATTTCATTGTTGGCTTGATATATTTCTTCATTATTTTCTATCTTTTTATTTATTATACACTACTTTCTTGCCGTTCACGATGTAGATCTCGCCCTTCTGAGGAGCAGCCACCTTGCGACCCATCAAGTCGAAGTAAACCTTAGGCTGTAGGTTGGCTTGGTCGTAAATGCCCTTGTTAGAGCCATCGCCGTTGATGCGGTCGATGCCCGTAGACTCACCATTCTCGAATACCATGCTGTAAACCTTGGCTTCGTCGAATCCGTCATCACCTCCACCGATTTCAGTAGAACTCAGGTCGAGATAAGCACTATAAGCACCCACCTTCAAGGTCGTGTTGTCTGCCGCTACTGGGTGGAAGTTGCCATCGGTTTGGAGGATATAGCTGCCACCCTTAGCCACCATGCTTTCGAAGGTACCCTTCAAGAGGCTTCCCTCGTTCTTAGGAGCAGTAACGGCTACCGAAGGATTCTCATCAACATCGAATGTGATGACGCTCATATCATTCTTGCCTTCGAAGTCCACACCTTCGAGATAGCGGTGATATACATAAGGCACTCCTGGCTCAATGCTCTTCGCCTCAGTCAAGGTAATCGTACCCTTGTTCTTATCTGCATTCTTCACCTGATAGAGTTTGTCGAAACCTGTGAAGCAGCCTGCTACGAGGCTACTGCCCACTGGCACACAGAGCGTGCCATATTCCGACGTCTTGTTGATGCTGACGTATGGCTTCACGGCTTGGCCTGCTTCTTTTACTCTCGAGCAGTTCTTTGAAGCCCAATAAGTTGCGGGCGAACAATAGAGCGTCGCCGAACAGTCACCAAACATATTCACACTTGCATAGAGTTTGCTCAGCCCCTCCAAAGAGAACTTATCTCCCAAATAAATTGCCTCAAGTTTTTGACATTCAAAAAACAAACTTGTGCTCTGAGTAACCAACTGAGTATCGAAATTAGACAAATCTAAGGATGTAAGGCTCTTGCAGGAAGCAAACATACAAGCAATATCCTTAACCTTCGAAGTGTTAAATCCTGATAGATCCAAAGAGGAAAGGTTTTCGCAATTTTGGAATACAGCTTGCATGTTCTTCACGTTCTCTGTATTGAACTTAGACACGTCGATATGTGTAAGACCTTTACATGATGAAAACATTCCGGTCATATATCTCACACGATGCATATCAAAATTTGAAACAGATAAGTTTGTCAATTTCCAACAACCAGCAAACATCCACATCATACTTCCCACATTGCTTGTATCAAAACTTGAAACATTCAAGTATGTCAAATTATTGCAACCAAAGAACATGTATGACATGCTTAAGACATTGTGAGTATCAAAAGTTTTCAAATCTAAAGAAGTAAGACTTTTGCAGTTATAGAACATATTCCACATGTCTGTAACCTTAGAAGTATTCAGATTCTCTATTCCATCAATCGCTTCCAACTTCTCACATTCCATAAACCAAGAATTGCAAGACTTAGGACGTGCAGACGCAAACGAGACATCAAATACAACTCTGACAATATCAGCTTTATGCTCAGTAATCCACCCAGGTTCCTGAGAGCGATTCATTTCATACTCTCCATCGCCCAACTCGCCCTTCTCACCATAATAAAAGGTGAGAGACTTGACTGAATTGTCATACTTTGCCCATGCCTTCTTAGCAGCATAAGCACTCAATTCGCCCCCCCAGAGGAAAACGATAAAGAGGACGAGGAGCGTCCTCCATACAATACTTTTACTTTTCTCCATGATTTATTTTTGTTTATAATTAATTCAAGCTATGCATCCACAACTCGTCTACTATTCTTGTGCAAACTTTCTTACATATATTCTCTCATTGCCATTATATATACTATAAATCCCAGGATGATGACGAAAGTCAATCCGAGAAACAGATAGATATAATATCTTCCTCTCTTGATGAAATCACAGAAGCTGTAGCGAGCTTTGTAGTTCTCATCAAGATATATCCTGTAGTCTTGAACCATGGCATAGCCCATGACTATGGCGAATAAAAGAAGAAACAATGCCACAATGAAAATAGCCTGTTCCTCTTTCGTGAGAGTCTCTATCATATTTCCCATGGCGCAAAAATAGTGTTTTTCTTCGGAAAAAGGTGTCCACTTCCCCCACTTAGGTGTCTACTTCCTACAAAATAGGTGTCTACTTGGTGGGGGAAGTAGACACCTAAGGCGTGATTTTATTGTATTGTCGCTCATTTGTACAAATTCGAGATAGCATACAATGGGTTAATGGCGATTCGCCTACCTGCTATCTTTCTCTTCATATCTTTACACTTTTAGACACATAAAACAGTCGGATTATTACACTTTTCGACACATACGACCAAATAAACATTGAGCATAAAGTGGAATATTAAGATATTTTAAAACAATAAGATGCTGAGAAACTGAAATATGAGGAATAAAAGTACTGATTTTATTCATTCTATCCATCGTATTGAATAAAATCAGCACTTTTTTATTCAATACGATGGATAGAATGAATATTTTTTGTATCTTTGTCTCGGTTTAATCAATTCATCTGAAGAGAAATGAGAACAATTATCAGTAACCAGAAAAAGGAACGGGATATTCTGCTTTCCCGTCCTTACCTTACACGTCATACCAAATATGATGAGGATGAACTGTTGGCAAGCAAGCAAATCAAGTTGATAACGGGTCCCAGAAGAACTGGCAAATCGACAGAGGCTTTGCTGATGCTGAAAGGCAGGAACTTTGCCTATCTGAATTTTGATGACGGCAAACTCCTGAGTGCATGGGACGACGATTTGGTTTGGGAAACACTACGTGCCGTTTATCCCGACTTTGAGTATCTTCTGCTTGATGAGGTTCAAAATCTGGATGGTTGGGATTTATGGGTATCCAAGCTTTACCGCATGGGAATCAATATGGTTATTACGGGAAGCAACGCCAAATTGCTGAGTAGCGAAATGGCAACATTGCTCACAGGCAGATATATCCAAATAGAGATGCTGCCTTTCAGTCTTTCTGAATTCTTTATCTGGAACCACAGAAATCTTTCGGAAGTATCAGAGATGAAAGACAGCGCATCAGACCTCTCGCTTATTGCAGACTATCTGCACCATGGTGGCTATCCAGAGACTGTAGCAGCAAGAAGCCTGACCCAAAACTATCTCTCCACACTCTTTGATTCCATCATTTGGAAAGACATTGCCAAGCGTCATAAAGTACGCAATGTAGAGGATTTGAACAACCTGGCCATGTATCTGGTTTCTAACTTCTGCAATCCATTCAGTGCCAACGAACTGGCAGAAACGCTGGGATTTTCAAGCGTAGCAACCACCAAGAAGTTTATGGGATATTTAAGTGAGCCCTATCTCTTGTATTATCTGCCACGTTACAACAACAAGTTGAAAGTAATGAAGAAAGCTCCACAAAAAGTATATGTGGTTGACAATGGTTTTGTAGAAGCCAAGGCTTTTAGTGTGAGTGAGAACTTAGGCAGGTTATTGGAGAATCAGGTTTTTATAGAGTTGATTCGTAGGGGGTATCATGCAGAAACATCACTTTTCTATTATCGCTCCCGTAATGACAAGGAGACTGATTTTGTTACAAGGCAGGGTGCTCATGTAGAAAGTCTTATACAAGTATGTTATGACCTCTCATCCGAACGAACGCTCAAGCGGGAAGTAGATAGCATCATTGAATGTGCGGGGGAACTCAAATGCTCCAATCTGATCATTGTCACGATGAATGAGGAAAGAATAATTGAGAAAAATGGTTATAAGGTCAAGATTTTGCCTATATATAAGTTTTAATGAACTGCAACACTGTGGATACCGATTTGCTAACAAGGATTTTCTACCGATATGTTCTTAGTTCTTCTATCGGATAGCCACGCTTTTTTCTCCTAAAACACTTGCGAAACTTGAATCTTATAATATTTAAATAGGAGAAAAATTGGGCAAAGAAGCCCTTTTCTCCTCAAAAAACTATATATTTGCAAACAATTAAAACAATATCGCAAATGATATGAGAACAGAGGAGTCAGCATCCCGAGAAGCAGTTCCTGGTAACACCCATCGGTTGCGGCATTGCCAGCTTTGACCCAGAGGGCATCGCCCCACTGTTCAAGGAGGCAAAGGTGATAAAAAACATCACCTCCCCGAGAGTTTCTGGGAGGTGATGGAGTAAATGTCAAAAAGTACATATCGATGTAGCGAATGTTTCGCAAGTTGAGTCAATTATTTCACGTACTTCTTTCCATCCTTGATATAGATGCCGCTTTCTGGCTCCTGACTCAACTTGCGACCTTGCAAGTCGTAGATGCCATGCAGAATATGTTCCTCTGCGGTATTCACATTCTCTATGCCAGTAGCATAACCTTCACCTATCACATAAATAGGCATAGTCTTAGCATCGGAAGACAAAGGTTCATCTGCACCTCCGAAAGGATTCTCGCGTATAGTTACATTCATGTACCAACTTTGTGGCGCAGGCACATCATCGTCAGTTCGCAAGACCAGTCCACCATCTTTTATGATGTAATTGATAGCATCCTCCGAGTTAGACGCAAGGTTTTTATTGGCTTGATAAACACCATTAAAAACATATTTTCTTGTCATACTCATACAATCGATAAATTTTTCCTTCGATGCAGAAAGTGTGACATCTGCCAACTCGATGGTCTTTTCTCCATCACTCTCACACATGATCAAGCTTGGATAGTTTGCTTTAGAGAAACCAGACTTCAACTTCTGGACGTTCAGTCGCGTAATAGTTTCATTGACCACTTCGATGTCCACTGGGGTTGCCACGTTTAAGCCATTGCTTGTCAACTGTTCAAGACTCATCCTAAATGGCACATAGAGTGATTGCCACTTGTAGGCATCGAATGTACGAATGTACTTGAAGTCAGCCACCTCAATATCTACTGGACTATTATAAGCCTCGCCATCTGTGAGCGTCACTGCCTTGGCAGTGTACTTGCCATCAGCGTAGATCAGTTTCAGGTTGTTGCCAAGAATGCCACAGAAGTCTTTAATGTATTTTATGTTCTCATTGTTTGCATTGCAGTTGATACATACATCCCCATAAAGTCCATTGGCATCTGGGTGTCCAGCCATCTCAAATACGTGTGGAACAGCTCCATCCTCACCGAAAATGCTATTATCATTGGTATAAACATCAGTTATCTTGTCACATTCCTTACCATGATATACAGTATTGTCACCAGTAGATTTCAACACAGGATAAGCATCACCATTCTCACCAAGTTTCTGATACCAAGCCAAATCGCCAGAAGTTTTATTGTCATTTAACGCCAATGCCACCTCGCCACTCTTTATCTGCTGTTTGGTGAATGCCTTGACCACGTCCGCTTCTTCCTTTCCGTCTTCGAAAGCCAGACTTCCTGTACCAACTATTTTGATGTTCTCAGATGAGTTGTTCAGCAAAGCCTCCTTGTTGTAAGCTACAATGCCCTTTGCGGTTAGTGTACCTTCTACATAACCTATAATGATTCCTGGAACCTCATTCGTATTCGTCACATCTCCATAACTGAACACATTCTGGATACTGCTGTTTTCCAATGTTTTTCCTGCTATGCCACCGGCATGCCAACCTGTGCTTGTAATCTTGCCATAGTTGGCGCAATCTTCGATACTTGTTCCATAAGCATAACCTATGATTCCACCAATATAGCTACCATCGTTTTCAACGGTTCCATAATTGGTACAGCGCTTGATGTTTCTTTCAGTGCAACTACCTGCAATTCCGCCAACAAGCCTTGTACCCTTCACGCTGGAGCGATTCTCGCAGTTTTCGAGATTTATTTTGGCACTTCCAACGATACCGCCAGTATCTTCTTGTCCTATTACAGTACAATTGTTTGTGGTTTTAATGCCCTTTATATGTGCTGGAGAATTTGTGGATGCGTATGCATATCCTGCCAAGATACCAGTGTACATTGTATTCGTGCCTGTAGTGTTCACATTCTCCACCTTGGCATAGTCAAAGATAAGGTCTTGGATAGTCGCACCTTCAGTAAAGCCGAAAAGCCCCACATAGTTTTGTGCGGTCTTGATATAGAGATTGGAGATGGTATGTGCCTGACCGTCCATATTTCCCTTCCACCGATTATTGTAATTGCCTATTGGAATCCAACTCAAGAGTTCCTTGCCGTCTTCAGCCGCATGGCAGTAGTTCTTGAGGTCGATATCCGCAGTCAGCTTGGCTGATGCTGATGAGTGAGCAGTTCCGGCTGCTTCCCCATCGTTTACGATAGTTCCGTTCACATAGTCGCGGAACCAAGCCAAGTGGCAAGGTTTAGCTATCAGGTACACCCCATTTTCCTCTGAAGGCTTCACAGCCACATAATGCAGGCAACGGTCGCAATAGCCATCCTCATTGCTGTGGTGTCCAAGGGCAGGCTGATCTGTGTTCGTTACATCAGTCAATTCCACGGTCAATTGGCTGTCGGAATATGTCCTTTGGCAGTCTTGGCATTGCCAATATTCCTTGGTTGCCGCCTCGGTGCAAGTAGCGTTTGTTGCAACGTGGTGATTTATTGTCTGTCCGTGTTGATAATTGATTGCGGAACTGGTAGGATTGTTGGTGAAACTACCCGTCACCACCTCATTGGTTTTGCAATTTAAAGTCAAATTGTTAGCATAAACCTTATGTTCCGAGGCAATGATAGGATAGATGTCGCCACCATTAGCCAGATTTTGTCCCCATTTCGCTTCGCTCGAAGCATTTTGCTGAAGCTGATAGGCAACAACACCGCTTTTCAACTGGGTTTCTGTAAATCCTGTTGCTTTATCTTCTGAAGGCGTGCCATTTCCGAAGGCTTTTACAGTTTGTTCTTGGCCTTTTATAGTCAGCTTTGCGCCACTATAGTATGCCACCATGCCTTCAGTGGCCCCAAAGCTAGAAAGGCCAAAAACCATGCCTACATTTTGTGTTTTGTTTGTGACACTGATGTTGCCATAACTGAACACGTTTTGTACCTTGCCATCGCTTACGAAACCTGCCATGCCAGCAACACGATTTGTGCCTTTTACATCCCCATAGTTGGCGCAGTCTTGGATCGTTCCGCCACGGAAATAGCCAACCAAGCCACCTGCCATCACACTTGATGCCGTTACATTTCCATAGTTGGCACAAGCGGTTATGGAATTACCTTTTCTACTATACATGCCCCAAAGACCGCCGATATATTGTGTTCCTTGTACCGTGGCGTAGTTCACGCAGTTGTAGGCGTTACCATCAAGTTCACCTGCAATGCCGCCAGTATAATTACCTCCTTTTATCTGGCAAGTTTTTGATATTTTGATATTTTGAAGGGTGCTTCCATATCCTGCCTTACCAACCAAAATTCCTGTGTTAGATTGCGTATTTGTCACATTTGCGTTCTCAAAGGTTAGGTTCTTGATTGTGCTTTGATAGGTATAACCGAAAAGCCCCATATTATTTTGGCTTGTTTGGCTTGCATTGATATAAAGGTTGGTGATGGTCTTTCCATTTCCGTCGAAAGTGCCTCGGTACTTTATAATATTTTTATTGCCGATAGGCACCCAGCTCTTTTCTTCTAAGTTTTGAGACTTATCAGCCGCATGACATACTGTACTCATGTCAATGACCTCAACATTATCTGCTATCTTAGCGCAGATACTATATTGTCCGCTATTCACCTGATCGCGGAACCACGCTAATTCCTCAGCTGTGGTGATGATGTAAGGATTGCCTACTTTGCCATCACCTTTGGAAGGCTGCGTTTG
>ERZ833608.99-NODE-99-length-77132-cov-10.660573_pt1 | contig 77132 bp, 62 predicted proteins | sample MGYA00519694_ERZ833608 | MGnify/ENA primary metagenome ERZ833608 (study PRJEB31850, sample SAMEA3708742) | human gut metagenome | biome: human gut; feature: human-associated habitat; material: faeces | place: China | collected 2014 ... | reverse complement strand
CCCGCCGCTCCGGCGGCGTCCTCGCGCCCGACGGCGCGGGCGCTTCCCGACGCGCTCGAGCGCGCCGCACGGCGCTTCGGCGTCGACCCCGCGCACGTCGTCGTCTCGGTGGTGCCCCTCGACGCCCCCGCGGCGCCGGTGCTTTCCTGGCGCGACGCCGTTCCCAAAGAGCCCGCCTCGACGGCGAAGCTCGTGACGACGCTCGCCGGCCTCGAGGTGCTCGGCGCCCACTGGCGCTGGCGCACGGACTTCTACTCGCGCGTGAAGCCCGACGCCCGGGGCGTCCTCAAGGGGGCGCTCTACGTCCGCGGCAGCGGCGACCCGACCTTCGTGGTCGAGGCCTTCGAGCTCGAGCTCGAGCGCCTCGCGCAGCTGGGCGTGAAGCGCATCGACGGCGACGTCGTCCTCGACCGCTCGGCCTTCACGATTCCGGCCGCGGACCCCGGCGCCTTCGACGGGCGCGCGACGCGCCCCTACAACCTGCCGCCCGACCCGGTGCTCGTCAACTACCGCAACCTCTCCTTCGAGATGGTTCCGGCCCCGGAGGCGGGCGTCGCGCGCGTGGTCGCGGTCCCGAAGCTCGCGGGGGTTGCGTACCCGAAGACCATCCGTCTCGGGCGCGGCCCCTGCGGGGACTGGAAGACCGCGATCGGCTTCAAGCTCCTCGAAGGCAAGGACGGCGGCAGAAAGGCGGTCTTCACGGGAAGACTCCCGGCCGCCTGCGGCCCGAAGACCTTCAACACGATCGCGATGGGGGCCGACGAATACTTCGAGCGTCTCTTCCGCGCCTACTGGGAGCGCGACGGGCGCACCTGGCGCGGCCGCGTGAAGACCGGCCCCGTCCCGGTGGACGCCGAGCGCCTTGCGAGCCACTTCTCGCGCACGCTCGCCGAAACCACCGCCCTCACGAACAAGTGGTCGAACAACACCATGGCGCGCACGATCCTCCTCACGCTCGGCGTGAAGCGTGTGCACGAGGCCTGGGAGGAGGCGCGTGAGAAGGCGGCTTCGAAGACCGCCCGAAAGGCGGAGAAGAAGGGGCTCGAATTTCCGCCCGCGGCGACGATCGAGGACGGCCGCGCGGCGCTCGCCGACTGGCTCGTCTCGCGCGGGCTCCCCGTGGAGGAGCTCAAGATCGACAACGGCTCGGGGCTCTCGCGCGACGCGCGCGTCACGGGCCGGGCGATGACGAAGCTCCTCGTCGCCGGTTGGCAGGGCCCCTACATGCCCGAATACCTCGCCTCGCTCCCGATCACGGGGCGCGACGGCACGATGGCGCGCCGCAAGGTGGCCGAGGAGCGCGGACGCATCAAGACGGGGTATCTCGCCGACGTGAGGAGCATCGGCGGCTACGTCCAGGCCACGTCGGGGAGGCGCTACGCGGTCTATGCGGGCGTTGACGGCGAGCGGAGCGTCCCGGGCGGGATCGCCTTCCTCAACGCCCTGATCGACTGGGTGTACGCGCTCGAATAAGGCGGCGCGGGAGCGCGCCGTCGGAAGGACGACGGGCGGCCGGCGAGCACTTCTCCCGCCGCCCGTTCCGCGTTCAGGGGGCAAAGCTTCAAAGAAGCGGAAGCTACTTCCGCTCGAGCGCCTCGATCACGATGCCGGGCGTGAGGAGCTCGGGGAGCACCTCCACGCGGCCGCCGGGGCGGTGGATGAGGTAGAGCGGCACGCCGCTTCTGCCGAACTCGGCGAGCACGCGGGCGATTTCGGGGTTGCGGTTCGTCCAGTCGCCTTCGAGCCGCACGTAGCCGAGCTCGTCCATGCGTTGGAGCACCTCCCCGCGGTCGAGCGCGGCGACGCGGTTCGCCTGACAGGTGAGGCACCAGGCGGCGGTGAAGTCCACGAAGACGGGATGCCCCTCGGCGAGCGCCGTCTCGACGGCCTCGGGGCTCCAGGGCGCCCAGCCCGCTGCGGCGGAGGAAGTCTCCTCCGTTCGGCTGAAGACACCGCTCCCGGCGACGGCGGCGGCGGCCGCCGACACGGCGACGAGGAGCGCCATCAGGGCCGTGTTCGTTGCGCGCCCCCACTGCCGGCGCCCGAAGAGCCAGCAGAAGGCGCCCAACGCCCCCATGCCGCAGAGGATCGTGAGCACGCCGCGGAAGTCGAGCTGGCGCGAGAGCACCCAGACGAGCCAGAGCACGGCGAGGAGCATTGGGACGGCCATCACGCGCCGGAAGGTCTCCATCCAGGGACCGGGCTTCGGGAGGCGCTTCGCCCAGGCCGGGAAGAGGCAGAGGAGAAGCCAGGGGAGCGACATGCCGAGCCCGAGGGCGACGAAGACGAGGAGCGCCTCGAGGACGGGCTGCGTGAGGGCGTAGCCGAGCGCCGCGCCCATGAAGGGCGCCGTGCAGGGGCTCGCCACCACGACGGCGAGCACGCCGGTGAGAAAGCTCGCGGGGAGGCCCGCCTGGGGCGCCGCGCGCAGCGCCCGGGCGTCGGCGACGCGGCTGCCGAACGTGAATTCAAAGAACCCGAGGAGGTTGCAGGCGATCCCGGTGAAGAGGAGCGCAAGGACCGACACCACCATGGGCGACTGAAGCTGGAACCCCCAGCCGAGGGCGTGTCCGGCCGACCTGAGGCCGATGAGGGTCCCCGAGAGGACGAGCATCGTGAGGACCACGCCCGCGGTGAAGGCGAAGCCGTGCCCGGCGAGGCGCCGGCCTTCGCCCGCGCCGCGCATGAGGTCGAGGAGCTTGAGGGAGAGGACCGGGAAGACGCAGGGCATCAGGTTGAGGATGAGGCCTCCGAGGAACGCAAAGGCGAGGGCCGAGAGCGCCGTGAAGCCGAGGACGGGTGCCGCTGCGGCGTGCCCGTCCGGATGGGCGGCCGCTGCGGCCGGAGGCGGCGCCACCGGACCTGCCTCAAGCGGAATCGAAGTCTCGACCGCCCAGCCGCCCCGCTGCGGGCCGCCGTCGGCGACGAGGACGCCTTCGAGGGTCTTCGCGGGCGCGAGGGCGAAGCGGTCCGCCGCCGTGAGCCAGAGGCTCCAGGCGGGGGCGGCGCCCGTTTCTTCCGCCTCCCGGACGGCCGACGCGGGTGCGGCGGAGAGCTTGAGGACGTTCTTTTCAAAGGGAAGGAAGTCGAGGCTCTTCGCGACGACCGCGCCCCCGGCGAGGTCGATGCGGATGCGGTTCTCCTCGATCTTCGCGCAGGCGGCCTGCGCATCGGGGGCGCGCTCAGGCACGAGCTTGAGCGCGCGGGCGATCTCGGCCGCCTCGGGCGTCTCTTTGCCGGAGACCGCGATGGGGAGCCTGAGCGTCGCGTCGGCCGATTCGGGCACGCACATCTCGCGGCAGGCGAGGTATTCGACGTGAAGCGCCACGGTGACGTTTCCCGACGCGCCGCGGGGCACCTCGACGCGGAAGGGAAAGAGCGTCACGCCGCCGTAGCCGAAGCTCGTGAGCCCCGAGGTGATCGTGCGCTCGGGGAGCGGAAAGAGCGGCGCGGTGGCGCGGATCTCTCCGGGCAGCGTGAAGCTGAATTCGGGAGGCAGCCCCGCGTCGCCCGGCATCCTCCAGTAGGTGTGCCAGCCCTCTTCATGGGTGAAGCGCACGGCGAGCCGGTTCTCCGCCTGCGGCGTGAGCGCAGTTTTCTCCGCGACGAGCTCGACGAAGACGTGCGGGCGCGGCTTCTCGGTGTGGCTCCCGGCGCTGATGGCGGACATCCAGCCGTCCGAGCTCCCGGCGGCGGGAGCGGTGGCGGGGAGTGCTGCGGCGCAGACGGCGCAGAGAAGCGCGGCGGCGGCGCTGCGGGCGCGGGTGGAGAGGACGTCGGCGAGGGACATGGGGTGCTCGGGGTGCGGCGGGCGGCGCGCAGGACCGCCCGCAGGGTTGCGGCGGAGAAGACCGCCCAGGCCGGGCCCGGGCGGCGGCGGAATTACTTCGCCATCGAGGCGAAGACTTCGCGGGCGGCGGAGACCGTGGCGTCGATCACCGCGTCGTCGTGGCGGATCGAGACGAAGCCCGCCTCGAAGGTCGAGGGCGCGAAGTACTGGCCGCGGTCGAGCATCCCGTGGAAGAACGTGTTGAAGGCGTGCGTGTCGGCCTTCATCACGTCGGCGAAGCCCTGCGGGCGCTGCGGCAGGAAGTAGAGGCCGAACATGCCGCCCACGGAGTCCGCGCTGAAGGGCACGCCCGCCTCATGCGCGGCGGCGGTGAGGCCGCTCACGAGGCGCGCGGTCTGGCGCCCGAGGCGCTCGTAGAAGCCCGGCTCCTGGATCTTCTTCAGGGTTGCCATGCCGCAGGCGACGGCGACGGGGTTGCCCGAGAGCGTGCCCGCCTGGTAGACCGGGCCGCAGGGCGCGACCTTCTGCATGATGTCGCGGCGGCCGCCGAAGGCGGCGACCGGCATGCCTCCGCCGATCACCTTGCCGAGCATCGTGATGTCAGGGGTCACCTTGAAGAGCGACTGTGCGCCGTGGAGCGCGACGCGCAAGCCCGTCATCACCTCGTCGACGATGAGGAGCGCGCCGTACTGGGTGCACAGGCGCCGCATCGTGTCGATGAACTCCTGCGAACCGCGCACGAGGTTCATGTTCCCGGCGAACGCCTCGACGATCACGCAGGCGATCTCGTCGCCGTACTTCCTGAAGGCGTCCTCGAGCTGCGCGGGGTTGTTGTATTCGAGCACGAGCGTGTGCTCGGTGACCGAGGCGGGAACGCCCGCCGACGAGGGGTTGCCAAAGGTGAGCAGCCCCGAGCCCGCCTTCACGAGGAGCGCGTCGGAGTGGCCGTGGTAGCACCCTTCGAACTTGATGATGCGGTTGCGGCCGGTGAAGCCGCGCGCGAGGCGGATGGCGGACATGCCCGCTTCCGTGCCGGAGCTCACGAGGCGCACCTCCTCCATCGAGGGCACGAGGCGCGAGATCTCCTCGGCGATCTCAATTTCGGCGCGGGTGGCCGCACCGAAGGAAAGGCCGCGGTCGACGGCGGCGTGAACGGCCTCGAGCACATCGGGGTCGTTGTGACCGAGGATCATCGGACCCCAGGAACAGACGTAGTCGGTGAAGCGCTTGCCCTCGACGTCCCACATGTAGGGACCCGAGGCGCGTTCGATGAAGCGCGGGGCGCCGCCGACGGAGCCGAAGGCGCGCACGGGCGAGTTGACGCCGCCGGGGATGACCTTCTGTGCGCGCTCGATGAGCGCTTGATTGAGATCCATTGCTTGTCTCCAAAGGATGGGCGGAGCGCGAGCGGGCGGTGCTGCCGCCGCCCGAGTTCATATTCGCCGCCCGCAGGGCGCCCGACGCTCCGCCGGGAGCCCGGGCGCACCCGAAAAACATTCTGTGCCGGGCGGGATTCTAAGGGCGCCGCCTTTCCGCGGGATTAACGCGGCGGGGGGCAGTCTGCAACGGATCTTGAAGGCAGGCGTCAGAAGGCGAGGCCGAGGCCGAGCGTGAAGTTCGTCGGCATCGAGCGGACGGTGTAGCCCGAACCGCGGTCCTCGAGCACGCCCTTGAAGCGCGGGAAGTTCGTGTCCATCGAGGCGGTGAGGAAGAGGTTGTCCAGGGCCGCCCAGGTGGCGCCCAACGTGAGCGAGGGGTGGAGGCTCGTGTCCGAGCCGCCCGACGCTTCGCCCTTCGACCACCCGAAGCCGCCGCCCGCGAAGAGCCGCAGGCGCTTCGTCACGTCGATGTTGTAGGCGATGGTGAGCGAGTAGGTCTCGATCTTGAGCGGCTGCGTGCCGCCCGAGAGCTTCACCACGTCGTGCTCCGAGCGCGAGTACTTGAGGTCCGTCTGCCAGGAGCGGCCCGAATAGCGGCGCAGACCGACGCCCCAGACGGCGGCGTTCCTGATGTGCGAGGGCGAATACTTCTCGCCGTTGTCCGCGTACTGTCCGCCCCAGGCGCCGTAGAGGAGGTTGGGGGACTTCACCCAGGGGCTCGACGCTGGGAGCGGCATCTTGCGCCCCTTGTTGTCGTCCACCGTGATCGAGGAGAAGAAGAAGAAGACGTTCGTGAACGGGATGTAGGTGCCGTAGAACGAGAACCAGTCGTTGCCGATCTTCGCGAGCGGCAGCGGCCCGGCGACGGGCAGCCACTTGTAGTCGCCGCGGAAGGTGACGCCGGCGAGGTAGCCCGCGCCCACGTGCAGGCCCGAGGCGCCAAGCGGCCAGCGCGCCACCCAGGTGTAGCCCACCATCGGCTCGGGCCGGTAGTTGGAGTCCACGAAGGTGACGAGGTAGAGCATGCGCTCGTTGCCCTTTTCGTCGATCACCTGACGCGCGAGCCCCATGCCCATGGGCCAGCCGTTCTCCTCGGCGCGGTTGTCCCAGGCCCAGGTCGGGTGGTTGGTGTAGACGGGCGCCACCCATGTGGTGTTGCCTTCGCTCATGATGCGCGAGGCGCCTTCCTTCGCGTCCGACCAGAACGAGGCCCAGTCGCCCGGACGCTCGTCCGAAGCGCGCGCGAGTCCCGCCGGCATGGTGTCCACCACGGAGGCCCAGAATCCGGCCTGTGCGGCGCCGGCGGCGGCGAGGGCTGCCGCGGCGGCGGTGAAGCGGAGAAGATGCGCGGGGTGAAGCTTGTTCATGACGGTTGCCTGCGGAGGAGTGGAGCGGCGGGGAGGCCTCGAGGGAGGGGTTGGAGCCAGCCATTTTGACACACCGTTTCGGGCGACTGGGCCGCACGGCGCGGGCTTGTTTCATGCGGGCAACACCCGGACGCTTGATCCTCCGGTGAAGTGCGGGTAAAGTAGCGCCCCTGCAGCGGCCAAGTTCTCCGGGCGGTCGTCGGCGGCTTTGCGCCGCGGGAGGAAAGTCCGGACTCCGCAGGGCACCGTAGGAGGTAACACCTCTCCGCCGCAAGGCGCGGATCAGAGCAACAGAGACGAGCCGGCTTCGGGCCGGGTGAAACGGGCAATCTCTACGGGGAGCAACATCAAATAGGCAGCCCATGAACCTGCCCGGTTCGGCTGCGGGTAGATGGCTTGAGGCGGCGCGCGAGCGCCGTCCTAGACGAATGGCCGCCGCCGCGGTCCCTTCGGGGACTGCGGCGACAGAATCCGGCTTACACGAGGGCTTGCGTCCGCTGCACCTTCCCCTTCTCCGTCCGCGCCGCGGTCCCCGCTCATCCCCTCTGCGGGACCCATCCTTCTTCCGGGGGCGCGCGCCGCACCCCGCCGCCGCGGTCTGATCCGCCGCATTCTTTTGCGCTTTTTTTGTGCGTCCCCCTCGCCGGAGCCGCCCGCATCGTCCCCGCACTGTGGGAAAATGTGGGATTCGGTGGGGGCGTTCGTGCGGGACGCCCGCTTCGGGACGCGGACAACAGTTCTTTCATTCGGATTGGCGATGTTTCAGGGCACTTCACTCGTGACGCTCGACGCCAAGGGGCGTCTGGCGCTCCCCGTGCGCGCCCGTGCGGAGGTGGCCGAACGGGGTGGAACGGTCGTCGTCACGCGCCATCCGGACGGCTGCCTCGTGCTCTATCCGCTCGAAGCCTGGGCGCCGCGGCGCGAAAAGCTCCTCGCGCTCCCCTGGAGCGCGCGCGGGTTCGTGCGCTTCGTGCTCGGCAGCGCCCTCGAGGTGACGCCGGACGCGGCCGGCCGCATCCTGATACCGGCGGACCTGCGCGGGCTGGCGGGCCTCGGGCGCGAATGCGCGCTCGTGGGGCTCGGCGAACACCTCGAGCTCTGGGACCGCGCCCAGTTGCGCGCGGCCGAAGAGGCCGCGCTCGCCCAAGGCGTCGACGCGGCGGACTTCACCTTCTGAAGGCCCGCGAAATGCGCCGCACCCCCGGCTCCCCATCCGAAGAGAACAATTTCACGCCACGCTCAAAGGATCGCTCCTCCATGTCCGCCTTCGTTCATCTGCCCGTGCTCAGCCAGGAAGCTCCGGAAGCGCTCGTCTCGCGCCCCGACGGCCTCTACGTGGACGGCACCTTCGGCCGCGGCGGACACAGCCGGCTCATTCTCGAGCGCCTCGCGCCCGAGGGGCGCCTCATCGCCTTCGACCGCGACCCGGAGGCGGTCGCCGCGGCGCGCCGCATCGAGGACCCGCGCTTCACGATCGTGCATGCGCCCTTCTCGGCGATGGCGGACGAACTCGGGCGCCTCGGCGTCGCGCGCGTGGACGGCGTCTTCCTCGACATCGGCGTCTCCTCGCCCCAGATCGACGACCCCGAGCGCGGATTCTCCTTCCGCTTTGACGGGCCGCTTGACATGCGCATGGACACGACGGCGGGCGAAACCGCCGCCGAATGGCTCGCGCGCGCCTCGGTCGATGAAATCGCCGGGGTGCTTGCCGACTACGGCGAGGAGCGCTTCGCGCGCCGCATCGCCGCCGCGGTCGTGGAGCGCCGCCGCACGGCGCCCCTTAAAACAACGGGCGAGCTCGCGCGCCTCGTGGAGTCGGCCGTGCCGAAGAACCGCCGCGACGCGGCGCAGCACCCCGCGACGCGCACCTTCCAGGCCGTGCGCATCGAGGTGAACCACGAACTTGATGAACTCAAGGGCGCGCTCGAAGCGGCGGGCGGGCTTCTCGCACCGGGCGGGCGGCTCGCCGTGATCAGCTTCCATTCTCTCGAAGACCGCATCGTCAAGCGCTTCTTCGAGCGCACGGGACACCCCGAGCGCGGGCTCGACCCGCGCCTGCCGCTTCCGGCGGGGTTCAACGCCGAACCCTGGTTCACCGGAGCGCGACGCATCCTCCCCTCGAAGGCCGAGGCGGAGTCGAATCCCCGCGCGCGCTCCTCAGTGCTGCGCGTCGCCGAGCGCACCGCGCGCGCCTGGACCGGGGAGACCGGGAGGGCGTGATGCGCACCGGCTCGAACGTTTCGCCGGCCGAACTCGGTTGGATCCTCTTTTTGGGCGGCTGCCTCTTCGCAAGCGCCCTCTGCCTCGTCGAGCTGCACTGCCAGACGCGGCAGCTGTTCGTTGCGCACGAGCACGAGGCGGACGTGCACAGAAAGCTCCTCGACGACCAGGCCGAGCTTGAGATGAAGGTGCGCCGCGCCGCCCTGGCGAGCAACATCGGCGCGGGCGCGGCGATGCTCGACCTCTACGGCGCGACGGGCGGCGAGACGGTGACCTTGGTCGAAGCGCCCGACGGCTCGGTGGACTTCCTCCCCGAGATGCGTCGCCAGCTCGAGGACTACCGCCGCCGCCAGGCCGCGGCCGCGCAGGGCGCGAAGGCCGTGCCGGGAGGTGAACCGTGAAGAAGGTCCTCGATCTGATCGCGGCCGCCTTCGCCGCCGTCTGGGCGTACGCCGCGGCGGTGGTGCGGCGCGACCGCACCGCGCGCGAAGTGCCCCCCGAGAGCCCGGCGAGCCCCCTGATCGTCATTCCGATTCCGCGTTGGCGCACGTACCTGATCTTCGGCCTCATCACGTCGGCGTTCCTGCTCCTCGGCGTGCGCGCCTTCTGGCTGCAGGTGGTTTCGAACGACTTCCTGCAGGACGAGGGCGAGAAGCGCTACGCGCGCACGCTCACCATTCCGGGCGAGCGCGGCGAGATCCTCGACCGCAACGGCATCGTGCTCGCGGCCTCGCAGCCCGTGCGCAGCGTCTGGGCGGATCCGCTGCTCTCGAAGGAGGCGACCGAGGAGGATGTGAGAAAGCTCGCCGAGCTCCTCGAGCTCCCCGTGAAGACCGTGCGCGATAAGCTGCACGCGCCCAAATCGCGCTTCGTCACCCTCGTGCGCGCCTGCGACGTGCGCCGCGCCGAGAAGGTGCGCGAGCTCGGGGTCCCCGGGGTCGGCATCCAGCCCGAGGTGCTGCGCGAATACCCCGACGGCCCGGTCTCCGCTCACATCGTGGGCTTCACCGGCCGCGACGACCACGGTCAGGAGGGGATCGAACTTGCCAACGACCGGCTCCTTTCGGGGAGCCCCGGCGCGCGGCGCGTGATCCGCGACCGCAAGGGCCGCATCATCGACGACATCTGGCAGAAGGAGGCCGTGCCGGGCGGGGACGTGACGCTCTCGATCGACTCGCGCGTGCAGTTCATCGCCTACGAGGCGCTGCGCGCGCAGGTCGAGAAGACCGGGGCGCTTGCGGGCGCCGTCGTCGTCGCCGACGTCGATACGGGGGAGGTGATCGCGCTCGCGAACGTGCCGACCTACGACCCGAATGACCGCTCGACGATGCTCTTCGAGCAGATGCGCAACCGCGTGCTCACCGACCAGTTCGAACCCGGTTCGACCCTGAAGCCCTTCGCGATCGCCAAGGCGCTCGACATGGGGCTGGTGGACGCGGCGACCACCATTCAGACGGCTCCGGGCAAGCTCACGATCAACGACCGCACGATCGGCGACACGCACGACTACGGACTCCTCACGGTCTCCGAAATCGTTGCGAAGTCCTCCAACATCGGCACGGCGAAGATCGCGCTCGAAATGGCGCCGCAGACGCTCTGGGACATGTACACCGCGCTCGGTTTCGGCCAGGCGCCCAAGGTGGTCTTCCCGGGCGCGACCGCCGGGCGCCTGCGCCCGGCGAAGTCCTGGCGGCCGATCGAGCAGGCGACGATCTCCTACGGCCACGGCGTGAGCGTCTCGCTCATGCAACTCGTGCGCGCCTACACCGCGCTCGCGCGCAACGGCGACGTGATCGACCTCACGCTCTACAAGCGCCGCCCCGGCGAAGTGGTCGAGGGCGAGCGCGTCTACCGCGGCGAAACCGCGCGGCTCATGCGCGCGATGATGATGAAGACCGTCGGGCGCGGCGGCACCGCCTCGCGCGTGAAGGTCGAGGGCTACACGGTGGCGGGCAAGACCGGCACGGCCAACAAGGTGAAGAACGGCCGCTACACGAAGGACACGGTGGCAAGCTTCGTCGGCATCGTGCCGGCGGTGAATCCGCGCTTCATCGTCGCGGTGATGATCGACGAACCCACGAAGGGTAGCCGCTATGGCGGCACCGTCGCGGGCCCGGTCTTCAGCGAAGTCGCCGCCGGGGCGCTGCGCACCCTGATGGTGACGCCCGACGAGGCGGCTTCGGGCGGCGGCGGCGCGTTCCTCGCGCGCATCCGCAACTGACGCGCTTCCGAACGGAGCCTCACTCAAGGAACAAGATCTACTCGGGAAGGACAGCAATGACCGACACATTCGAAGGCGCCCCCGCGGGCGCCCGGGATCCGGACGACGCCGCGGTGGCGCGCTGGCTCGCGAACCTCGTGCATGAAGGCGCGCAGCTGCGGCTCGACAGCCGCGAGGTGCGCCCGGGCGACGTCTTCTGCGCCGTTCCCGGCGCGAAGGCGGACGGGCGGAGCTTCATCCGCGTCGCGGCCGCCCGCGGCGCCGCCGGCGTGATCTACGAGACGGGCGACGCCCGCGAGACTTCGCCCGCCGCGCACCACCCGGTCGCCTCCCTCGGGGTCGAGCACCTCTCGGAGCGCCTCGGCGCCATCGCCTCGGCCTTCTACGGCGACCCGTCGGCGAAGATGGCGGGCGTCGCGGTGACGGGCACGAACGGCAAGACCACCACCACCTTCTGGGTGAGCGAGCTTCTCGGGAAGCTCGGCCTCCCCACGGCTGTAATCGGCACCGTCGGCGTCTTCCTGGAAGGGGAGAAGATTCCCTCGCCCCACCTCACGACCCCCGACGCCCCGTCGCTGCAGAGCATCTACGCCGAGGTCCTCGCCAAGGGCGCGCGCGCCTTCGCGATCGAGGCGAGCTCGGTGGGGCTCGAGCAGGGCCGCATGACCGGGTCGCACTTCCGCGTCGGCGTCTTCACGAACCTCACGCGCGACCACCTCGACTACCACCACACGATGGAGGCGTACGCTGCGGCGAAGGAGATCCTCTTCACCTGGCCCGGTCTGGAAAGCGCCGTGGTGAACGCGGGCGACCCCGTGTCGGAGCGCTTCGCCGCGACGGCGCGCGCCCACGGCGCGGCCGTCTGGGCGACAGGCCGCGAAGGCGCGGCGGAGGCGTTCGCCCAAAAGCACGGGTGCGCGCACTTCCTCGACGCGCACCGCATCGCGCCCACCGGGCGCGGCACGGGCTTCATCCTCAGCGTGGACGGCGTTGAGCGCGTCCTCCACCTCCCGGCGATCGGGCTCTTCAACGTGGACAACGCGCTCGAGGCGCTCGCGGCCGTGCTCGCCCTCGGGCACCCGCTCGAGGCGGTCCTTCCGCACCTCGAGACCCTCGTGCCGCCTCCGGGCCGCATGCAGATGGTCGAGGCCGAAGGGATGCCGCTCGGCGTCGTCGACTACGGTCACACGCCCGACGCGCTCGAGAAGGCGGTCACGAGCCTGCTGCCCAACGCGCGCGCCCGCGGCGGGCGCCTCTGGACGGTCTTCGGGTGCGGCGGCGACCGCGATCCGGGCAAGCGCCCGATGATGGGCGCCGTTGCGGCCGAACATTCCGACGAAGTGGTGATCACGAGCGACAACCCGAGAAGCGAAGACCCGCAGGCGATCGTCGAGGCGATTGCGGCCGGGTGCCCGGGCGCCCGGAACGTGCGCATCGTCACGGACCGCCGCGAGGCGATCCACGCGGCGGTGCTCGCGGCCGACCCGCACGACGTCGTGCTCGTCGCGGGCAAGGGTCACGAGAGCGAACAGATCCTCAAGGACGGCCCGCACCACTTCCTCGACGCGGAGGTGCTGCGCGAAGCCTTCAACGAGCGGCGCATCCGCGACGCCCGCGGCGAGTAGCCCCACGTGGAGACGCCCATGCATCAGGAAAAAACGCTCGCCCGCCTCGTCGAGGCTCTGGGCGCGGAACTCGTCTGCGCCCGGGGCGGCCTCGCGGCGCTCAGGACGACGTGGACGACGGTCACCACCGACTCGCGCGCCGTGCGCGCGGGGTCGGTCTTCGTCGCGCTCCCTGGCGAGCGCTTCGACGGCCACGACTTCGCCGCAGCCGCGGCCAAGGCCGGCGCAGCCGCACTCGTCGTCGAGCGTCCGGTCGAAGGTGCGGGCGACGTCCCGCAGCTCGTCGCCGCGAGCTCCCGGCGCGCCTTCGGGCGCATCGCCCGTGCGTGGCGCCTCGGCTTCACGGTCCCCGTCGTTGCCGTGGGCGGCAGCAACGGCAAGACCACCGTGACGCAGATGACCGCGGCGGTGCTGCGCGCCCGCTTCGGCGAGCGGCACGTGCACGCGACCGCGGGGAACTTCAACAACGACGTGGGCGTGCCGCAGACGCTCCTCGGCCTCTCGGCGGCGCATTCCGCCGCCGTGGTTGAGGCCGGCATGAACCACCCGGGCGAAATGGGGGCGTTGGCGGACCTGATCCGCCCCGACCTCGTGATCCTCACCAACGCGCAGCGCGAGCACCAGGAGCACCTCGCCTCGGTCGAGGAGACGGCCTGGGAGAACGGCATGCTCATCGCCGCGCTCCCCGAAGGGGGCGGCGCCGTGATTCCCGCCGACGACCCGGGCACGCGCGTCTGGCGCTCGATCGCCGCGGCGCGCGGCGCGCGCCTCCTCACCTGGTCGATGACGAAGGACGTTCCGGCCGACGTCGTGGGAGAACTGCTCCCCGACGGGGAGCTTCTCGTGCGCGTTTGCGCAGAGGAGCACCGCACGCGCCTCTCGATTGCGGGCGCGCACAACGCGAGGAACGCCCTCGCGGTCTTCACGGGCGCGCTCGCGCTCGGGATCGACCCCGATCAGGCACTCACGGCGCTTGCCGGCTTCCGTGCGCTCGCCGGCCGCGGCGAGCGCACCACGGTCGAGAGCGCCCGCGGGACCTTCACGCTCGTGGACGACGCCTACAACTGCAATCCCGACAGCGCGCTCGCCTCGGTACGGATGCTCGCCGCCGAGCCCGCGCCCCGGATCTTCATCTTCGGCGACATGGCCGAATTGGGCGGCGCGTCCGAGCGCTGGCACGCCGAAGTGGGCCGCGCGGCGGCCGCGGCCGGCGTCGAGCGCTTCTGGACCACGGGTGCGCACGCGAAGCACGCCGCCGAGGCCTTCGAAGCGGCGAAGTCCGAGGGCGCCTCCGGGCGCTGGTTCGCCTCGCGCACCGAGCTCGTCGCGCACCTCGCCGAGCTGCCGCTCGCGGGCGCCGTGGTCGTCGTGAAGGCGAGCCATTCGTCGGGCTTCGCCGACGTGGTGAAGGCGCTCAAGGCGCTCTAAAGGACGTCGGGACACCGGTTTTTTCATTGATTCGAAGTCAACTCCATCATGCTTCTTGAACTTTTCCGTTCGCTCTCGACGAGCTGGTCGGGCTTCGGGGTCTTCAACTACCTCACGCTGCGCGCACTCCTCGCGTGCCTCACCGCCCTCGTGATCGGCTTCGCCTTCGGGCCCTGGATGATCCGCGAACTCAAAAAACTCCACTTCGGGCAGGCCGTGCGCACGAACGGCCCGAAGACGCACCTCGTGAAGGACGGCACGCCCACGATGGGCGGCGCCCTCATCCTCTTCGCGATCACCGTCTCGACGCTGCTCTGGGCGGACCTCTCGAACCGCTTCATCTGGGTCGTGCTCTTCGTCACTCTGGGCTATGGCGCGATCGGCTGGATCGACGACTACCGCAAGGTCGTGCACCACAATCCGCGCGGCATGAGCGCGAAGGAGAAGTTCGCCTGGCAGTCGGTGATCGGCTTCGCCGCGGCCTTCTACCTCGCGCTCGCGCTCTCGGTGGAGCCGGGCGGCACCTTCGCCGAAGCGGTGGCGAAGTGGTACGACGCGCGCTTCCCGCTCGACCTCTCGCCCAACATCCACCTCCTCATCCCGTGCTTCAAGGACGTCGCGCTCCCCTTCGGGCTGATCGGCTTCCTCGTCTTCACCTACGTCGTGATCGTCGGCTCGAGCAACGCGGTGAACCTCACGGACGGCCTCGACGGCCTCGCCATCCTCCCAACGGTTCTCGTCGGCATGGCGCTCGGCGTCTTCGCCTACGTCGTGGGGCGTCCGGACTTCTCGGCCTATCTGATCTTCCCCTTCATTCCCGGGGCGGGCGAGCTCGTTGTGATCGCCGGCGCTCTTGCGGGCGCCGGCCTCGCCTTCCTCTGGTTCAACGCCCACCCCGCGCAGGTTTTCATGGGCGACGTGGGCGCGCTCGCCTTGGGCGGGTGCCTCGGCACCATGGCGGTCGTCACGCGCCAGGAGCTCGTCCTCGCCGTGATGGGCGGCGTCTTCGTCGTCGAGACCCTTTCGGTCATGATCCAGACCACGTACTTCCGGCTCTCCCACGGCAAGCGCATCTTCCTGATGGCGCCCATCCACCACCACTTTGAACTCAAGGGCTGGCAGGAGACGCAGGTCGTCACCCGCTTCTGGATCATCACCTTCATCCTCGTGCTGATCGGCCTCGCGACCCTCAAGATCCGCTGATCCGCAAAGGAAGAGAAGTTTTTTTCGCCGGAGTGCGCAGCGCCTCCGGCGCTGGAGCCAAGTCATGCTGAAGGAAGCCGATCAGGGCTACATTGAACTCAACGCCGCCGAAGGGGCGGGCCGCCGCGCCTTCGTCGCGGGTCTGGGCGCCTCGGGGCGCGTCTCGGCCGCATATCTCGCGCGCCGCGGCTGGCGGGTCGCGGCCGCTGACACCCGCGCCGCGGTCGCGGGACTCGACGACTGGCGCGCGCAGAACCCCGCCGTCGAGGTGACGCTCGGGGGGCTCCCCGCAGCGCTTCCCCCCGGCACGGACCTCCTCGTGATGTCGCCGGGCATTTCGCCCTGGCACGGACCCGCGGCGGCGCTCGCGGGCGACGCGCGCGCGAAGAACGTCCCCGTTGCGGGCGAGATCGAGCTCTTCGCGCAGCACCTCGCGCACCTCGGCCGCACGAGCGGGTACAAGCCCGCCGTGATCGGCGTGACCGGCACGAACGGCAAGACCACCACCACGACCCTCACGGCGAAGATCGGCGAGGCGTCCGGGCGCTCGACCATCGCGGCGGGCAACATCGGGCCCAACGCGCTCCTCGAGCTCGAGAAGGCCGAGGCCGCCGGGACGCTCCCCGACCTCTGGGTGCTCGAACTCTCGAGTTTCCAGCTCGACACGACGCACACGCTCTACTGCGACGCCGCGGCGCTCCTCAACATCACTGAGGACCACATCGACTGGCACGGCTCGATGGAGGCCTACGCCCGCGCCAAGGCGCGGATCTTCTCGAAGGACACCGTGCGCGTCGGAAACCGTGAGGACGCGCTTGCGCTCGCGATGACGACGGAGGATCTGGAAGACCCGAAGCTCCTGCGCACCTTCGGCGCCTCGCGCCCGAAGCACCCGGGTGAATTCGGGCTCGAACTCGCCGCGCACGCCTCGCAGGGCCTGTGGCTCGCCTCGATGGACGAGATGGAGGTGGAGATCCTCTACCTCCCCGAAGGAGAGCTGCTGATCCGCGGCCGCCACAACGCGATGAACGCGCTCGCCGCGCTCGCGCTCACGGCCGCCGTCGGCATCGACCGGCTGGTCGCCGTCGGGGTGCTGCGCACCTACCGGGGCGAACCCCACCGCGTCGAGCTTGTGCGCACCGTGGCGGGGCGCGACTTCATCGACGACTCCAAGGGCACGAACGTCGGGGCGGTGGCCGCCGCCGTCAGGGGGCTCGCCGCTCAGGGCCGGCCCATCCGCATTCTGCTCGGCGGCGACGGCAAGGGGCAGGACTTCACGCCCTTGGCCGAGGTGCTCAAGGGCCGCGTCGCCGCCGCCGCGCTGATCGGCCGGGACGCCGAAGCGATCGGCCGGGCGATTGCGGACGACGCGATGGCCATGGAGCGCTTCGCGACGCTCGAGGACGCGGTCGAGTGGCTCTGGAGCACGAGCGCTCCGGGCGACCAGATCCTCCTCTCGCCCGCCTGCGCGTCCTGGGACATGTTCCGCGACTACGCCGAGCGCAGCGACCGCTTCAAGACCGCGACCGCAGCGATCGCCGCGCGCGAGGAGCCTGAAGCGTCCGGACGGACGAAAGAGACCGGGAAGCCGGAGGGGGCCGCGTGATTCCCCGCGACGACTGGGCGGGGGGCGGCTCCGCCGCACCCGGGCTCGACACGGAAACCCTCATCTGCGTGGGGGCGCTCCTCGCCTTCGGCACCGTGATGGTCTTCTCTGCCACCTCGTCGATCGGCGCGGGCGCCGCCTTCGCGTTCGCGGACACGGGGGAGCTGAAGCGCCACCTCGCGAGCATCGTGCTTGCCCTCGCTGCGGGCGCGGTGGTCTACCGCGTGCCGATGAGCTTCTGGTTCCGGTGGTCCAACGTGATCGGCGTCCTCGGGATCCTTGCGCTCATGTGCGTGCTCCTGCCCTACGTGGGCAAGAGCGTCAACGGCGCGCGCCGCTGGATCCTGCTCGGGGGCTTCTCCATCCAGGCCTCGGAGCTCGTGAAGGTGGGCGCGCTCATCTTCGCCGCCGCCTTCACCGTCAAGCGCCAGGAGTACATGCACTCCTTCCTTTCGGGCTTTACGCCGATCGCGCTGCCGATGGTGCTGATTGCCTTCCTCCTGATGCAGCAGCCCGACCTCGGCGCGACGGCCGTGATCGTCGTGGAGATCATGGGGGTGCTCTTCCTCGGCGGGCTTTCGCTCACGATCTTCCTCTCGGTGACGGCGATCGTGGTGGCCTTCGTCGGCCTGATGATCTACATGACGCCCTGGCGCCTCTCGCGCGTCTTCGCCTATCTCGACCCCTGGTCGGAGGAGTACGTGCTCGGGCAGTCCTACCAGCTCTCGCACTCGCTCATCGCCTTCGGCCGCGGGGAGATCTTCGGCGTGGGACTGGGCGGCTCCGTCGAGAAGCTCAACTATCTCCCGGAAGCCCACACGGACTTCATCATGGCCGTGATCGCCGAGGAGACCGGCTTCGTCGGTGTTATCCTCGTACTCTTTCTTTTCTACTGGCTCATCCGCCGCGCGTTTGAAATCGGACGCCAGGCGATCAAGCTCGAGCGCTACTTCGCGGGGCTTCTCGCGCAGGGCGTGGGTCTGTGGTACGGCGCGCAGGTGGTGGTCAACGTCGGCGTCGCCTCCGGGGCGCTGCCGACCAAAGGCCTCACGCTCCCCTTCGTGAGCTTCGGCGGCTCGGCGCTCCTCTCTTCAATGATCGCGATCGGACTCCTTCTGCGGGTGGACCGGGAAAACAAAATTCTGATGCGTGGAGGTCAGGTGTGACTGAGAATCTCAAAACCCAAGCGTCCGGCGGGCGCACGCTCGTCATCGTTGCGGCCGGCACCGGCGGACACGTCATGCCCGGCCTCGCCGTGGCGCGCGTGATGAAGCGCCGCGGCTGGCGCATCGTCTGGATCGGCACCACCACCGGCATGGAGGGCGCTCTGGTCGCCCGCGAGGGGATCGAGTTCCACGCGCTCAACTTCCAGGGCGTGCGCGGCAAGGGCCTGATGGGCGCCGTCAAGGGCGGCCTCAAGATGCTCAAGGCGATCTGGGAGAGCCGCGCGCTCCTGAAGAAAATCAAGCCCGACCTCGTCTTCTCGACGGGCGGGTACGTCGCCGTGCCCGTGGGCTTCGCCGCGCAGAACCTCAAGCGCCCGATTGTGCTCATGAACTGCGACGCGGACCTCCTGATGTCCACCAACACGCTCATGCCCTTCACGAGCGCGCTCGCCTGCGGCTTCGCCGGGGGCGCGCGCACCTTCGCGGGGGCCAAGGGCCATACGACGGGCAACCCCGTGCGCGCTGAAATCGCCGCGATTGCGGCGCCGGCGGAGCGCTTCGCCGGCCGCTTCGGACCGCTGCGCCTCTTCGTCTTCGGGGGCTCCTTGGGCGCCCAGGTGCTCAACGACGTCGTCCCCGAGGCGCTCGCCCGCATTCCGGCCGAGCGCCGTCCCGTGGTGCTCCACCAGACGGGCCGCGGGCGCGACGCCGAAGTGCGTGCGCACTACGAGAAGCTGGGCGTCGCCGCCGAGGTCGTGCCCTTCATCGACGACATGGCCGCGCGCTACCGCGAGAGCGACCTCGTGATCTGCCGCTCCGGGGCGACGAGCTGCTCGGAGCTCTGCGCCGCGGGCGCCGCGGCCGTCCTCGTCCCCTTCATCGCGAAGACGACGAAGCACCAGCTCGGCAACGCCCGCTACCTTGCCGAACGCAAGGCCGCGTGGGTCGTTGAGCAGCCTGAATTCACCCCCGAGAAGGCCGCGGCCCTCATCGAGGGCATGGACCGCGAGAAGCTCCTCGCCGTCGCCGAAGCCGCCCGCGCGATCGCGGTGCCCGACGCCGCGGTGAAGGTCGCCGACCTGATCGAGGAGACCCTCGTCGAGCATGAAAAGAAGCGCGCCACGAAGTAGCGCGCCGCGGAAAAGAACACAGCAAAGACTGAGAGAGAAGAAGACGTGAAGTTTCTGGTCAACCATCTGCATTTCGTCGGCATCGGCGGCGCGGGCATGAGCGGCATCGCCGAAGTGCTCCTCAACCTCGGCTACGTCGTGAGCGGTTCGGACATCGCGCACACGGCCGTCACCGAGCGTCTGCAGGAGCTCGGCGCGCGCATCGCCTACGGGCACGACAAGAAGAACATCCGCGGGGCGGACGCCGTGATCGTCTCCTCGGCCGTGAAGGCCGACAACCCCGAGGTGGTCGCCGCCCGCGAACTCGGCATCCCGGTGGTGCCGCGCGCGGTGATGCTCGCCGAACTGATGCGCCTGCGCCGCGGCATCGCGATCGCGGGCGCCCACGGCAAGACCACGACCACGTCGCTCACGGCGTCGCTGCTCGCCGCGGGCGGCCTCGACCCGACCTTCGTGATCGGCGGGAAGCTCAACAGCGCGGGCGCGAACGCCCGCCTCGGCACGGGCGAATTCCTGGTCGCCGAAGCCGATGAGTCGGACGCGTCGTTCCTCAACCTCACGCCCGTCATCTCCGCGGTCACCAACATCGACGAAGACCACATGGACACCTACGGGCACGACTTCGAGCGCCTGAAGTCCGCCTTCGTGGACTTCCTCGAGCGGCTGCCCTTCTACGGCGTTGCCGTCCTCTGCGTGGACGACGAGAACGTGCGCGCGATCCGTCCGCGCGTGACGAAGCCCGTGATCGGCTACGGGCTCTCGCCCGACGCCGACGTGCGTGCGATCGACGTGGCGGCCGAAGGCACCCGCATGCGCTTCACGGCGCTGCGCCCCGACCATCCGCCGCTGCCCGTCGTGCTCAATCTGCCCGGCGTGCACAACGTGCGCAACGCCCTCGCCGCGATCGCGATCGCGACGATCGCGGGCGTGAAGGACGCCGACATCACGCGCGGGCTTGCTGAATTCCGCGGCGTCGGGCGGCGCTTCGCGCAGTGGGGCGAAGTGCCCCTGCGCGACGCCTCCGGACGCATCACCGGGAGCTTCACGCTGATCGACGACTACGGCCACCATCCGCACGAGATGGCCGCGACGCTTGCGGCCGTGCGCGGGGCCTTCCCCGGGCGGCGCATCGTGGTCGCCTTCCAGCCGCACCGCTACACGCGCACCCGCGACTGCTTCGACGCCTTCGTGAAGGTGCTCGAGGACGTGGACGGACTTGTGCTCGCTGAGGTCTACCCGGCGGGCGAGGCGCCCATCGAGGGCGCCGACAGCGCGCACCTCGCCCGCGCGATCGCCGCGCAGGGCTTCCACGGACCCGTGGTCGCGAAGATCGAGGACGTGCCGCAGGCCGTGCACGCCATCGCGCGCGACGGCGACGTGGTGATCACGATGGGCGCGGGCTCGATCGGGCGCGTCGCGCCCCTGCTTGCCGGCCGCGTCTGAGAAGTGCGCGGCCTCCCATGATGGATGTAGGAAGAGAAGAGAAATGACCAGAGCAGCCAATGAATTGAAGCGCGTGGTGGTCCTCCAGGGCGGCATCTCCGCCGAGCGCGAGGTGTCCTTTCTTTCGGGCCGCGGCGTCGTCGAGGCGCTCCGCTCCAAGGGCCTTGAAGTCGAGACCTGGGACCCGGCCTGCGACGCCGTGGGGTTCCTCGAGGAAGGGCGCTTCGACGCGGCCTTCATCGCGCTTCACGGGAAGCTGGGTGAAGACGGCTCCGTCCAGGGGCTCCTCAACTGCCTCGGGATTCCCTACACGGGCCCGGGCGTCACCGCCTCGGCGGTCGCCATGGACAAGGAGCTCACGAAGACCCTCTGGCGCGCCGCGGGGCTGCCCGTTCCCGAGGGCGAGCGCGTCGTCGCCGGCGCCTCCGACGAGGAGCTCGCGCGCCTGATCGCGCGGTACGGCGCTTCGGGCCTCGTCGTGAAGCCCGACCACGACGGCTCGTCGATCGGCGTGACGAAGCTTCAGAAGGACGACGTGACAGTTGAGAGCCTGCGCGCGGCTCTCGATGCCGCACAGCGCGGCGGCGCCGACACGGCGCTCGTCGAGGAGTACGTCCACGGACGCGAATTCACGATCGCGCTTATTGACGGGAAGGCGCTCCCGGTGATCGAGATCATCGCTCCCGAGGGCAGCTACGACTTCCAGAACAAGTACTACACCGACGTGGTGCGCTACGAATGCCCGGCGGCGCTCGACGAGGCGCCCGCGAAGCACCTCGCCGCGATCTGCGAAAAGGCCTTCGCCGTTCTCGGCTGCCGCGGCTGGTCGCGCGTGGACGCACTCCAGCGCCCCGACGGGAGCTTCGTGCTTCTCGAGATCAACACCGCGCCCGGCATGACGCCGCATTCGCTCGTGCCGATGGCCGCCCGTGCGGTGGACCTCGACTACGCCTCGCTCTGCATGAAGCTGCTCGGCCTCGCCGAGACCGACTGACGCGAAGGAAGGCGACGTTGTCCGACCGGCATCCGGAATCGGTCGCGCCCGGCGAGGCGCTCCGGCAGATTCCCCTTGACGAATCCCGACGGGAGGGGGCGGGCGCCGCCCGCCCCCGGCGCCTGCGCACGGGCCTTCTGCTGCGCCTCGGGTGCGCCGCAGTCCTCATAGGGACCGCGGCCCTTCTGTGGACGCAGGTTCCGGCCGCGGGCAAGGACTACCTCACTCTGAAGCGCCTCGAGATGAAGGGCGACACGGAGAAGGTGCCTCTTGCGCGCCTGCGCGAGGCGGTCGAGCCGCTTCTCGAAGGGACGACCTATTTCTCCGCCGACCTCGACGCGGTGCGCGCAGCCGCCGAAACCGTGCCCTGGGTGAAGTACGCGGTCGTGCGCCGCGTCTGGCCCGACCGGCTTGTGATTGAGGTGACCGTCTACGAGGCGGTCGCGCAGTTCGAGGACGGGCGGCTCGTGAGCGTCGAGGGGCGGCTCTTCGCGGCCAATCCCGACGAGGGCGTGGAGGCCTCGCATCTGCCGAGCCTCTCGGGCACGGCCGACGAGGTGCCCGAGCTCCTGCGTCGCTACCGGCGCTTTTCGAGCATGATGCGCGACCTCGGCGTCTTCGTCTCCGACGTAACGCTCTCGGACCGCGGCAGCTGGTCGCTCACTTTCCAGAGCCCGACGATTCCGCCGACGAAGGTCGAGCTCGGGCGCGAAAGTTCGGGCGCACCCGTCGAGGAGCGCCTGCGGCAGGTGGTTGCGGCCTATCCGAAGATGGCCGAACTCCTGGGCGGCCCCCCGTCGTCGATCGACGCGCGCTACCGGCGCGCGATCGCCGCGGGCAAGGTTGACCGGACGGCCCTCGCCGCCTATCTTGCCGAAGTCGCCCGTGCGGCCGAGACCGAACGGGCGGAGGACGCGGCGGGCGAGGCCGAGGGCGCGGAAACCGTCGACGACGCCGAAGACGCCGCGGCCGATGCGGCCGATGCGGCCGAGACGACCGCGGCGGAGCCCCTTCCGGCCTCCCCCGTCGTCCCCGCAGCCGGGGCGGCGCCTCAAGCAGACACACCCGACACCCCTCAGACACCCCTCTCAGCACTATGAAGCCGCAGAAGCAGACCAAGGAGAACGAAGTCTTCGCCGCACTCGACGCCGGTTCGAGCAAGGTGCTCTGTCTTGTCGCGCGTCCCGGGAACGAGCCCGGGTCGCTGCGCATCCTCGGCATCGGACAGGCGGAGTCGGTGGGTCTCGAAAAGGGGTGCGTCACGAACGTGCAGGAGGCGGTCGCCTCGATTCAGAGGGCCGTGCGCGACGCGCAGTACACGGCCGACCTGCAGATCAGCGGCGTCTGGGCCTCGATCGGCGGCGGGTCGCTCGTGAGCGCGAACTGCACCGGTCAGACGGTGCTGCGCGGCAGCGAGGTGCGCACCGTCGACGTCGATCAGGTCGCGGAGAACGCGCGCCAGTCGGCACTGCGCGCCGCTCCTCCGTGGCGCGACCTCATCAAGCTCATCGAGCAGGGCTACAAGTGCGGCGACGTCGTCACCGACGATCCGAAGAGCCTCATGGGCCCGAAGCTCGAGTGCCACGTGCACGCGCTCTACGGGTCCGCGCTCGCCGCGAAGAACCTCAAGCGCTGCATCCAGCGCGTGGGGCTTGAGCTTCTCAACTACGAGCCGCACCCCTGGGCGGCCGCGATGGCGGCGCTCTCGGAGACGGAGCGCATCTGCGGCTCGGTGCTGATCGACATCGGCGCCGAAACCACCTCACTCATCGTCTTTTCGGAAAACCGCGTGCAGTTCACCGACGTGCGTCCCTGGGGGGCGGAGCTCCTCACGCGCGACCTCGCGATGGTGCTCGGCATCGGGCTCGACGACGCCGAGCGGCTCAAGTGCGCCGTGGGCGAATGCCGCCCCTCGGAGGTCCTGCCGCACGAGGTCGTGCAGATCGAGCAGAAGGGCGGCGTTTCGCGTCCCTACCTGCGCGAGCTCGTCGTGAAGACGCTCTCGGCGCGCGTACGGCAGTTCTTCGGCATCTACAGAAAGCTCCTCGCCGACGCGGGCGCGCTCGAGCACGTCGAGCTCGTGGTGCTCACGGGCGGCGGCGCAATGCTCCCCGGCATCACCGACGAGGCGGCCGAGGTGCTTGGGCGCCGCGTGCGCATCGGCATCCCGCGCGAAGTCGAGGGCGAGACGCACGTCACTGGCCGCCCCGACGCGGTGGTGGCCGCCGGGCTCATCAAATGCGCCTTGACCGAGAGCGCCAAGGGCGACGAGCGCGCGTACGGCGTGCGCCGCGGTGCGGGTTTCTTCGGACGCGTGAAGACCTTCTTCATCGGGGACTACTGACGCGCGCCGCCCCCACGGGCCCCCGACATATTGGATAATTTCGAGACTTTTCCTCCTGAGGTTAGAGATGCCTTTTGAAGTCCTTCCTGATTTTGATCCCCTCAAGACCGTGATCAAGGTGATCGGCGTGGGCGGCGGCGGCGGCAACGCCGTCGAGCACATGATCACGCACGGCGCCAAGGGCATTGAGTTCATCGCTGCCAATACGGATCATCAGGCGCTGCAGCGCTCGAAGGCGCACGTCAACATCCAGCTCGGCAGCACCGGGCTCGGCGCGGGCGCGCGTCCGGAGATCGGCGCGGCGGCGGCCCAGGAGAAGCGCGAGCAGGTCGCCGAGGCGATCCGCGGCGCCAATCTGCTCTTCATCACCGCCGGCATGGGCGGCGGCACGGGCACGGGCGCCGCGCCCGTGATCGCCGAGATCGCCAAGGAGATGGGAATCCTCACGGTGGCGGTCGTCACCAAGCCCTTCAGTTTCGAGGGCGCGCGCCGCATGCGCACGGCCGAGCTCGGCATTGAGAACCTCAAGAGCAAGGTGGACTCGATGATCGTCATCCTCAACGAGAAGCTCGAAGAGGAGTGCCCGCCCAACGCGACGATGAAGGAGTGCTTCGAGACCTCCAACGAGGTGCTCTACAAGGCCTGCGTCGGCATCGCCGAGATCATCCACACGCCGGGCACGATCAACGTGGACTTCGAGGACCTCAAGACCGTCATGAGCGAGCGCGGCAGCGCCATCATCGGTCTCGCGACCGCCGCGGGTCCGGACCGCGCGCGCGTGGCGGCCGAAAAGGCGATCGCCTGCCCGCTCCTCGAGGGCGCGAACCTGCAGGGCGCCCGCGGCATGCTCGTCTACTTCACGGGCGACGAAAGCCTCACCCTCGCGGAGATCCGCGAGGCGATGGGCGTGCTCAACACCTTCGTCGCCAAGCAGGCGAACGTGATCTTCGGCTCGGCTATCTCCGAGGAGATGGGCGACGAGGTGCGCGTCACCGTCGTGGCGACGGGCCTCGACAACCCGTTCGACCCGGCTTCCCCCGACGATGGCTCGGGCCAGCCCGGCATGCCCAACATGGGCGCGGGCTTCACGAATCCGGCGGCCGCTCCCGACATTCCGACCTATTCCGCGCCGACCCTGAACGACATCGGCCGCGGCGCGCAGCAGCAGCCTGCGGGCGACGCCGCGCAGCAGCCGCCCGCGCAGAATCCGGGCGAACCCGCCGCGATTCCTTCGGCCGGCGGCTACGCGATTCCGACCTATCTGCGCACGAGCGGCAGCTAAGAAGATGTTCCGTCAGCGCACTCTCGGCGAATCGGTCGCCGCGGTGGGGATCGGGCTTCACAGCGGCCGCAAGATCCGGCTCGTGATGCATCCCGCCCCCGCCGACACCGGCATCGTCTTCCGCCGCGTGGACCTCGAGCCCGCGGTGGACATTCCGGCGAAGCCCACCAACGTGAATGACACCCGCATGGCGACCACGGTGAACGTGGGCCGGGCGGCGGTCGCGACCATCGAACACCTGATGAGCGCCTTCAGCGGCCTCGGCGTGGACAACTGCCTCGTCGAGGTGAACGCTCCCGAAATTCCGGTGATGGACGGCTCGGGCGCGGCCTTCGTCTACCTCATCCACAGCGCGGGTTTGGTCGAGCAGGATGCGCCGCGGCGCTTCGTGCGGATTCTCAAGCCCGTCGAAGTGCGCGAGGGCGACAAGCTCGCGCGCCTCGAGCCCCATGAAGGGTTCCGGCTCTCCTTCAAAATCGCCTTCGGGCACCCCGCGATCGACGCGACCGACCAGTACGCCGACGTGGACTTCGCGAAGGTGAACTACGAACAGGCCGTCTCCCACTGCCGTACCTTCGGCTTCGTGCAGGACGTCGAGATGCTCCGCCGCATCGGGCTCGCTCAAGGCGGCTCGCTCGACAACGCGATCGTGATGGACGAGTTCCGCGTGCTCAACCCCGGGGGGCTGCGCGAGCAGGGCGAGTTCGTGAAGCACAAGATCCTCGACGCCATGGGCGACCTCTACGTCCTCGGCGCTCCGCTTCTCGCGCACTACGTCGCCGAGAAGTCCGGCCACGGCCTCAACAACCAGCTCCTGCGAAAGCTCCTCTCCGAGCCCGACGCCTGGGAGGAGGTGACCTTCGAGCACGCGAAGGACTGCCCCGTGGACTTCTGGCCGCAGCCCGCCGCGGCCCGGCCCGAAGACGACGACCGGGGGCTGCCGCTCTGAGGCTCCGCCCCCGCATCCTCCGAAGCGCCCCGGCGCTTCCCTGAAACGCCCGACGACTTCATGCCCGCCGGGCGTTTGCGTTCCTGAGGGCGGCGAGCTCCTTGGAGAAGCCCTCCGCGTCGGCGAGGAGCGCATCGACGAAGGACTGCGTCTCGGCCGCGTCGGAGAGCGGATTCCCGAGCCGCGCCTTCGCTTCGGCGAGCCGCGATTCGATCGCGTCGATGCGCGCCGAGAAGCTGCGCCGGCGCTCGGCGCGCTCGAGGAGTCGCGCGCGCAGCTCCGCGAGGTCGTGGCGGGCGGCCGCATCCTCCTCCGAGGGAACGAGGTCCGCGAGCACGGGCTTCGGGAGGTCGGAGCGCCAGACGGGAAGAATGTCCCGCAGCGCCTCGAGGGCCTCCCGGCGGTCGCCGGAGGCGGCCGCGCGGGGCGTCTCCCGGGGCGCGGGCGGCGCCTCCCGGACGGTCGGGACGGGGGGCGTTGCGGGAGCCGCCGGCACATCAGGCGCCCCGGCCGCCGCCGCGTCGAAGTCGAGGGGCGCAGCGGCCTCCCCCGCCGCGCCGAGGGCCGAGCGCGCCTCGGCGTCGAGCGCGAACCCGTGGCGGAGCGACTTCTCGAGCATCGCGAGCTTCTGGGCGGAGAGCGGGTCCTTCGTGGGCGCGAGGAAGACCGAGCGGAAGTCGGCGAGCGCCCGGGCGGCGGCGGCGATTTTCTCCGCCTTCGCGTCCCAGAGGGCGAGGCGCTCGAGCATGCGGGGACGCGCCTGGGCGGCCTTCTCGTCCCCGGCAGCCTCCGCTTCGGTCGGAATGATGTCGGCGTTGGGGCGGCCGCCGAGAAGCGCGCGCAGGACCGTGAGGTGCTGTGCCAACGCTTCGGAGGCGCGCGCGAGGCGCGCCGCGTCGGGCGACTCGAAGGAGACGCCCTTTTCCGGGAGGCTCGCGCGGAGCACGTCCGCTTCTTCCTCCAGCGTTTCGGAGCGGGAGGCGAGTTCGACGAGCCGTTCGGTGTCGGCCGCATGCCGGCGGTCGATCGCCTGCAGGGCCGCAAAGTCGGCGGCGAGCGCGGCCGCGCCGAAGCTCCTCGGGGCGCGCAGCTGCGGCGCGTCGCCTGTGAGTGCCGCGTCGATGCGCTCGAGCTCAGCCCAAAGGGCCTTGAGGCGCGCTTCAAGCGTTCGTTTGGAATTCCAGATGAGGATGCGGCGCGTCGTCTCGGGCGAGAGCGCCTCCTCGGGGTTCGATGCGCCGCGGCGGCGTGCTTCGCCGAGGGCAGCCACCTCTTCGGAGAGTTTTTCGTCCGTCACGGGAAGTTCGTTCCCGGGCGGGAGCTTGTCGAGCGCCGCGAGAACCGTCCTGCGCACCGCCTCCGAGGCCTTCCGCAGGCGCTTGGCGGAGAGCCTCAACGCACCGCGCAGCGCCGCATTGGGGGGCGGCGCCTTGAGGCCCGAGCGCAGCGCCGCGGAGCGCTCAAGGTCGGCCGCGGCGCTGATCACCTCCTCGCGCGCTTCGGCGTCGGCTTCGGCGAGCCGCTCCGTGCGCATGCGGCGCTCGAGCGCCGCCTGCGCCGCGTCGAGCCGGTGCATCCCTTCGGAGATGCGCTGCGAGAGCGCAACCGTCTCGGCGCTCAAGGCTTCGAACCGTTCGGTCTGGTCGGGCGCTGTCTGCGCCTCGAGGGCGGCTTCGAGGAGGCGCTCAAGCTCGGGCCCCGCGACGGCGGACTCCCGCCGGACCGCCTCCACGGCGTCGGCCGCGTCGCGGCGCCGCGCGATGCGCGCGAGCTGCCGCGTGCGCACGCCGGCGAGTTCGGGCACGGCCTCGGCCTCGGCCTGCGTGGGGACGATCATCGGGTCGGGCGCGTCGGGAAGCTTCTCCTCAAGGCGCGCGGCACGCAGCAGAAGCGCCTCGAGGCGGCGCTTCTGCGAGTCGAGGGCCGAGAGCACCGCGAGCGGCAGCTCCCCGGGTTCGGGGGCGAGCGTGCGCGAGAGGGCGAGGACCTGCTCGCGCAGCGCCTTGGAGTGGAAGTCCTTCGCCGCAGCGGCGAGGAGCGCCGAGCCGATGAGGCTCGGCGACCGGACGGGTTCGGCAGGCGCGGCCTCCTCTGCGGGCCGCTTGCGGCCGCGCAGCCGGAACTCCAATCCGAGCACGGGGACGCCCGCCGCGACGAGCCGGTCGAGGAGGCGCGTGGAGAGGTTGCGCAGGCGCGCGAGCTGCGCGGCGCTGTCGGTGATGAGGACCACTTTCTGGTTCTCGATGCGCACGCCCCGGCCGCCCGAAAAGTCGAGCGGCAGGCGCATCGCGCGAACGACGGGCATCACGGCCGCGCCCGCGCGGCGGGCGAGCGCGTACTCCTCGAGGAGGTCTTCTGTGCGCGCGCCCTGCGCGAGCGAGCGCTCGGGCGAACGAAAGCCCCGGCGCTTGAGCCGGAAGTCGGGGGGAAGGCGGCGGAGTCTGGACACAGTGGGCGCTCACTCTCAATGAACTGCAAGTGCATGCAAACGCCCGCAGTGATAAGGAATGCGCGCGGCTCAATCTGCGATAATCGTTCGACTGTGCTTTCCGTCAGCGCACCTCGGCGCTCCCTCTAAGGTGAGAAGCGGCTTGGTGCGTCGGGACCGGCGCCCTCCCGTCTGCGGACGAGCAGCGGCCGTCAGTCTACCCAAACCGGAAGCAGCTTCTCTTCGGAGACGCCCTTTGGACGGGGCTGAGCTCCGGCAGGCGACGAGCGCGACGCGGCAGAAGGGCCGTTCCGACGCCCGGGCCAAGGAATTCCTACGAAACCAAGATGTTTGACGAACTACTCACCAAGATCTTCGGCAGCCGCAACGACCGGCTGATCAAGCAGTATCAGCGCAAGGTGGCGCAGATCAACAAGCTCGAGCCCGCCATGCAGGCGCTTACCGACGCCGAACTGCAGGGCAAGACGCAGGAATTCCGCGACCGCATCGCCAAGGGCGCCACGACCGACGAGCTCCTTCCGGAGGCTTTTGCCGTGATGCGCGAGGCGAGCCGCCGCGTGCTCGGCATGCGCCACTTCGACGTGCAGCTGATCGGCGGCATGGTTCTGAACGACGGCAAGATCGCCGAAATGCGCACCGGTGAAGGCAAGACCCTCACGGCGACGCTCGCGGTCTACCTGAACGCGCTGCCCGGCAAGGGCGTGCACGTCGTGACGGTGAACGACTACCTCGCCTCGCGCGATGCGGACTGGATGGGGCGCGTCTACAACTGGCTCGGCCTCTCCGTGGGCAAGATCCTCTCGCAGCAGGACACGCAGACCAAGCGCGCTGCCTACGCCGCGGACATCACCTACGGCACGAACAACGAGTTCGGCTTCGACTACCTGCGCGACAACATGGAGTACGACGTCGCGGGCCGCCGCCAGCGCGGGCTCTACTACGCGATCGTGGACGAGGTGGACTCGATCCTGATCGACGAGGCGCGCACGCCGCTCATCATCTCCGGCCCGGCCGACGACAACACCGACCTCTACGTCAAGATCAACGAGATCCCGCCGCTCCTCACGCGCCAGACCGAAGAGAAGGGGCCGGGCGACTACTGGGTCGACGAGAAGGCCCACCAGGTCTACATCTCCGAGGCGGGCCACGAGAAGCTCGAGAAGATCCTCTCCGAGCGCGGCCTCGTCGCGCCGGGCGAATCGCTCTACTCGCCCAAGAACATCATTCTGATGCACCATCTGATGGCCTCGCTCAAGGCCCATACGCTTTTCCACCGCGACCAGCAGTACGTGGTGCAGAACGGCGAGATCGTGATCGTCGACGAGTTCACCGGTCGTCTGATGCCGGGCCGCCGCTGGAGCGAAGGCCTGCATCAGGCCGTCGAGGCGAAGGAAGGCGTCCGGATCCAGCAGGAAAACCAGACGATGGCCTCGATCACGTTCCAGAACTACTTCCGCATGTACGAGAAGCTCTCGGGCATGACGGGCACGGCCGACACCGAGGCCTACGAGTTCCAGGACATCTACGGCCTCGAGACGGTCGTCATCCCGACGCACCGCAAGATGATCCGCCGCGACGAGCAGGACAAGGTCTACCGCACGGTGAACGAGAAGTACGCCGCGATCGTCGCCGACGTGAAGGAGTGCCACGCGAAGAACCAGCCGGTTCTGCTCGGCACCACCTCGATTGAGAATTCCGAGCTCCTCTCGAAACTCCTCACGAAGGAGGGGATCCCGCACAACGTCCTGAACGCCAAGCAGCACGAGAAGGAGGCGCAGATCGTCCTCGAGGCGGGGCGCCCCGGAATGGTGACGATCGCGACCAACATGGCCGGCCGCGGCACCGACATCGTCTTGGGCGGCGGCATCAACAAAGCCGTCGACGAGATCGAGCGCGACGAGACGCTCACGCCCGAAGAGAAGACCGCGCGCATCGCCGCGGTGAAGGCCGAGTGGCAGAAGCTCCACGACGAGGTCGTGGCCGCTGGCGGCCTGCGCATCATCGGCAGCGAGCGCCACGAGTCCCGCCGTATCGACAACCAGCTCCGCGGCCGTGCGGGCCGTCAGGGCGACCCGGGCTCGTCGTGCTTCTACCTCTCGATGGAGGACCAGCTGCTCAGGATCTTCGGCGGCGACCGCATGCGCAGCATCGCCGACCGCCTGAAGCTCGAACCGGGCGTCGCGATCGAGTCGAAGATGCTCACCCGCATGATCGAGTCGGCGCAGCGCAAGGTCGAGGGCCGCAACTACGACATCCGCAAGCAGCTCCTTGAGTTTGACGACGTCCAGAACGATCAGCGCCACGAGATCTACGGGCTGCGCAACGACATCCTCGAGTCCTCGGACTGCTCGGAGATGATCAAGAACCTGCGCGAAGGCTACTTCCAGGACCTCTTCCGCAGCTACGTCCCGGCCGACACGGTCGAGGAGCAGTGGGATCTTGACGGGCTCACGGACAAGCTCAAGAAGGAGTTCGGCATCGACATGCCGTTCCGCAAGATGCTCGACGAAAGCGATCAGACGACCGACGAGGATCTGATGAACGCGCTCGTCGCCCACGTGAACGAGATCTACGAGAGCAAGGAGAAGCTGGTCGGCCACGAGGCCTTCGCGGGCTTCGGCCGTTCGGTGCTCCTGCAGGTGATCGACCAGCTCTGGCGCCAGCACATCGCCGCGCTCGACGCGCTCCGTCAGGGCATCTACCTGCGCGGCTACGCGCAGAAGCAGCCCAAGCAGGAGTACAAGCGCGAGGCGTTCAACATGTTCGAACGTCTGCTCGACACGATCCGAGAGACCACCGTTCAGGTCCTCATGCGCGTCGAGATCAAGATGCCCGAAGAGGCCCAGGCCGCCGCAGAGGAGACGATGCGTCAGGGCGAAGCCCGTGCGGACGCCGCGCGCCTCGCCGACTCCGGCAGCTCCCGCGATTCCGCCCCCGCCGAAGGCAGCGCCCTCGACACGCTCGCCAAGAGCGACGACGAAGCGCGCATGCGCGAGCTCTTCCGCCACGTCGGCCGCAACGATCCGTGCCCCTGCGGTTCGGGCAAGAAGTTCAAGGACTGCCACGGGCGCCTCGCCTGATTGAGGTCCTGCTCCGGCAAAAAGCCCGGTCGCCGAATACCACGGACGGCGCCCGGGCCTCTTCGCCCGGCTTTCCCGGTTTCGGCCGCGGGGGCCGGGCGATGTTTTTTTCCCCCTTCTCCGCGGATTCCCTTCTGTGAGGAGCTCCGAATGCCGGTCGACGACCACTTCTCGATCACGGGCCTCTCCTGGCGCTCGGCGCCGGGCGGAGGTGTTCACGTCGCAGACATCCGGCCGGGAGCCGCGTGGACGGCGCGCACCGCGCAGGGGTCGACGCCGCCCGGCGCCGCCCCTGAGGACGGCGCGGCGAAGCTGCTTGCGGCGGCCGCGGCGGATCCCGCTCGCCGCATCGCGACGCGCCTGGTGGTCTCCGTCTCCAGAGGAGCGGGCGGCTTCGGGCCGCTTTCGACGCGCGGGGCGGAGGCCTTTGCGGCGGAGTCCGCCCGGGCGCTCAAGACGGCGCCCTCGAACCTGCTCCACGCCGCGGCGGGCCCCGCCGGGCCTGACCTTCCCGTGGGGGAGCTCCTCCGGGCGCTCGGCGCCGCTCAACTCGAGCCCGCACGTTGCGCGCCCGAAGGCCCCCATGCGGACGCGGTGGGACTTCCCTTCCGTACGCTGCAGGGGCCGGTTGAAGTCGGCGCGGCGTGCCTGCGCGCGGTGCGCTTCGGGGCGCAGGTCTGGATTGCGGCGACTGCGGCCGCCGTGCCGCAGAGAGTGCTCGAAGACTGGGCGGACCGACTCTGGACGGCCGGGCCCTTGGTTGAGCGCGCCGGGACGGGCTTTGCACCCGGCGACGCACTTCTCATTTTTGCAACGGGCGCTTCGGGCGCGCCCGTCGTTGAGGCGCCGGACGCCCCCGAAGGGGAGGCGGTTGCGGTGGGTCTCGCCGCGGCGCTCTCCCTTCTCGCGCGCCGGCGGCTCGAGCACTTCGGCGCCCGCGCCGCGCTCATGATTCGGGGCGCAGGGTCCTGGAGCGAACTCGAGCGTGCGGCGCAGCGCCTCGTGCCGCTGCTTTCACTGGAAAAGCCGCGCCTTGCGGCCATCGAGGACCTCAGGGACCGCCTCTGGGCGGGGCTTCTCACGGCGGATGTTCCGGGTTTGGAGCGCACGCCCGTGCGGGCGACGCTCGAAGAGCGCCTGATCATCGACGGCATGAAGCCCCTGAAGGCGGCGGAGGACGACGAGGTCGCACTCGAAGCCTGGCTGCGCGGTGCGGGCACGCTGGAGCTCGATCTCGGCCGCGGCAGGGCCTGCGGAACGTTCCGGTTGTGACTGCTTCCCGCACAGAGGAGATCCATCGTCCGCAGCGGCCTCTTTTGGCCGAAGCCCCCTCCGCCTAGGAGAACCTGCAGAGGAAAAAACCTTCGAAGAATGAGAAAATGAAACTTCCGCGCTCAGGTGCATGCGTTCTGCCGCCTGAGCGTGAACATGTGGAGATTATCGTGAGCGACAAGGTTGTTGATGTCGCCGTCGGCGTGCTCATCCGCGAAGACGGCAGGATGCTTCTTGGTTCCCGTCCCGAGGGCAAGCCCTATGCGGGCTACTGGGAGTTCCCCGGCGGCAAGGTCGAAGAGGGTGAAACCATCCATCAGGCGCTCGCGCGCGAGCTCGAAGAGGAGCTCGGCCTTGCGCTCGCCGATTCGACCCCGTGGTTCGTGAAGGAGCACCGCTATCCGCACGCCCACGTCCGGCTGCACTTCCGCCGCTCGCACGACTTCGTCGGCACGCCCGTGCCGAAGGAGGGCCAGCAGTGCGGCTTCTTCGCCGCCAACGAGCGCACGCCCGGCCTCATGCTCCCCGTCGATCAGTCGATCGTGAACCGCGTCGAGCTCCCCGAGGTCTTTGAAGAGTCCTCCGACATGCTCACGCTCTCGCGGAGCGCGCTGCAGGCGACGATCATCCGCGACCGCAAGTACCGCTGGGTCGGTGCGCGCGCCGAGACGCTCGACGACGTGCTCAAGGCCGTCGCCATGGACTACGACTTCGTGATCGTTCCGCCCGAAGCCTTCGAGGGGCTTCTTGATCAGGGCGAACCGCGCATCCCGACCTACATCGACGGCGCTCCCGCCGCTGACCTCGCCCTCTGGCAGGCGAAGGGCGCGCACGGCGTGAAGCCCGTCATCTAAAGGAATTCTCCGGGCATCGTCCGGACGACGTCGGTGCGCGGAGCCTGCGGCTCCCGGCGCGCCCTCCGCTGAGGCGCCTTCGGGCGCCGCAGTTGTTTTTGGGGCGCCGATGCGTCAGTGGCGGCGCCGGCGGGGGCTCTTCTCTTCCGCGCGGGCCGCCCGGTCCGCAAGCTCGGCCGCCCGGGCGGCGGCGGAGTCGAAGTCCTCGGGCGTCATGCGGTCGGCCGACCCCGGTTCGCCCGCGATGCGGTAGCCGTCGTTGCCCCACTCGCCGAGGTCGATCAGCTTGCAGCGCTCGCTGCAGAAGGGGCGCCAGGGATTGGTGCGGGAGAATTCCGCGGGAGTGCCGCAGATGGGGCAGGGGACTTTCATGATTATGAGGGACGAAGGGCGCTCCGGAGGGAGTCCGGCGCGCCGCGGGAACGGATAGGAAGGCGACCGCGTCAGTTTGCGCAGAGCCCGAGCCGGAAGCGGATCGGTTCGTGTACGACGTGCAGGCGCCGCCGCTCGTCGGGGCGCGAGAAGCGGATCCAGAGCATGTACTTGTTGGCGCTCACTTCGGGGATGAGCGTGCTCTCGGGCGGCATCCAGATGCGCGCGAGGCTCCAGTTGCGGCCCGCGACCGACATCTGCAGCATGCCGTTCTCGGCGTGCGCCTCCGAGACGGAGCTGTTCGTGCGCAGGTGCGAGAGGATGAGCGTCACGGCGCGGTAGGTGGGCACGAAGGACTCGGCGAGCTTTTCCAATTCGGCGCGGCGCTCCTCGACGGGGCGCGAGAGCCAGAAGTGCAGGAGCGGCATGTCGAACTCGCACGTTCCGCCGGGGAGCTGTTGGCGGTTGCGGATGAGCTGCAGCCACTCGTTGTCGCGGATGTTCTGTCCCGAACGCCCCACGACCTGCGAGACCTGCTGTGCGGCGGCGGCGAGCGCCGTGATGCGCGCGCCGATCGCTTCGCCGTCCGCCCCTTCCGCGCGGCGCTCCGCTTCGAGCTGCCGGCGCTCGCGCATGAGCTCCTGCACGAGGTCGTTTCTCAGGTCGCTTCTCGCGGCGACGTCCGAGAGGTCGAAGAGCACCCCAATCGCCGCCTGGTGCGTAATCGCCGAATCCTGCGCGCAGTACCAGTCGAAGCGCTTCACGAGCGCCTCAAACCGCAGATAGAAGCGGATCTTCTCGTTGCAGGGGAATTCGTAGAGAAGGAGGTCGTCGGACTGCATGTGGTTGCGCTCTGCGGAGGTGGGGGAATCGGGTGGTGGACGGGAGGTGAATTGATCTTAGCGCTCGCACCCGCGGGAGTAGACGGGAAGCGTCCGCAGGAACGCTAAAAAATGAAAGCAAAGGTCTGCGGCGCGCCGCCGACCCGGATTCTGCCGACGGTCCGGCGGATCAGCCCGCGGCGAGAAGCGCCTCGCCGTAGGCGCGCACGCGCGCCTCGAAGGCTTCGCGGCCCGAGTCGTTCACGATCACGTCGTCGGCGGCGGCGAGCCGCGCCGCGCGCGAGGTCTGTGCGGCGAGGAGCCGGCGCGCCGCGTCCTCGGCGAGTCCCGAGCGGCTCCCGAGCCGGCGGATCTGCACCTCTTCGGGCGCGTCGATCACCAGGATGCGGTCGGCGCGCGCCCGCGCGTCGGCGCTCTCAATGAGAAGCGGGCAGTCGTAGACCACGAAGGGCGCGCCGCGCCGCCCCTCCTCGAGCTGCCGATCGACGATCACGGCGAGCCGGCGGTGGATGATCGACTCGAGCCTCCTGCGGGCGGGCGCGTCGCTGAAGACGAGCGCGCGCATGCGGGCGCGGTCGAGCGCCCCGTCGGGGAGCGCCATCTCCGCGCCGAACGCCTCGATGATCTCGGGCATCGCCGCACCGCCCGCGGCGGTGAGGCTTCTCGAGACGGCGTCGGCGTCCACGACGGGCAGCCCCATCGAACGGAGCACCGCGGCGGCCGTGCTCTTTCCAGAACCCGCACCGCCCGTAAGTCCAAGCACCCAGCCCATCGCCTTTCTCCTCGGGGGGCGCCCGCCGTCGGGGACGACGGGCAAAACAAAAGGCGCCGTTCCTTGCGAAACGACGCCTTGAAAATCCTGGTCGGGGTGAGAGGATTCGAACCTCCGACTCCTACGTCCCGAACGTAGTACTCTACCAGGCTGAGCTACACCCCGACTGCTTCATCATTGAACGCTTATCGATCACGTCGAACAGTGAAGGACAACAATTCTAGCAGACTCGAATTGAAAATGGAAGGGGGAAGTTTCGAAAGAGCTTTTCGGCCTCGTTCGAGTTCCGCTTCCGCTCGCGTTCTGCAACGATCAAGAGCTCCGCATTTTATCACAATCGAAGAGATTTTGTCAAATTCCCCGTCGCCCTGACGAACGGCCTCGTCGATGAGGGCCCGTTCTTCGTCCGTGGCGGCTTGGCGGGCGTAGATGAGCGGAAGCGTCATCTTCCCCTCGCGCAGGTCCGCGCCGAGGTTCTTGCCGATGTCGGCCGCGACGCCCGTGTAGTCGAGGATGTCGTCGGCGATCTGGAAGGCGTTGCCGAGGGCGAGCGCATATTCGGCGACGGCCTCCTCCTCGTCCTTGCCGCATTCGGCGACCGCGGCGGCCATGCGCGCGCCCGCCTCGAAGAGGCAGGCGGTCTTGCGCTCGATCACGCGGAAGTAGCGCGTCTCGTCGACCGAGGGATCGTGAGCGTTCACCATCTGGATCACCTCGCCCTCGGCGAGGCGGTTTGCGGCGTTGGAGAGCGCCTCCATGACGCGCAAGTTCCCCGCGTGCACCATCATCTGGAAGGAGCGCGTGTAGAGAAAGTCGCCCACGAGCACCGCCGCGCCGTTGCCCCAGCGTGCGTTGGCCGTCGGGCGACCGCGGCGCATCAGACTCTCGTCGACCACGTCGTCGTGCATGAGGGTGGCGGTGTGCAGCAGCTCGATCGTCGCGCCGAGGTAGTTGCAGAGCTCGCCCTTGTAGCCGAGCGCGCGGCAGATGAGGATCAGGAGGGCTGGGCGCATGCGCTTGCCGCCCGCGCTCGTGATGTATTCGCTGATCTCGTGCATGCGGCTCACGTCGCTCGCGAGTTCGCCGCGGATCACGTCGTCCACGGCCTGCATGTCCGCCGCAATGGGCGCGAGGAGGCGGCGCACGAGCGCCTTCGGATCCTCGGCGTTGGTGGTCTCGGTCATGTTAAGAGAGTCTCTTCCGTTGGTCTTTTCTGGACGCGCGCCGCGCCGGAGCGGCGCGCGGTGCAGAGAGTATAGCGGCGCCGTCCGCCGCGGCCCCCTTCGGGGCGCGCTGCGCTGGGGCGGCGGGAACTCTGGTTTTTGCAAAAAATCCGCCCCTTGCGCTTGACGGACGAATTTGCGCAGTGGATAATGCGCACCTTTCCACGCATTGGACGTGCAGCGGCGTTTGCCGGGGATTCCCTCCGGACGACCGGGGCGCGTCGAGTACAAAAAGGCTCTGCAAACGTTCCCGCACGGGAGCTGAAGCAGGGCGGCGAGGTTTTACTACATGTACGCGATCATCAAGACCGGCGGTAAGCAGTACCGCGTCAGCGTCGGCGATCTGGTTCAGGTCGAGCTTCTCGGCCAGGACGCCGACACCCAGGTTACCTTCAGCGAAGTTCTCGCCGTTTCCGGCGAAGACGGCCTCAAGGTCGGCAAGCCCGTCGTTGAAGGCGCCACCGTCACCGGCACCATCACCAAGATCGGCCGCACCGACAAGGTCCGCATCTTCAAGTTCCGTCGCCGCAAGCACTCCATGAAGTCGGGCGGTCACCGCCAGTACTTCGCGGAAGTCCGCATCGACGCGATCAACGCTTGATTGGTTCTTCATTCCTCTCTTTGAGCAGAGCATAAGAAAATGGCACATAAGAAAGGCGGCGGCTCCACCCGCAACGGTCGTGATTCCAAGGCGAAGCGTCTTGGCGTGAAGGTTTTCGGCAACGCGGCCATCAACGCCGGCGGCATCATCGTCCGTCAGCGCGGCACGCAGTTCCACGCCGGCGACAACGTCGGTCAGGGCAAGGACTACACCCTCTACGCGCTTGTCGACGGCGTCGTCAAGTTCGAGGTGAAGGGTGCGTTCCATCGCCACTACGTTCACGTCGAACCGACGGCCCTCTGATCTCCCGTTTTTCCGAGATCAGCCGGCCGGGAACAACCGGACTGCACGCGGCCCTTCTGACGGGGCCGGTCTGAAGTGGTCCGGTCCGGATTGAAAGAAAGCCCAGTGCGGATCTCCCGGCTGGGCTTTTGCTATTCTCAAGCACCAGATTTTTCCATCTTCAACCCCGACATCCATTCGAGGCCCATTGTGAAATTCGTCGACGAAGCCAACATCGAGGTTCAGGGCGGCAAGGGCGGCAACGGCGCCGCGAGCTTCCGCCGTGAGAAGTTCATCCCGAAGGGCGGCCCCGACGGCGGCGACGGCGGCCGCGGCGGCTCGGTCTACGCGCTCGCCGACCGCAACATCAACACGCTCGTGGACTATCAGTACACGCGCAAGTTCTTCGCCCCGGCGGGCGAAAACGGCCGCGGCGCGGACTGCTACGGCGCGGGCGGCAAGGACATCGTCCTGCGCATGCCCGTTGGCACGATCATCCGCGACTCCGACACCGGTGAAGTGGTCGCCGACCTCGCCGAGCACGGCGCCAAGGCGCTGCTCGCAGCGGGCGGCAAGGGCGGCCTCGGGAACCTGCACTTCAAGAGCTCGGTGAACCGCGCGCCGCGTCAGTTCACGCCGGGCGAGCCCGGGCAGTACCGCTCGCTCGAACTCGAGCTCAAGGTGCTCGCCGACGTGGGCCTTCTCGGCATGCCGAACGCGGGCAAGTCCACCCTCATCACGGCCGTCTCCAATGCGCGCCCGAAGATCGCGGACTACCCCTTCACGACGCTGCACCCGCATCTCGGCGTGGTGCGCGTGGGCCCCGAGCAGAGCTTCGTGCTCGCCGACGTCCCAGGCCTCATTGAAGGCGCCGCCGAGGGTGCGGGCCTCGGGCACCTCTTCCTGCGCCACCTTTCGCGCACGAAGGTGCTACTCCACGTGATCGACGCCTGCCCGCTCGACGAGTCCGTCGACCCCTTCGAGCAGGCCCATGCGCTCGTCGCCGAACTCGAGAAGTACGACCCCGAACTCGCCGCCAAGCCCCGCTGGGTGGTCCTCAACAAGATGGACCTCGTCCCCGAGGAGGACCGCGCGGCGCTTCTTGAGAAGTTCCGCACGGCCTTCGCGCGCGAGCACGAGCCCGTCTTCGCGGTCTCCGCCGCGACCCGCGAGGGGCTCCCCGAGCTCATCAACGCGCTCGCGCAGAAGATCGACGAGGACCGGCGCGCCGAGCGTCAGTTCCTCGACGACGAACGCTTCGACGAGGAGCGCAGCAGCGCCGAACCCTACGACCCCGCCGCGCACTAAGATCTGGAAGTGAATCCACCGGCCGCCGCAGAGGCTAGAGACGCCTCCGGCGGCCTTTCCGCATCAAGACTTCGGACACGAGGAGGCCCGGAAATGACTTCACTCCTACAGAACGCCCGCCGCATCGTCGTCAAGGTGGGCAGCGCCCTCGTGACGAACGAGGGCCGCGGCGTGGACGTCGAGGCGATCGAGCGCTGGGCGCACCAGATCGCCCAACTGCGCCGCATGGGGCGCGAAGTGGTGCTCGTGAGTTCCGGGGCCATCGCCGAAGGCATGAAGCGCCTCGGCTGGAGCACGCGCCCGACGCGCGTGTGCGAACTCCAGGCCGCGGCCGCCGTGGGCCAGATGGGCCTCGTGCAGGCCTATGAGGAGCACTTCGCCCGCCACGGCATCGGCACGGCGCAGGTGCTGCTCACGCACGCGAACCTCGCCGACCGCGAGCAGTACCTGAACGCCCGCATGACCTTGATCGAGCTTCTTTCGCTCGGCGTCGTTCCCGTGATCAACGAGAACGACACCGTGGTGACCGAAGAGATCAAGGTGGGCGACAACGACACCCTCGGCGCCCTCGTCACGAACCTTGTCGAAGCCGACGTCCTCGTGATCCTCACGGACCAGCGGGGGCTCTACACGGCCGACCCGCGCTCGAACCCGGACGCGCAGTTCGTCTCCGAGGCGACGGCGGGCGACCCCGCGCTCGAGAGAATGGCGGGTGGCGCGGCGAGCCAGCTCTCGCGCGGCGGCATGATCACGAAGATCCTCGCGGCGAAGCGCGCCGCGCGCTCGGGCGCGGGCACGATCATCGCGTCGGGGCGCGAGGAGGACGTCCTCGTGCGCCTCGCGCAGGGCGAGGCGATCGGCACGCACCTGAAGCCCGCCTCGTCGATTCTCCACGCCAGAAAGCAGTGGATCGCCGACCACCTGCGCTCGGCCGGCCGCCTCACGCTCGACGCGGGCGCCGTGCGGGCGCTGCGCGACGGGCACACGTCGCTCCTGCCCGTCGGCGTCGTCGCGGTCGAAGGCGACTTCGTGCGCGGCGAAGTGGTTTCCTGCGTGGACGAAGCGGGGCGCGAAGTCGCCCGCGGGCTCGTGAGCTACGCCTCCGACGAGGCGCGGCGCATCTGCCGCGCGCACACCGAGGACGTCGTGCGCATTCTCGGCGCCTGCGACTCGCCTGAGATGATCCACCGCGACAACCTCGTGGTCCTCTAAGCTTTAGAATTCACCGTTTGTTCCTTTTTCGCGCCGCCTCCCGATCCGCAGGCGGCCTTTTTTCTGCCTCAGAAGCCCTCGGGCGGAGGGTCCACGGACGGACCCGTTCACGCACGGGGCGGACGAATAGAACAGTTATGCGAGCCCGTTCCTTTTTCATTTCGACGCTTAAAGAAGCTCCCGCCGACGCCGACGTCATCAGCCAGCAGTACATGATCCGCTCAGGGATGATCAAGAAGCTCGCCGCGGGCGTGTACACCTACATGCCGCTCGGCCTGCGCGTGATCCGCAAGATCGAGAAAATCATCCGCGAGGAGATGGTCCGCGCCGGCTCCATCGAACTGCTCATGCCGATGGTCCAGCCCGCCGAGCTCTGGCAGGAAACGGGCCGTTGGGAGAAGTACGGTCCCGAGCTTCTGCGCATCAAGGACCGCCACATGCGCGACTTCGTGATTCAGCCCACCTCCGAGGAGGTGATCACCGACGTCGCCCGTCAGGAGATCAAGAGCTGGCGTCAGCTCCCGGTGAATTTCTTCCACATTCAGACGAAGTTCCGCGACGAGCGCCGTCCGCGCTTCGGCGTGATGCGCGGCCGCGAATTCACGATGAAGGACGCGTACTCGTTCGACCGCGACGAGGAAGGCGCCGGCAAGTCCTACGACCGCATGTACGCGGCCTATCAGCGGATCTTCAACCGCATCGGCCTCGTCTTCCGCGCCGTGCGCGCCGACACGGGCTCGATCGGCGGCTCGCGCTCGCACGAGTTCCAGGTGATCGCCAACGCCGGTGAGGACGTGATCGCGTACTGCCCGGATTCGGACTACGCCGCCAACATCGAGCTCGCCGAAGCCGCCTCCGTACTCCCGGGCCGCGCCGCCCCGACCGCGGCGATGGAGAAGCGCGCCACTCCGGGCAAGGAGAAGTGCGAGCTCGTCACCGAATACCTCGGCATTCCGCTCCTCTCCTCGATCAAGAGCGTGGTGCTCGCCGCCGACCGCACGAACGAAAAGGGCGAGCCGCTCCCGGCGAAGATCGTCCTCGTGCTGCTGCGCGCCGACCATGAACTCAATGAAGTGAAGGCGGGCCACATCCCCGAACTCAAGGAGGGCTTCCGCTTCGCGACCGACGCGGAGATCCTCTCGGCCTTCGGCTCCAAGCCGGGCTACCTCGGGCCGGTCGGCCTTTCCGAAGAGGTCGCCGTCTACGCCGACAAGACCGCCGCCGACATGAGCGACTTCTGCTGCGGCGCCAACGAAGAGGGCTACCACTACACGGGCGTCAACTTCGGCCGCGACCTGCCCGAACCGAAGGTCATGGACCTGCGCAATGTGGTCGAAGGCGACGCCTCGCCCGACGGCAAGGGCACGCTGCGCCTGCAGCGCGGCATCGAAGTGGGCCACGTCTTCTTCCTCGGCACGCGCTACTCCGAGCCGATGCAGGCGAACTTCCTCGACGAGAACGGCAAGCCGCGCCCCATGCAGATGGGCTGCTACGGCATCGGCGTCACCCGCGTCGCGGGCGCCGCGATCGAACAGCGCCACGACGACAAGGGCATCATGTGGCCCGACTCGATCGCGCCTTTCGAAGTGGTGATCTGCCCGATGAACTACGCCAAGAGCGAGGCCGTGAAGGCCGCCGCCGACAAGCTCTACGAGGAGCTCCTCGCCCGCGGCGTGGACGTCATCCTCGACGACCGCGACATGCGTCCGGGCGTGATGTTCGCCGAGTGGGAGCTCATCGGCGTGCCGCACCGCGTCGTGATCGGCGACCGCGGCCTCAAGACGGGCGAAGTGGAGTACGCCGACCGTGAGAACCTCGGCGAAAAGACGATGGTGAAGGTTGAAGAGGCCGCGGACTTCGTCGCCGGCCGCATCAAGCGTAGCTGACGCCTTGGCGCCCCGCACCTCAGCCGCCGGCGGCGGGACAAACAGGTGCGGGAGCCGCCTCCAGCCGGCCCCAGGAAGCTCATTCGGGCGGTCCGTTTCTGCGGGCCGCCCGAAGGCTTTTCAGGGTTGGCCGAGGGGGCCCCAAGTCATGCGGAATCTGCATCAATAGACATAAATATAAATCAATTGTCTTTTATGGTTCCTCCGCCTAGCCTCGGACGGAGGTGAAGGACGGCCCTCCCGGGCGACGCCCGCTCCCAAGAGAAACGGCGTGCCTCCTCGAGCGGGAGGCCCCGGCGCTCCGAAGCGGGCAGACGGCCGTTTCGGGAAGACTTCGGCCGGAGGTCCTTGCCCTTTCGCGCGATAGACGGTACGCTCGGTTGTTTCCTGCCGGAAGCTCCTCCTGAGGGCCTCGTCCGGATGTACGGCAGAGCCGGGCCCCGACGCGTTCCGTCTGCATCCCGGCAGCGCCATCGAACAACTGCAGAATGAAACTCCTCACCCAGCTCAGTGAAAAACTCTCTCCGAGCCTGAGGCGCCTCGCGGCCATGCTTCCCGCCCACAAGGGCAAGCTCGCCTGCGCCGTCGGCTTCATGCTGACCGCCGGTGCCTCCTCCTCGCTCATCGCGGCCCTTCTGGGCAAGCTCACCAACGCGGGCTTCTACAACCAGGAGGCCTGGGTGGTGCTCGCCGCCCCCGCGGGCCTCATCCTCATCGCGTTCCTGCACGGCGGGAGCATGTTCATGAGCAACTATCTTCTCGGCAAGGTCTCCCAGTCGATGCTGATCGACCTGCGCCGGGAGATGTTCCACAAAATCCTGCGCTGGCCCGCCGAGGAGTACCAGAAGAACCAGACGGGCATCGTCACGTCGAAGTTCGTCTTCGAGGCGAACTACGCCCTCGGACGCGCGGCGAAGTCGGCGATCACGCTGATCCGCGACACCGTCCAGGTGATCGCCCTGACAGTGATGCTCTTCTGGAACAACTGGACCCTTGCACTGGTCTCGCTCTTGATCGGTCCGTGCGTCGCCTGGCTCCTCAGGTACATCTCCCGGCGCCTCAAGACGGTGATGGGCTCGAGCCAGCACTCGATCGCCGAAGTCCTCGTGCGCGTGAAGGAGGCCTATGAGGCCGAGCGCGTGATCAAGGTGGCGAACACCTACGACGAGGAGGTCAGCCGCTTCAATGCGCTCAACGTGAGGCTCCGGGACCTCGCCGTGCGCATGACGAAGGTCTCCTCTCTGGGGACTCCGCTCACGCAGCTCTTCGGCATGTCGGGCGTGGCGGTCGTGCTGACGGCAGCGATGTATCAGACGCAGGCGGGCCTCATCACGATGGGCGACTTCGTGACGTTCCTCGCGGCGCTTCTCCTCATCATGCCGCCCCTGCGGCACCTGGCGGGTCTGAACGCCACCTTCGTGATGATGAACGTCGCGGCCGAGAGCATCTTCAACACGCTCGACACGCCGCTCGAGCGCGACGAGGGGAAGACGGTCCTCGGCCGCGTGCGGGGCGAAGTGCAAATCGAGGACGTGTCGCTGCGCTACCCCAACGCCGAGCGCGACGCCGTCTCGCACGTTACGATCACGGCCCGCCCCGGCGACGTCGTCGCCCTGGTGGGCCTGTCGGGGTCGGGAAAGACTTCGCTCGTCAACATGATCCCGCGCTTCTGGAATCCGACCTCCGGGCGCATCCTCATCGACGGCGTGGACGCCCAGGACGCAACGCTCGAGAGCCTGCGCAGCCAGATCGCCATCGTCTCGCAGGACGTGCTCATCTTCGACGACACGATCCGCGCCAACATCGCCTACGCGAAGACCGACGCCACCGAGGAGGAGATCCGCCGCGCGGTGGACGCGGCCGCCCTCACGGAATTCATCGACTCGCTCCCCGAGGGGCTCGACACGCCGGCGGGCGAAGCCGGCGACCGGCTTTCGGGCGGGCAGAAGCAGCGCATCTCGATCGCCCGGGCGCTCCTCAAGGATGCGCCGATCCTCATCCTCGACGAGGCGACTTCGGCGCTCGACAGCAAGTCCGAGCTCCAGATCCGCGACGCGCTCGCGCACCTCATGAAGGGGCGCACGACCTTCATCGTCGCGCACCGGCTCTCCTCCATCGCGGACGCCACGCAGATCTTCGCCTTCGACGCAGGCCGCGTCGTCGAGTCGGGCACCTGGGCCGAGCTCGCCCGCCGGGACGGTCTCTTTGCGCGCCTCTGCCGCCTCCAGGGGATCGATCCCGCGGCCGCAGCCTCCTCCCGCAACGCTCACAACGAGGTGCCGGCATGAGTCTCCTGCGCAGAATCCTCAAGAACCGCATCGACCCGAACCTCATCCGGCTCTACCGCTACCTCTGGGCCTACAAGTGGACGATCGCGCTCGCCTGCGTCTTCCTCCTCGGCTCGGCCTCCATGTCCTCGCTCACGGCAACCCTGCTCGGCAAATTGACCGACATCGGCTTCTACGACAAGGAGGCCTGGGTGATCTTCGCGGCGCCTGCGGCCTTGATCGGCGTCTCGCTCATTTTCGCGGTCTCGACCGTGATGAGCGCGGTGTTGATGACGAAGGTGAGTCAGAACGTGCTCGTGAAGCTGCGCACGGAGCTCTTCTCAAACATCCTCCGCTGGCCTGCGGACCGCTATCAGTCGAATCCGACCGGGCTCGTCTCCTCGAAGTTCGTGAACGAAGCGGCCATGGCGCTCGGGGGCGCGACCGACTCGCTCGTGGTCCTCATCCGCGACGTCGTGCAGGTGATCGCGCTCATCACGATCCTCTTCTGGTACTCGTGGCGCCTCACGTTCGTGATGCTGCTCGTGGCTCCGGCGCTCGCCTTCGTCCTCACCCGCATCAGCCGGCGCATGCGCGTGATCGTCAAGAACTCGCAGGAAAACCTTGCCCACGTGATCTCCCGCGTGCAGGAGACCTACGGGGCGGAGCGGCTCGTGAAGGTCTCGAACGCCTACGACTTCGAGGACGATCGCTTCGCGAAGGTGAACAACCTCATGGGACGGCTTGCCCTCAAGACGATCAAGACGCAGAGCATGTCCACGCCGCTCACGCAGATCCTCGTGATGACGGCGGTCGCCTTCGTAGTGGGCGCCGCCCTCTACCAGGCCCAGGAGGGGCTCCTCACCTTCGGGGAGTTCATCACCTTCCTCTCGGCGATGCTCCTCATGCAGCAGCCGATCCAGAACCTCTCGGGGTTGAACGGCACCTTCGCGGCCATGTCGACGGCCGCCAAGAGCATCTTCGAGACGCTCGACGCGGAGCACGAAAAGGACGAGGGCACGATCACGCTCGAGCGCGCCCGGGGCGAGGTGAAGTTCGAGCGCGTCTCCCTCAGGTATCCCGGCCAGGAAGGCCTCGCATTGTCGGACGTGTCGCTCGAGGTGAAGCCCGGCGAACACGTCGCCTTCGTCGGCCAGTCCGGCTCCGGCAAAACTACGGCCGTGAACCTCATCCCGCGCATCTGGGAGGTCTCCGAGGGGCGCATCACGTTGGACGGCCACGACCTGCGCGACCTCACGCTCGAGTCGCTGCGCCGGCAGATCTCCATCGTCTCGCAGGACGTGGTGCTCTTTGACGACACCATCGGGGCGAACCTGCGCTATGGGCTTGCCGACGTGAAGGAGGCCGACCTCTGGCGGGCGCTCGAGACCGCGGCGCTTGCGGACTTCGTGAAGAGCCTTCCCAAGGGACTTGAAACGCCCGTCGGTGAAGGCGGCGGCCTTCTGTCGGGCGGTCAGAAGCAGCGTCTTTCGATCGCGCGGGCGCTCCTCAAGGACGCGCCGATCCTCATTCTCGACGAGGCGACGAGCGCGCTCGACGCGCAGGCCGAAGCCTCGATCAAGGATGCGCTTGAGGCCGTCACCCGCGGCAGGACCGTCTTCATCGTCGCCCACCGCTATTCGACGATCGAGAATGTGGACCAGATCGTCGTTCTCGAGGGGGGCGTGATGAAGGAGCGGGGCTCCATGAAGGAGCTTCTCGCCAAGGAGAACGGGCGCTTCCGGCAGCTCGCCGAAGCGCAGTCCGCGGGGCTCGCCGAAGAGCGGCGTCCCGGGGCTTCTTCCTGAACCGACGCCTCCCGGCGCGACTGAAAAAGGAAAAACGCCCGCAGGCCTTCGAAAGGCCTGCGGGCGTTTTTCCTCGCACCCCCGACGGCGCTACTGCTTGTCTTCGACCGGATCGAAGGCGAGCGTGATCTCGCGGGGCATCTGCTCGCCCGGTCCCGGGCTCGGGAGCCGGCTGCAGCGGCGGATGGCGCGCTCGACCGCGGCGTCGTAGGCGGACCATCCCGAAGGCGTGATGAGGTTCGGCGCTCCCATCTGCTCGCCCGTCGGCATGAGCTTCAGACGGAACTCCGCCTTGTAGCGTCCCTTTGGAGTGTTCGCCGGCACGTCGATCGTGATGTGCGGGCGGATGCAGGCGCGGACCTTGTTCGACCACGAGGCGAAGGCCGAGCCCGTGAGGTTCTGCTTGAAGTTCCTCTGGTCGCCCGTGGTCGTGCCGGAGCGCTGCGCGTTGGGATCGACCTTGGCGGAGAGTCGCGCGAGCTCCTGCTCGCGGATGCGCTGCGCGACGCGGCGGCGCTGCTGCTCCTCTTCGCGGGCCTTCTTCTCGGCGGCGGCCTTCTTAGCCTGCTCTTCGGCGACGCGCTGCTCCTCCTGACGGCGAAGCTCCTCGGCGACGCGCTTGGCTTCCGCTTCGGCGGCGAGACGCTCCTCTTCGGCCTTCTTCGCCGCTTCGGCCTTACGCTTCTCTTCGGCGATGCGGGCTTCTTCGGCGCGGCGGGCCTCTTCGGCCTTCTTCGCCTCCTCGGCCTTTCTCGCCTGTTCGGCGAGCCGCTCCTGCGCGAGGCGCTCCTCTTCCAGGCGCTTCTGCTCCTCGAGGGCGCGGCGGCGCTCGGCTTCGATCGCCTCCTGGCGCATGCGCTCGATCTCTTCGGCGCGGGCGCGCTCCTGCGCGACGCGTTCGGCTTCGGCGCGGCGCGCCTCCATTTCGGCCTGCGCGGCGCGGGCGATGCGCTCGTCCTCAAGGCGCTGCGCTTCAGCAGCCTCCTTGGCGGCGATCTCCTCGGGCGTCGGCCCCGCGGGCGGGGTCTTCTCCTCGGGAGGCGGCGGCGCCTTCTCGGGCTTGGGTTCAGGCTGGGCGGCCTTCTTCTCCGGGGCGTCCGTCTCGTCGCGGCCCTTCTCTTCGGGGAGCTTCTCGGCGACGCCCTGCGGGTCGTTGCCGCCCGAGACGTCCTCGGTCGCCCAGAGCTCCGCGTAGACGGTCTCCGGGGAGGTGTTCCACTGGAAGACGGTGAAGAGTCCGACGAAGAGCACGCCGTGGACGATGACCGAGAGCGCGGCTGCGGGGAGGTCGTCCCTGCGGTCTTCGCGGCGGAACCGCTCGCGTGCGGCCTCTTCTTCGGTGAGCTTGATCATGTCGCGGCAGCCTCCGGACTAGCGTGCGGCCGCAGACCGCTCAACCTTGAGCGAGAGCCCGACGCGTTCGATTTCGGCCGCCTGAAGCGCCTTCATGACGTTCACGACCTCTTCGTAGCGCACGTCGCGGTCCGCGGCGATCACGACGGGTGTCTTCGGGTCGTCGGCCTGCGCGGTCTTCACCGCGGCGACGAGCCCGGGCATGTCGATGGGCTTCATGTCCTTGCCCGCGCGGATCGACATGCGCCCGTCCGGGTAGACGACCACTTCGACCACCTTTTCCGGGGCGTTCGAGGCCTTGTTGACGGAGGGAAGGTTCACCACGCTCGGATTGACGAACGGTGCGGCCACCATCAGGATCACGACGAGCACGAGCATCACGTCGATGTAGGGCACGACGTTGATCTCGGCCATCAGACCGCGGCGGCGGGAGTTGGAGCGCAAAGCCATCTTGGAGTGCCTCTCGTGCGTTCTCGATCAGCCGCGCGCCTGGCGCTCGAGGATGTTGAGGAACTCTTCGCTGAAGCCCTCGACGCGGTTGGAGAGACGCCCGGTGCGGTTGTTGAAGTAGTTGTAGGCGGCCACGGCCGGAATCGCCGCGAAGAGGCCGATCGCGGTGGCGACGAGCGCCTCGGCGATGCCCGGGGCGACGACCGCGAGGCTCGCGTTCTCGAGGCTCGAGAGGCCCGTGAAGGCGTTCATGATGCCCCAGACCGTGCCGAAGAGGCCGATGTAGGGCGAAGTGGAGCCGATCGAGGCGAGGAGCGGAAGCCCGCTCTCGAGGTGGTCCATCTCGCGCGTGAAGACCGCGCGCATGGCGCGCGAGACGCGGTTGACGACGTCGCCCGCCGCAGGGGCCTGGCGCTGCTTGAGGAATTCATTCATGCCCGCGGCGAAGATGCGCTCCTCCATGCCGGCGGCGTCGCGGTTGCGGTTCGCTGTCTCGAGGAGTTTCGTGAGCTCCGTGCCGCTCCAGAAGCGCGACTCGAAGTCGTCCGTCTGGCGCACGGCGCGGGTGACCGCGAAGAACTTCTTGAAGATGACCGTCCAGCTCGCAAGCGACAGGATGATCAGAATGGCGAGGACGATCTTCACCACGATGCTCGCATTGGCGATGAGCGTGAGGATCGACAGATCGGCGGTGGCGTTCATTTTGGAGTGACGAAGGAAAGGTTCGGAGAAGTGGAAAACCGGAAGGGCCGGAGGGCGGCGTCAGTCTTGGGCGGCGTCGAGCATTTTGCGGATGCGCTCGTAGAGCGTCTCGCTCATGGGCGCGGGCGCCATGGTCGAGCGGTTCACGCAACCGACGCGCACTTCGCCCTCGGTGACGAGCTCTTCGCCCTTGAAGATGTTCTGCTCGAAGACGATCGAGGCGCGGCGGAGCTGCTTCACGCGGGTGACGACCGTGAGGTCGTCGTCCAGGGTCGCCGTGCGGCGGAAGCGCAGCGCCGCGTTGACGGCGACGAAGAGCTGCCCGTCGGGCGAGGTGAGGGCCGAGGCCTGCGAGACGTCGAGGCGGCGCATCAGGTCCGAGCGCGCGCGCTCCATGTACTTCAGGTAGTTGCTGTGGTAGACGATACCGCCCGCATCGGTGTCCTCCCAGTAGACGTGGACCGGGAAGCGAGCTGCGAATTCAGACATGGGTGAACAGGGTAGTGGCGTGGAATTGCTCAAGGCCGGACCCGCGCCGGATCCGGGCCATCCCGTAGTATAGGGAGTCGCCGCGCTGGGAAAGCCCGCAGCGGCCGGACAGCATAATTTCGAAAAGGGAATCGCAGATGCAGAGGCGGACGGCGGAGCACGGGACTCCGGAAACCCGGGCGGGCGGCGTCGCGAAGCGCCGCGGCGGCCTCGCCGCGCGCGTCGCGGCGATGTCTCCGGCCGCGACGGTGCTCTCGGCCGCCGCGCTCTCAATCCTCCTCACGGCGCTCCTCTGGGCCGCGCTCCCCGAAGTCCCTTCGAGCCCCCGGCCGCTCTCCGAATACGGCGCGAAGACGCTCTTCACGGCCTTCGGCTCGAGAAGCCCCCGAACCCTCGACCCGCAGCGCTCCTATTCGTCGGACGAAACGGCCTACACCTATTCGGTCTATGAACCGCCCTATCAGTACGCCTACCTGAAGCGCCCCTACGTGCTCGAGCCCCGGACGGCCGAAGCGGTGGTTGAGCCCCGGTACTTCGACGCCGAAGGGCGGGAGCTCCCCGCCGACGCGCCGTCCGAAGCGATCGCCGAATCGCGCTACGACGTGAAGATCCGCCCTGGGATCCTCTTTGCGCCGCATCCGGCCTTCGCGAAGGACGCCCAGGGGAGGTTCCTCTACCACCACCTCGACCCCGAAACGGCCGCCCGCGTGAGGAGCCCCTTCGACCTCCCTGAGGCCGCCACGCGCGAACTCACCGCCCGCGACTACGTGAACGGCATCCGCCGCATCGCGAGCCCCCAGGTCGTGAGCCCCATCTTCGGCACGATGGCCGCGCGCATCGTGGGCTTCACGGAATACCGGCGCGGACTCGAGGCGAAGTGGCGCGCGATGCGCGGGGCGGGCGCCTCGCCCGACGCCTGGCTCGACCTCGACTCCGTTCCCTGCCCGGGCGTGGAGGCGGTGGACGAGCGCACGCTGCGCCTGCGCGTCAAGGGCAAGGACCCGCAGTTCGCCTTCTGGCTCGCGATGACCTTCTTCGCGCCCGTGCCGGTCGAAGCGGAGCGGTTCTACGCGCAGCCCGGGCTGCGCGCCAACAACGTCTCGCTCGACACCTGGCCCGTCGGCACGGGGGCCTTCCGCATGCGGGAGTTTCTCGAGAACCGCCGCCACGTGCTCGAGCGCAACCCCGTCTACCGCCACGGGACCTATCCGTGCGAAGGCGAGCCCGCGGACCGCGCCGCCGGACTTCTCGCCGACTGCGGCAAGCCCCTCCCGCGCGTGGACCGCGTGGTCTTCGAGATCGAGAAGGAGGCGATGCCGCTGCAGTCGAAGTTCCTCGCGGGCTACTACGACAGCCCCTTCATCGAGCGCGTGGACACCGGGCTCGGGTACCTGGTCGCCATGGAGGACGACCCGGAAAAGGCGAGTCTCTACGGCGGTCGGGGGATGAAGTTCCCCAAGACCGTCCAGGCCGGACTCTGGTACCTCGGCTTCAACTGGCTCGATCCGGTCGTGGGGGGCGGCGCCACCCCGGAGGAGGCGCGCCGCCACCGCTATCTGCGCCAGGCCGTCGCCATCGCGGTCAACTGGGAGGAGAACCTCGCGATCTTCCAGAAGAACCAGGGGCTCCCCGCCCACGGACCGATTCCGCCCGGGCTCTTCGGTTGGCGCGACGACGGGCCCGCGGCCTTCAACCCGGTGGTCTACGAGCGTACGCAGGCGGGCCGCGTCGAGCGCAAGCCCATTGAGGAGGCGAAGCGCCTCCTCGCGCTCGCGGGCTACCCCGACGGGCGCGACGAAAAGACGGGCGCGCCCCTCGTCCTCTACTTCGACTACCAGAACGCCGCGCAGGGCGCAAGCGCCTACCTCGAGTGGTATCAACGGCAGCTCAAGAAGCTCGGCGTGCAGCTCGAGATCCGCGCGACCGACTACAACCGCTTCCAGGAGAAGATGAGCAAGGGCGCCGCGCAGCTCTTCTTCTGGGGTTGGAACGCAGACTACCCGGATCCGGAGAACTTCCTCTTCCTCTTCTACGGCCCGAGCGGCAAGGTGAGGCACGAGGGGGAGAACGCCTCGAACTATGAGAACCCCGCGTTCGACGAAGCGTTCCGCGAGATGCGGCTCCTCCCCGACGGCCCGCGCCGCCAGGAGGTGATCGACCGCATGATCCGCATGCTGCAGGAGGATTCGCCCGTGCTCTTCGGCTACTTCCCGCCCGGAGCAGCCGCCTACCAGTCCTGGGTCGGCAACGCCAAGCCCTCGGGCATGGTGCAGAACAGCCTGCAGTACATGAAGGTGGACGCCGCGGAGCGCCTCGCCCGGATCCGCGAATGGAACCGGCCGGTCTTCTGGCCCCTCGGGCTCCTCGTCTTCGGGCTGCTGCTCGCCGCCGCCGGGGCGGCGCGCCTCATGGTGCGCCGAGACGAAAGGCGTCTGCGGCCCGCCGTCGATTCGAAGGAGGTTCGCCGATGATCCAGTACCTTCTGCGCCGCATCGTCTACGGCGTCCTCATTCTCCTCGGCGTGAACCTCCTCACGTTCGTGCTCTTCTTCGCCGTCAACACGCCCGACGACATGGCGCGGCTCAACCTCGGCGGCCGGCGCGTCACGGCCGAGGCGCTCGAGGCCTGGAAGGCCGCGAAGGGCCTCGACAAGCCGCTCTTCGTGAACGACGCGGCCGAAGGGCTCGCCAAGGTGACCGACACGATCTTCTTCACAAAGAGCGTGCCGCTCCTGATGCTCGACTTCGGCCGCAGCGACGCCGGGCGCGACATCGGCTACGAAATCCGCACCCGCATGGGCCCCTCGCTCGCGCTCGCCGCGCCGACCTTCCTCCTCGGCCTCATCGTGATGACCGCGTGGTCGCTCTTCGTGGTCTTCTTCCGACGCACGAAGGTCGAGGCGGCGGCGGTTGGCTTTTCGGTGCTTCTGATGTCGATCTCCGGGCTCTTCTACATCATCGTCGGGCAGTGGCTCTTCTCGAAGGTGATGCGCCTCGCCCCCGTCTCGGGGTGGACCGACGGCCCCGGCATTGTCGCCTTCCTCGCGCTTCCCGTCGCGATCGCGGTCTTCTCGCGCCTGGGGAGCGACACGCTCCTCTACCGCGCGATGTTCCTCGAGGAGATGAGCCGCGACTACGTGCGCACCGCCCGCGCCAAGGGCCTCACCGAGGGCGAGGTGCTGCGGCGCCACGTGCTGCGCAACGCGCTCCTGCCGATCATCACCTCCTCCGTCGCGGTGATTCCGATGCTCTTCATGGGAAGCCTCATCATGGAGAACTTCTTCGGCATCCCGGGGCTCGGGAGCTATACGCTCGACGCCCTCGGCGCGCAGGACTTCTCGATCGTGCGCACGATGGTCTTTTTGGGCACGCTCGCCTACATCGCAGGCCTTATCCTCACGGACCTGGTCTACGCCTGGGCCGATCCCAGAATCCGCCTCGGCTGAAGACTCTTCCCAGAAGAACCCGACACCCGTTCAGAATCCGACCCATGCTTCCCGTCATCCTCCCCACCGACATCGTCGCCTGGGGGCTGCTCGTACTCCTCGCCCTCGCGGTGCGCCACGTGCGTCGCACGCCCGAGCTCGCGCGCCGCTGGCGGCTCGTCTTCGCGCGTCCGGCGGCCACCGCCTCGGCGGCCGTTCTCGCCGTCTTCCTCTTCACGGCGCTCCTCGACTCGGTCCACTGGCGCGCGGAGCTCCCGCCCGTGCCGGACGCGCCCGCCGGAGCGCCCGCGGCCTATTCGGCCGAGGTGACGTCGCTGCTTGACGCGGTTCTCCTTGACGGCCTCAAGGCCGCCGGGGACGAGCGGAGCTATTCGCGGCCCTTTGCAAGGACGGAATTCGACCGCACGACGGTCGTGAAGGACGGCGTCGCCGTGCGCGACTACCAGCCGCTCCAGCACGCGGGGAAGCTGCCGCCCTGGCGCCTGCGGGCGGTCGAGATCGCGCGCCTCACGCTCCTCGCATGCATTCTCGGCGGCGTCACGGCCTTCCTCACGTGGATCTTCATCGCGCTCGCGCGCGCAAGGCGCCGCAACGTCACCTTTCTCGAGTCCCTCAAGGAGATGAGCAACCGCGACGGGGGCTATCCCTTCCGGCCGGCACTCATCGTCCTCACGCTCTTCTGGCTCGCGGGCGTGTGGCTTGCGCTCGTCTGGCCCAACTGGCACGTGATGGGAACGGACGCCGTCGGCAACGACGTCCTCTATGAGGCGGTGAAGAGCATCCGCACCGCGGTCGTGATCGGCACGCTCGCGACCCTCGCGACGCTGCCCTTCGCACTCACGCTCGGCATCGCCGCGGGGTACTTCCGCGGCTGGGTGGACGACGTGATCCAGTACGTCTACACGACGATCTCCTCGATCCCGAGCGTGCTCCTCATCGCCGCCTCGGTGCTGATGGTGCAGGTCTTCCTCGACAAGAATCCCGAGTGGTACCAGACGAGCCTCGAGCGCGCCGACCTGCGGCTCATGCTCCTCGCGCTCATCATCGGCATGACCGGCTGGGCGACCTTGGCGCGCCTGCTGCGCGCCGAGACGATGAAGCTCTCGACCCTCGACTTCGTCACGGCCGCCAAGGCCCTCGGCGTCAAGCCCTTCACGATCATGCGCCGGCACGTGCTCCCGAACGTTCTGCACGTCGTGCTCATCGTCACCGTGCTCGACTTCTCCGGAATCGTGCTCTATGAGGCGGTGCTCTCCTACGTGGGCGTCGGCGTGGACCCGGCGATGCACTCCTTCGGGACGATGATCAACGCGGCGCGCAGCGAACTCTCGCGCTCCCCGATGGTCTGGTGGAACCTCGCCGCGAGCTTCGTCTTCCTCGTGGCGATCGTGCTCTCGGCGAACCTCTTCGCCTCGGCCGTGCGCGACGCCTTTGATCCGCGCGCGGCGCGGCGCGCCGTCCCCGCGCCCGCTCCGGCAAAGGAGAAGCCGAAGGAGGGGCTATGAACGCATCCGCAGCCGCAGAACCGGTCCTCTCGGTCGAGAGCCTCACGATCGAGCTCCCGCTCGAGGGCGGCGTCCTCACGCCCGTGCGCGGGGTTTCGTTCGACCTCAGGCGCGGCGAAGCGCTCGCCCTCGTCGGCGAATCCGGGTGCGGCAAGAGCATGACCGCGATGGCGCTGATGCGGCTGCTGCCCGAAGACGCCCGCGTCGCGTCGGGCGAGGTGCGGTTGAACGGCCGCGAGCTCCTCTCGCTCACCGAATCCGACATGCGCGCCGTGCGCGGCGCCGGAATCGCGGTGATCTTCCAGGAGCCCGCCACGGCCTTCAATCCCGTCCTCACCGTGGGCGAGCAGATCGTCGAGATGATCCGCACGCACCGCGCGGTATCGGGGGCCGAGGCGCGCAGGCTGGCCCTCGAGTGGCTCGCGCGCACGGGAGTGCCCGAACCCGAGGCGCGCTTTTGCGCCTATCCGCACGAACTCTCCGGGGGCCTCAAGCAGCGCGCGATGATCGCGATGGCGCTCGCGGCCGAACCCGAAGTGGTGGTGGCCGACGAACCCACGACGGCGCTCGACGTCACGGTGCAGGCGCAGGTGCTCGAACTCCTCAAGGAACTCAAGCGCGAGCGCGGCCTCACGCTGCTTCTCATCACGCACGACCTCGCGCTCCTCCCGGGCATGGCCGACCGCGTCGCTCTCATGTATGCGGGCTCGATCGTCGAATCGGCCCCCACGGCGGAGTTCTTGCGCGCGCCCGCGCACCCCTACGCCCGGGCGCTCCTCGACGCGCTCCCGCACGGGGCCGGGGCGCGCCTCACGCCCATCGAAGGCGCTGTTCCCGACCTGACGCGGCCGACGGCGGGCTGCGCCTTTGCGCCCCGCTGCCCGCTCGCCCTCCCGAAGTGCCGGCGGGAGGCGCCCAAGCCCGGCCCCCGACCCGCTGGCGCGGGCGTCGTCGCCTGCTGGCGGAGGGAGGCGCCGTTAGGCGGCGCATCAAAGTCCCAAGTCCGCGCTCCCGCAGGCGACGGGAGCGGGCCGAAGCAGAAGCCCGGGGAGCCCGCGCTCGCCCTCGAGCACGTTTCGGTGCGCACGGCCCCGAAGGGCCTCATGGAGTCCATCCGGGCGCTCTGCGGGCGCAAGACTGGCCGCGTGATTCTCCCCGACCTCACGCTCACGCTCCGGCGCGGCGGCACGCTCGCGCTCGTGGGCGAGTCGGGAAGCGGCAAGACGACGGCGGCCCTCGCTGCGCTCGGGCTGCTCTCCGCGGGGCTCGAGGCGAAGGGCGAAGTGCGCTTCGCGGGCGGACGCGCGCCCGTCGGCGCCGGGCGCTCTGCGGCCTTCCGCCGCGCGGTGCAGATCGTCTTTCAGGATCCCTTTTCGTCGCTCGACCCCCGCATGACCGTGGGCGAGGTGATTGAAGAGGCGCTGCTTGCGCTGCGCCCCGACCTCGACGTCGCGGCGCGGGTGGGGCGCACCGCGGCGCTTCTGCGTGAGACGGGACTCCCCGAAGGGGCGGCGGAGCGGCTCCCGCATGAATTTTCGGGCGGGCAGCGGCAGCGCATTGCGATCGCCCGAGCGCTTGCGGCCGAACCCGAAGTGGTGGTTCTGGATGAACCCACGTCGGCGCTCGACGTCTCGGTGCAGGCGCAGATCCTCAATCTTCTGAAGTCGCTCCAAGCCGCGCGCGGCCTCTCCTACCTCCTCATCACGCACAACTTCGCCGTGGTGGAGTTCATGGCCGACGCCGTCGCGGTGATGCAGGGCGGGCGGATCGTTGAGTCGGGCCCGGCCGCCGACGTTCTCGGGCGGCCGCAGCACCCCTACACGCAGCGGCTCCTCAGGAGCGTGCCGCGGCTCGAGCGCTGAAGATCTGAAGACGGGTCAGGCGCCGAAGAGCGAAGCCGCGCCCGCGGCTGCGGGCGGCGTCAGTCGGAAGTGCTCCCAGGCGCGGTGCGCGGCGACGCGCCCGCGGGGCGTGCGCTGCAGGAACCCCTGCTGGATGAGATAGGGCTCCACGACGTCCTCGAGCGTCTCGCGGTCCTCGCCGATTGCGGCGGCGAGGTTGTCGATGCCCACGGGCCCTCCGGAGAACTTCTCGAGGATCGTGAGGAGGAACTTCCGGTCGATGAAGTCGAGCCCGACGGGATCGACGTCGAGCATGGAAAGCGCCGAGGCGGCGACTTCGCGCGTGATCACGCCGTCGTGCTTCACTTCGGCGAAGTCGCGCACGCGCCGCAGCAGGCGGTTGGCGATGCGGGGCGTGCCGCGGCTGCGGCGCGCGACTTCGGCCGCACCCTCGTGTTCGATCGCGACGCCGAGGAGCCGCGCGGAGCGCTCGACGATCGAGACGAGCTCCTCGGGCGTGTAGAACTGGAGCTGATTGACGATCCCGAAGCGGGCGCGCAGCGGGTTCGTGAGCGACCCCGCGCGGGTGGTGGCGCCGATCAGCGTAAAGGGCGGGAGGTCGAGCTTGATCGACCGGGCCGCGGGGCCTTCGCCGATCATGATGTCGATCTGGTAGTCCTCGAGCGCCGGGTAGAGGATCTCCTCCACGACGGGCGAGAGCCGGTGGATTTCGTCGATGAAGAGGACGTCGTTCTTCTCGAGGTTCGTGAGGATGGCCGCGAGGTCGCCCGGACGCTCGAGCACGGGGCCCGAGGTCTGACGCAGGTTGACGCCCATTTCGGCGGCGACGATGTGCGCGAGCGTGGTCTTCCCGAGCCCCGGGGGACCGAAGAGGAGCAGGTGGTCGAGCGGTTCGCCGCGGCGGCGCGCCGCCTCGATGAAGATCTGCAGCTGCTCGCGCACGGCCTTCTGGCCCACGTAGTCCGCGAGCCGCACCGGACGCAGCGCCCGGTCGATGTTCTCTTCGTTGGGATTGGCGCAGGCGCCTTCAATGATGCGCGGTTCGGACATTTCGGCGGGACTCGTGATGAATGGAAAGTGGGCGGACCCACATGATAAACGCGGCGCCCTGCGGCGGGCGGTACCAGGTTTTCTCAGCGCGCGAGGTGCTTCAAGGCGAGGCGGATGCCCTCGGAGACGCCCGCGTCTTCGGGCACCTGCTTGGCGGCGGCGAGCGCTTCGCGCTCGGAATAGCCGAGCGCAACGAGGGCGGCGACCACGTCGGCGCGGCTGCCCGCAGCCGTGCTCGCGGCGGGCGCGAAGGCGGCTCCGGCGAGCTTCCCCTTGAGTTCGAGAACGAGCCGCTCGGCCGTCTTCTTCCCGATGCCGGGAACGCGCGTGAGGAGCCCCGTTTCGCCCGACTCCACCGCCTGCGCGAGCTGCTCGGTCGTCATCCCCGAGAGGAGCGCGAGCGCGATCTTCGGCCCCACGCCCGAGATGCGGATCAGGGCGCGGAAGGCCGTCTGCTCCGCGCGGGTCGCGAACCCGTAGAGGAGATGCGCGTCCTCGCGCACGACGAGGTGCGTCCAGAGCGTCACCGCGCCCCCTTCGGCGGGCAGATTGCAGAAGGTGGACATCGGCACGTCCACTTCGTAGCCCACGCCCGCGACGTCCACGAGGACCTGTGGCGGATTCTTCTCGACGAGGGTGCCTTTGAGCCGTCCGATCATTTAGTTCTCTCCCTTCTTGTCCACGAGGCGCGTCCAGGCGGCGCGCGCTCCGCGCCCCGAGGCGCCGCGCCGGGCGGTCGCATAGGTGCGCGCGGTGCCGCCCGACTTCTCCAGGGCGCGCAGCTTCATCATGCTCGCCGCGCAGAGTGCGCAGGCGAGCGCGTCAGCTTCGTCGGTGCGGGGCGTTTGGTCGAGCCCGAGGAGCCGCACGACCATCGTCTGCACCATCTCCTTGTCGGCGCGCCCCGATCCCGTCACGGACTGCTTGATTTCGCTCGGCGTGAACTCCTCGACGGCGAGGCCCGCAAGGTCGGCCGCGCAGAGGGCCGCCCCGCGCGCCTCGCCGAGCAGAAGCGTGCTCTGCGGGTTGACGTTCACGAAGACCCGTTCGCAGGCGGCGGCCGTGGGCGCATGCTCGGCGATCACGCGGGCGAGCTCGCGGGCGATGTGCCCGAGGCGCGCCGACACCTCGCCCTTGGGCGGGTCGATCACGCCCGAGGCGACGCGCCGGCAGCGGCCGCCTTCGACCTCCAGAACGCCCCAGCCGGTGTGGTTGAGGCCCGGGTCGATCCCGAGGATGCGCACCATCTGAGGCGCGCTCAGCGGGGCATGCCGGGGAAGCCCCCGCCCATGCCGGGGAAGCCGCCCCCGAGGCCCGGAATCTTGGAGCCGAGGCCGCCCATCATGCGCATCATCTTGGCGAGGCCGCCCTTCTTCATGCGCTTCATCATCTCCTGGGTCTGCTCGAACTGCTTCAGAAGGCGGTTCACCTCCTGCACGGGCACGCCCGCACCGGCGGCGATGCGCTTCTTGCGGCTCGCCTTGATGAGGTCGGGCTTCCTGCGCTCCTGCGGCGTCATCGAGTCGATGATGCCCATGGTGCGCCGCAGGCTCTTCTGCACGTCCTCGTCCTTCACCTTGCCCGCGGCCTCCTGGAACTGCGCGGGGAGCTTCTCCATGAGCGAGGAGAAGCTGCCGAAGCTGCCGACCTGCGCCAACTGTGCACGGAAGTCCGAGAGGTCGAACTTGTCGCCCGTGGCGAGCTTCTTGGCGAGCTTCTCGGCTTCGGCGACGTTGATCGACTTCGTCACGTCCTTCACGAGGCCGACGATGTCGCCCATGCCGAGGATGCGCGAGGCCATCGCCTCGGGATCGAAGGGCTCGAACCCGGTGAGCTTTTCGGCCGTGCCGATGAACTTGATGGGCTTGCCCGTGACGTGGCGCACGGAGAGCGCCGCGCCGCCGCGGCTGTCGCCGTCGGCCTTGGTGAGGACGATGCCGGTGAGCGGGAGGCGCTCATTGAAGGCGCGGGCCGTGTTGACCGCGTCCTGACCGAGCATCGCGTCGATCACGAAGAGCGTTTCGGCGGGCTTGAGGAAGGCGTTGAGTTCCGCAACCTCCTTCATCATCGCCTCGTCGATCGCGAGGCGGCCCGCCGTATCGACGATGAGCACGTCGTAGAAGCGCCGGCGCGCCTCGGCGACCGCCCGCGAGGCGATGTCGAGGGGCTTCTCGCCCGTCGCGCTCGGGAACCAGTCGGCGCCCGCCTGTTCGGTGACGGCCTTGAGCTGTTCGATGGCGGCCGGGCGGTACACGTCGCACGAGACCGTGAGGACCTTCTTCTTCTGGTCGTGCACGAGCCAGCGCGCGAGCTTGCCCGCGGTCGTGGTCTTGCCCGCGCCCTGCAGGCCCGCGAGAAGAATCACCGCCGGGGGCTGGACGCGGAAGTTGAGCTCGCGCTCGCTCTGCGGGAGGTCCCCGCCGATGATCGCCGTGAGCTCGCGCTGCACGACGCCCACGAGCGCCTGGCCGGGGTTGAGGTCGCCCACGACCTCCTCGCCCATCGCCTTTTCCTTGATGCGCGCGAGCACCTCCTTCACGACGGGCAGCGCCACGTCGGCCTCGAGGAGCGCGAGGCGCACTTCGCGCAGCATCTCCTTGGTGTTGGCTTCGGTGAGGCGCGCCTGGCCGCGCATGGTCTTGACGATCTTGGAAAGCCGCTGGCTGAGTGAATCGAGCATGTGTCTGGACGCTGATGATGAGGTTCGGGCCGCCCGGGGCGCCTGAGAGCGCGCTCCCGGAAGGGCGGCCTGCAAAAGGAATTCCTTCGGCCTCCCGGTCTGGGGGCCGCGCAGTCGAAGAGAAGGTCGTGCCGGGCGGCCGTGCCGGGCGCGCATTCCGAGAATGCGCGGCGGGGAGGCGAATCCATCATTTTAAAAGAGCACCGCGGGGTTTTGGACGCGCTTGAGCGCCCTTCCCGCCGGGCGCGCCCCGAGGTCTTTCAGCGCGCTCTAAGGCGCGGCCGTAGAATGAAGCAGCCGCCCTCCGGATCTCCGGGGAGGCCCCGCGCGCCCCCGCCGGGCGCGGGACTTCTTTGGAGGACGGAGGACCCGAAAACATTCCAACGGACGGCGAAGCGCACGCGCGCACGACCTCCCTCAAGCCCATCTGCGACCCGCAACGGATCAACTCATGTCAGTGCTTCTCATCTCAACCGGTTTCGCCGCGATCCTTTATCTGCTCGCCGGCATCGCCATTCTGAGCGCGATGAAGAAGGGCGCGGACGCGAAGGCCTCGAGCCTGCTGCGTTGGCCCGTCGTGCTCGGCCTCGTGCTGCACGGGTGGGCGATCCAGGGCGAGATGTTCCAACCCGAGGCCGTGCACTTCGGCTTCGGCTACGCCGTCTCGGTGATGTTCTTCCTCGCGGTGCTCGTCCTGCTCATCGAATCCTGGGTGCACCGCCTGCACGCGCAGTTCGGCATCATCCTCATCGCGGCGGCCTTCGGCGCGGTCTTCCCGGTGATCTTCCCCGGCACGGCGCTCCCGGCGGCGGACTGGACGGCGCTCTTCCGCTGGCACCTCCTCACCGCCCTCGGCGCCTACAGCTTCATGACGATCGCCCTCGTGCACGCGGTCCTCATGTCGATGCAGAACCGCCACCTCAAGTCGCCCGGCGTCGGCAACGGCTTCCTCGACTCGCTCCCCGGCCTCGTCGTGATGGAGCGCATCTTCTTCCGCATCGTCGCCTGCGGGTTCGCGCTCCTCACGGCCGTGCTCGTGATGGGCGCCTGCGTGACGAAGGACACCCACGGGGTCTACTTCCTCTTCGACCACAAGATGACCCTCACGTGGATTTCGTGGATCGTCTTCGGGGTGCTCCTCCTCGGCCGCGTCTTCGCCGGCTGGCGCGCCCGCACGGCGCTGCGCCTCTTCTGGGCGGGCTTCATCGTCTTCGTGGTCGCCTACTTCGGCTACAGCTTCATTCTGGAAGTCTTGCGCTGACCGTTCTGAGGGACGCCATTCATGAGCCGCATCCTCTTCTTTCTCGGCATCTTCCTCATCATCGGCATCGCCTGGGCGGTGACGCGCCGCCGCCAGGCGCTCTCGATCAAGGAGCGCGATGAGCTCGATGAGCTGCGCCGCAACGAGCGCGTGCGCAAGAAGGCCGCCGCGCAGATCGGCGAGCCGATGGAGCGCTGCGAGGAGTGCGGGGTCTTCTTCCCACGCCGCGACGCCGTACGCCGCGGCGCCCGCGTCTATTGCTCGGCGCGCTGCCGCGACGCGGCCGAAAAGCGCGGCGAATGACCTCCGGCGCCGCGCCCTCCGGGTGGTTCGCGGGGGTGACGCACCGCCCGAGCCCCCACGTGGACGACCGCCCGGCGGGCGAAGCCGTCACGGTCGCGGTTGTGCACTACATTTCGCTTCCCGCGGGCCGCTTCGGCGGCGATGAGGTGGACCGCCTCTTCATGGGGACGCTTGGGGATTCGCTCCCGGGCTGGGAATCCCTCGCGGGCCTGCGGGTCTCGAGCCACTTCTTCATCCGCCGCACGGGCGAGACCATCCAGTACGCCGACGTCTTCCGCCGCGCCTGGCACGCGGGGCTCTCGAACTTCCGGGGGCGCAACGCCGTGAACGACTTCTCGGTCGGCATCGAGCTCGAAGGCTGGGGCGAGGGGCCCTTCGAAGACGCGCAGTATGCGGCGCTCGAAGCGCTTCTCCACCGCCTCAAGGCGCTCCTGCCGCTGCAGTACGTCACCGGCCACGAGACGATCGCTCCGGGGCGAAAGGCCGATCCCGGCCCCTTCTTCGACTGGGAGCGGCTCGAGCGGGGGCTGCCCGCGGGCGTCGCGGCGGCGCATGCGGCTGAGGACTGCGACCGCGTGATGCTCGCGCGGCGCGCGGCCGAGCTCGCCCGCTGAAGGTCTGTCAAAGGTCCGGTTCTGCCTACGCGCCCTTTGGCATAATGGGCGCACTTTCCATTCCACCAGACAAAACGGCTAGGCTCATGCTCGCAACGGCTCTTCAATACGTGCTCGGCATCCTCTTCGGCTTTTTCGGCGCAGTGCTGCTGCTGCGGGCCTGGCTCTACTACTGGGCGCTTTCGCCGCGCCATCCGCTCTGCGAGCTCACGGCGCGCATCACCGACTGGATGGTCGCGCCGATTTCGAAGGTGCTGCGCCGTCGCCGCGGCATCGACTGGGCGTCGCTCGCCGCAGCGCTCTTCACGGCCTTCGTCGCCGTGCTCGTGCACCGCACCGTGGGGCAGCTCCCCGCGACGCCCGTGGGGCTCCTGATCGCGCCCTTCGCGATGCTGCTGCGCTGGGCGCTCGAGATGATCTCCTGGGGCGCCATCATCTGGGCGGTGATGAGCTGGATGAACCGCGGCCACCCGATGACCTACACGCTCGCGATGCTGATCGACCCGTTCCTGCGGCCCATCCGCCGGTTCCTGCCGACCTTCCGCGGGATCGACTTCTCGCCCCTCGTGCTGATCGTCATCACGAACGTGCTCCTGATGTTCGTGGTGCCGCTCTCGCGCGGCTTCATCGTTCTTTGAGCCCTCAGAAGGGCGCCGCCCCCCACATGCCTTCGTAGTCCCGCCTCGCGCGCTCGAGCGTGAGGGGGTAGTCCTGTGCGTTCGGGCCCGCCACCTTCGCCGCCGCCGTGACGGCGCCGAGGCGCGCCGCCTCGAGGAACCCGAGCCCGCGGTCGAGCCCGAAGAGCAATCCCCCGCGCATCGCGTCGCCCGCGCCCACGGCGCTCTGCGCGCGCACCCGCAGGGGGGCGATGAAGTGCGGCTTCGCTTCCCCCGGCAGGTGGAGGTCCGCCCCGCGCCCGCCGTGGGTCTGGAGCGCCACCTTGCCGCGCTGCGCCGCCCCTGCGGCGTCGATTCCGGTGCGCTGAGCGAAGGCCTCCGCCTCATAGTCCGAGTAGGCGATGCCGAAGGCGCCCTCGAGGAGCATCGTGAGCTCATCGGGCGAAAAGAGCGGCAGCTCCTGCCCGACGTCGAAGAGATAGGGCACGCCCCGCGCCGTGCATTCGCGTGCGGCGTTGAGGGTCGTTTCGCGCCCGCCAGGCGCGAGCACGGCCCAGGAGGGTCGAAGCGCGCGATGGTCGGCGCCGCGCGGCCAGGGGACCTCGCGGGAGCGGTCCATCGCGCCCGGATGGAAGGCCGCGAGCTGCGCGCCCGCGGCGTCCGTGAAGATCACGCACTGCGCGGTGAAGGCGTCTTCGAGCCGTCCGATGCCGGCCGTGGAGATGCCGAGGGCTTCAAAGCGCTCGAGGTACGCCCCGCCGTCCGCGCCCACCGCGCCCCAGAGGACGGGGTCGCCGCCCAAGCGCCTCACGGCGACGGCGATGTTGGCGCCGCACCCGCCGAAGTCGCGGCGCATGCCGCGGGTGAGGAAGGTCGTGTTGAGGTGCGAGAGGTCGCTCCCCGCGAGGCGCTCCTCAAAGCGTCCCTCGTGCGTGAAGACCGTGTCGTAGGCGACTGCGCCCGTGATGAGGACCGTCATCAGCGGCCTTCGTCCGCCGCCACCGGACGCACGGAGGCTTCCGAAGCGTCGTGCGGGAGCGTCGTCTTGAAGCGGACCTCGGCCTTGACGGACGCGCCGGCGGGGAGCACCGCGGGCTTCTGCGGGAAGCCGTACTGGGCGGGTTCGAGCACGCTCGTCACGAGCACTTCGCCCGCCGGATCGAGGAGCTTCACCTCAAGCACGGGGAGTGCCTGCGGGTGCGCCGAGGCGTTCACGATCGTCGCGTGGAGCACCGGACGGCGGAACCCGAGCTCCGGGTCCTCGTCGAGCGTGCCGCTCGTGCGGAAGGCCGAGACGTCGCGCCACACGAAGCCCGGGCAGGGGACCTTGGCGCAGACGTTCTCGTAGACGGGCCGTAGGAAGGGCGCCTGAGCGAGCACGAACTCATGCATCATCAGGAAGGCGCTCGCGCAGGCTGCGGCCGTACAGACGAGAAGGACGAGGAGGAGGAGAAAGGCCTTCACGGGCGAGCGCTTCGGGACGTAGAGCGCCGCGCGCGGGTCAGCGGAGAATTCCGCCGTGGGCCGGGCGTGCGCAGCCGACGGCATCGGCGGCACGTCTTCGGGCTCGGCCGCGCGGGCCTCGGCCGTGAGGCGGTCGAGCTCGGCGTCGGGCACCGTCAGGCGCTCGGCCTTGGCGGCCTCAAAGACGCGCCCGCATCCGCCGCAGCGGTACTGCGGCTCGTTCGCGGTCTTCTCGTCAAGGCGCCAGAGCGCGCCGCAGCCGGGACACTTGATGATCGTCGCCATGTGAAGGCTCCTTCTCCAGGATTGAATCGTCGGACCTTATTCGCGGGTACCCGCAAGGCACACCCACCCCTCTTCGGCGCGCCAGAGTTTCAGGGGCAGCGTCGGATCGGCCGCGCGGTACGCGGCGATCACCTCGTCGGCCTGACGCTCGAGGATGCCCGAAAGAACGAGGCTGCCCTTCGGAGCGACGTGGCCGAGGAGTGCCGGGGCGAGGAGCTTCAGAGGGTTGGCGAGGATGTTGGCGACCACGACGGGGAAGCGCTCCTCGGGCGTCGCCGAGGGAAGATGGAAGTCGGCTTCGACGCCGTTTTCCTGAGCGTTCCAACGCGCGGCCTCAACGGCCTGCGGGTCGATGTCCACGCCGCTCACGCGCCCGGCCCCGAGCTTCTTCGCGCCGATCGCGAGGATGCCCGTGCCGCAGCCGTAGTCGAGGACCGCTTCGCCGCCCCGGAGGTTGTCGTCGAGCCAGTTGAGGCAGAGCCGCGTCGTCGGATGCGAGCCCGTGCCGAAGGCGACGCCCGGATCAAGGCGCACGACGAGCGCGTCCTTCTCGGGCGGTTCGCTCCAGGACGGAACGATCCAGAGATGGGGCGAGACGTGGGCGGGCTGGAACTGCGCCTGGGTGATACGCACCCAGTCCTGATCTTCGACGTCGCTCGACTCGATGAGTTCAGGTACGTCGCACTTCACGTCGCGGCAGGCCGTTTCAAGCGCGGCCTTGAAGTCGAACCCGTCCTCGGTGAGGACCGAAATGATCGAGCGCGGCCAGGCCTGGGTCTCGGGTTCGAGCCCCGGTTCGCCGAAGAGCGGCTGCTCGTCGGTGCTGTCGGCGTCGGCGTCTTCGAGAGACGCGGAAAGCGCGCCCGCGTCGAGAAGAAGGTCGGAGAGCTCTTCGGCCGAGCGCTGGTCGGCGAGGATCTTGTATTCACGCATGGGTCATGCCTCAGGGAGGCGGCGCAGCACAAACGACGGGCGTGCGGCCCCTCCGGGAGAAAAAACAAAAAAAGAGAAGCGGAAACCTCTTCGGGGCCTCCGCTTCTTTGGGATTCTAAGGAAGGATGCGCACGGGCGTCAGCTCACGCCCGCGTCGCTGCGCTTCCTCAGCTTTTCTTCGAGATAGTGGATGCTCGTGCCGCCGCGCGCGAACCGCTCGTCGGAGAGGAGCAGCCGGTGCAGCTTCACGTTTGTCTTGATCCCCTCGCAGGCGAACTCCGAGAGCGCCACGCGCATGCGGGCGATCGCCTGTTCGCGGGAGTCACCGTAGGCGATGAGCTTGCCGATCATGCTGTCGTAGTAGGGCGGCACGGTGTAGCCCGCGAAGACGTGGGTGTCGATGCGGATGCCCGGGCCCCCGGGGAGGTGCCAGGCCGTCACCTTGCCCGGGCAGGGCGTGAAGTTGAACGGGTCCTCCGCGTTGATGCGGCACTCGATCGCGTGCCCGCGGAACTCGAGGTCGCGCTGCTTGTAGCGCAGCCGCTCGCCCGCGGCGATGCGGATCTGCTCGCAGACGATGTCCACGCCCGAGATGAGCTCGGAGACGGGGTGCTCGACTTGCACGCGGGTGTTCATCTCGATGAAGTAGAACTCGCCGTTCTCGTAAAGGAACTCGAACGTGCCCGCCCCGCGGTAGCCAATCCGGCGGCACGCCTCGACGCAGCGGCTCCCGAGCCGCTCGATCGCGCGGCGGGGAATGCCGGGCGCGGGCGCCTCTTCGAGGACCTTCTGGTTGCGGCGCTGCATCGAGCAGTCGCGCTCGCCGAGGTACACCGCGTTCTGGAAGTTGTCCGAGAGCACCTGGATTTCAATGTGCCGCGGGTTCTCGAGGAACTTCTCCATGTAGACGGTCGGGTTGCCGAAGGCGACTCGCGCCTCCTCGCGGGTCATTGAGACCGAGGTGAGGAGCGCGGCTTCGGTGCGCACGACGCGCATGCCGCGGCCGCCGCCGCCGCCCGAGGCCTTGATGATGATCGGGTAGCCGATCTGGCGGGCGATCTTCACGATCTCCTCGGGCTCTTCGGGGAGCGCCCCTTCGGAGCCCGGAACGCAGGGCACGCCCGCGTCGCGCATGGCCTTCTTCGCGCTCACCTTGTCGCCCATCAGGCGGATCGTCTCCGCGCGCGGGCCGATGAAGGCGAAGCCGGAGCGCTCCACCTGCTCGGCGAAGTCGGCGTTTTCAGAGAGGAACCCGTAGCCGGGGTGAATCGCCTCGGCGTCGGTCACCTCCGCCGCGGAGATGATCGCGGGGATGTTGAGGTAGGAGAGCGACGAGGCCGCCGGTCCGATGCACACGCTCTCGTCGGCGAGACGCACGTACTTCGCGTCCGCGTCGGCCGTCGAATGCACGGCCACGGTCTTGATGCCCATCTCGCGGCAGGCGCGCTGGATGCGCAGCGCGATTTCGCCGCGGTTGGCGATGAGTACTTTTCCAAACATGAGGCTCTGCCGGGGGAGTCTTTATTCGAGGATGACGAGCGGCTGGCCGTATTCGACGGGCTGGCCGTTCTCGGCGGCGAAGGCCTTGACGACGCCGTCCTTGTCGGCTTCGACTTCATTCAGAAGCTTCATGGCTTCGATGATGCCGATCACCTGGCCCTTCTTCACCTGGTCGCCCACTTCGATGAAGGGCGCCGCGCCGGGCGAGGGCGCGCGGTAGAAGGTGCCGACCATCGGGCTCGTGATCGAGAGCGAGGCGGGCGCGGGGGCGGGCGCCGGAGCGGCAGCGGGGGCTGCGGCCGGAGCGGCCTGCACGACCGGGGCCGCGGCGGGCTGCGGCGCGATGGCGATCGTGTTCTGCACGGGCTGCGCGGGGGTGTTCGTGCGGTTGACGATGCGCACGCGGTCTTCGCCTTCGGTGATTTCCAGTTCGGCCACGCCGCTTTCGCTCACGAGGTCAATCAGTGTCTTGAGTTTACGCAGATCCATGTTTTTGATCGATTGGGTTGCTTATGGGACGTGCCGGCGGCCGACGGAAGGCGTCACGGCGTGCCGTTGCCGCTCCTTCACGGAAGCTCGACGGGCCGGAGTTCAACGGGCCGCGCGGTGCGTCGGGGAACGACGAAGGGCCGCAAAACGCGGCCAAATCGCCCCAACGGGGACACATCGGAGGACAAGTCAGCGCAATTCTCAACCGCCCGGGGCCCCTTGTCAAAGGTTTTTTCCCGCCCTTCGGGCGCGTTCTTCGGCGAAATTGCACGGAAACGAACGGAAAATCGAGGTTTTCACGCCGACCTCACCATTTTGGTCCCCTCAGTCTATTGACGGGGCTCCGCTTCGGGATGCCCTCTATGGGCTAATCCTTCATTCCGGACGGATGAAGGGCGGCGAATTCGAGGAGCTCCGAGAGGCCCGCCGCATCCAGGGCGCCCGCGGCTTCGAGCGGGTGCTGCCATTCGTCGGGGCGTGCGGCGGCGGGGAGCGCCCAATGGGGCGCGACGACGCGGATGAGGACGGGCTCGTCCGCTGACGAGCTCGCGAGCGTGGCGGTGAGCGCGCCGCGCTTGGCGGCCGCGCGCGCGAAGGCTGTGGGGTAGGCGCCGTCGAAGGGATCGGCCGGGAGCCCGGCATTGAGGAGCGCGATCGCCGCCTCCTTCTCCGACTCCGCGCGCAGGGCGAGCTCCACGACGGAATCCTCCGTTGCGCACCCCGAGAGAACGACTCCCGTGAGGCACAGGTCAAGCCCGCGGGCGCGCCGCATGAAGGCGAGCGCCGCACGGCGCTTTTCGCGGAGCGTGCGCGCGTGCGCCTCGGGCGCGAAGAGCGCGTACCAGCGGCGGATCTCGCGCGCGACCGCGCCCTCCGGGGGATTTGCGCCCGTCTCGCGCCGGGCGGTCTCGAAGGCCGAGCGCCAGGTGTGGGATTCGCCGGCGATGAGCTTCGCGGCGATCGCGGCGGCGCGCGTCTCCGTACGGGTTTCCTGCGGCATGAGCCTTCTCCAGTTGCGTTTCGGGGGGAACTTCCCGGGGCCTTGGGACCCGGAGAAGTGTATCCGTCTCTGTGAGGGGCGCATCGCGAGGGCGGCGGATGGGCGAAAATTCGCCTCACCGACAAAGAACACCAGCGAGAGGCATTCAACATGCACATCCACATCCTCGGCATCTGCGGAACCTTCATGGGCGGCGTCGCCCAGATCGCCCGCGCCGCGGGCCACCGCGTCACCGGGTGCGACCAGAACGTCTATCCGCCGATGAGCGAGGCGCTCGCGCAGAACGGCATCGAGATCACGCAGGGCTACGACCCGGGGCAGCTCGTGCTCTCGCCCGACCTCTGGGTGATCGGAAACGCCATTTCGCGCGGCAACCCGCTGCTCGAGGCGATCCTCAACGCGGGACTGCCCTACACGAGCGGCCCGCAGTGGATGAGCGAGCAGATCCTGCAGGGCCGCACGGTGCTCGCCGTGGCCGGCACCCACGGCAAGACCACGACCACGTCGATGCTCACCTGGATCCTGCGCGAGGCGGGCCTCAGCCCGGGGTACCTGATCGGGGGACTGCCGTGCTGGGGCGAGAAGTCCGCCGAATTGGGCGACCCCGCCGGTCCCTTCGTGATCGAGGCGGACGAATACGACACGGCCTTCTTCGACAAGCGCAGCAAGTTCGTGCACTACCGCCCGCGGATCGCCGTTCTAAACAACCTCGAATACGACCACGCGGACATCTTCCCCAACCTCGAGGCGATCGAAACGCAGTTCCACCACCTCGTGCGCACGATGCCCGGTGAAGGCGTCGTGATCGCGAACGCGAAGAGCCCGGCGCTCGAGCGCGTCCTTGCGCGCGGGTGCTGGTCGCGGCTCGAGCGCTTCGACGCCGACTTCGGCACCGCGGCCGGATGGTCGCTCTCCGAGGGCGGCGAAGCCGCCTTCGAGGGGCGCGTCGTCGGCCGCATCGAGGTCGCGATGCCCGGGCGCTACAACGAACTCAACGCGCTCGCCGCCGTCGCCGCCGCCCATGCTGCGGGCGTGTCGCCCGTCGAGGCGATCGCCGCCCTGAAGCGCTTCCCGGGCGTTCACCGCCGGCAGGAGGTGAAGGGCGAAGCCTACGGCTGCGTCGTGATCGACGACTTCGCGCACCACCCGACGGCGATCCGCGAGACGATCGCGGGCGTGCGCGCGAAGTACCGCGGCAGGCGCCTGGTGGCCGTCCTTGAGCCGCGTAGCAACACGATGAAGTTGGGGACCATGAAGGATCAGCTCGCAGGGGCGCTCGCCGGCGCCGACGAGGTCTGCTGCTACGCGGGCCGCGGCGTCGCCTGGTCGCCCGAGGCGGCTCTCGAGCCCCTCGGCGCCCGCGCCTGGGTGACGCACGACTTCGACGCCCTCGTCGAGCAGGTCGTGGCCGACGCCAAGCCCGGCGACGTCATCCTCTGCATGAGCAACGGCGGCTTCGGCGGCATCCACGGCAAGCTCCTCGCGGGGCTCTCCGAAAAGGCCGCCCGCGTCGGGGGCTTCGAGAGCGAAAGGGACTGATATGACGGCGCCCTTCACGGTGGTCTACCTCCACGGGTTCCTCTCGTCGCCGGCCTCGGCGAAGGGGCGGGAGCTCCGGGCCGCGGCCGAGGCCGCCGGACGGAGGTTCGAGGCTCCAGACCTCAATCTGCCGCCGCGAGAAGTCGAGGCGCTTCTCGAAGGCCTCTTCGGGAAGCTCACGCCCGACGCCCGCCGGCGCACGCTCGTCACGGGCTCGAGCCTCGGCGGGTTCTGGGCGCTGCGCGCCGCGCGCCGCTTCGGACTTCCCGCTGCGGTGGTGAACCCCTGCCTCGAGCCCTGGCGGTTCGTCCCCGCACACACGGGGCCGCAGCGGATCTACGGAACCGACCGGTGGATCGAGGTGCTTGCCGGGTTCGCCGACGACTTCCGGGCGCTCGCCCGGGAGACGCCGCCCGCACCCCGCGACCCCGCCGACCTGCTCGTACTCCTCTCGACCGCCGACGAGGTGCTCGACTGGCGCGAGGCCGCGCAGGCGCTCGCCGCCTCGCCGCGGATCCTCTCCGTGGGCGACGACCACCGCATGAAGCGCTTCGCCCGGTATCTCCCCGCCGTCGCCGCTTTCTTCGCGCGGCGCGCGGCCGTGCGTGGCTGAGAATCCGCCCGGGAGGGCCCGGCTGCCGCGCGCGGATCGGGCAAAATATCGGCCTCGCAGGGGGGGCGCTCCCCCCGTCCCTCAGGACGGCGAAGCGGAAGAAGAAAGCAAGGAACGACCGAACGACATGTACATCTATTTCGAAGAAGACGGCGCCTTCAAGGCGGGCACGGTGCTCTCGCAGGCGGGCAGCGCCTATCAGGTGGAGCTCACGACCGGGCGCAGAACGAAGATCAAGGCGTCCCACGTCTTTTTCTCCTTCGAGTCGCCCTCGGCCGCGGAGCTGATCGCGGCGATTCCCGCGGCGGCCGAGGAGCTCGACCCCGCCTTCCTCTGGGAGGCGGCGCCCGCGGATGAGTTCACCTTCCTCGAGCTCGCGGCGGAGTACTGGGGCGAAGGCGCCTCGCCCGTCGAGAAGGCGGCGCTCCTCACGACACTGCACGCCAACCCCGTCTACTTCTACCGCAAGGGGCGCGGCGCCTACAGAAAGGCCCCGGCCGACATCCTCGCCAAGGCGCTCGAGGCCCTTGAGCGCAAGCGCCGTCAGGAGGAGCAGAAGAAGGCATGGACGAAGGAGATGGTCGAAGGGCGGCTCCCTGAACCGATCGCCCGTCAGGCGCTCATGCTTCTCATCGCCCCCGACCGCAATTCGATCGAATGGAAGGCGTTCTCGGACGCCGCCGCCGAAGCGCGGCTCACGCCCCTGCGGCTCATGCTGCAGCTGGGCGGCATCGCCTCGCCCTGGCGCTGGCACGTGGACAGCTTCTACGCGATGAACTTTCCCCGCGGACGCGGGTTCCCCGACAACCTTCCGAAGCCTCCGGCGAACGACTGGTCTGAGCTTCCGCTCGCCGACGTCGAGGCCTTCTCGATCGACGATTCGGAAACCACCGAAATCGACGACGCGGCGAGCGTCGTGCATCTCGACGGGGGCGTGACGCGCGTGGGCATCCACATCGCCGCGCCCGCGCTCATGATCACGCGCGGCAGCCCCCTGGATGAAGTTGCCAAGACCCGCATGAGCACGGTCTATGCGCCGGGGCTCAAGACGACGATGCTCCCCGAGGACTGGATCAAGGCGGCCTCGCTCGACGAAGGCGTCACCGTGCCCTGCCTCTCGCTCTACGCCTGGGTGAAGGACGACACGTACGCGGTTGAGAAGACCGAGACGCGCCTCGAGCGCATCGCCCTCAAGGCGAACCTGCGCTACGACAAGATTGACGCCCTCGTCACCGAGGAGGCGATTCAGGACCAGACGCTCGACATCCCCTTCGCGCACGAGATCTGCTGGCTCTGGCACTTCGCCAAGGTCCTGCAGCACGGCCGCGAGGAGGTGCGGGGCCGCCCCGAGCCCGTCGGCCGCGTGGACTGGTTCTTCGCGCTCGAGGGTGAAGGGGAGAACGCGGTGATCCGCGTGAAGGGCCGCCGCCGCGGCGCGCCCCTGGACCTCCTCGTCGCCGAACTCATGATCTTCGCCAACAGCACCTGGGGCCTCTGGCTCGAGGAGCACGACACTCCGGGGATCTACCGCTCGCAGCGCATGGGGCGCGTGCGCATGAGCACGTCGCCGGGGCCCCACGACGGCCTCGGGGTGCTGCGCTACGCGTGGAGCACGTCGCCGCTGCGCCGCTACGTGGACCTCGTCAACCAGCGCCAGATGATCACGGCGCTGCGCGGCGAGCCCCCCGCCTACGCCCGCAACGACGTGGACCTCTTCACGATCGTGAGCTCGTTTGAGAACATCTACAGCCTCTACGGCGACTTTCAGACGCGCATGGAGCGCTACTGGTCGCTGCGCTGGATCCTCCAGGAGGGCCTCAAGGAGATCGAGGCGATCGTCGTCAAGGGCGACCTCGTGCGCATCGACGGCCTGCCCTTCATGCAGCGCGTGCCGGGGCTGCCCGAAGACCTCGAGCGCGGACGCAAGGTGCGGCTGCGCATCCTCGGCTGCGACCTCGTGGACCTCGTGATGGACGCGCAGCTCATCGGCGTGTTGGACGAATCGCTCTCGCCCGGCGAGGAGTCGGGGCTCGAAGAGGAGCTCGCCGAGGCGGCGGCCGAAGCCGAATCCGAAGACGCCGTGAAGGCCGAGGCGCACGAAGAAGCTCACGAAGCCCCCGCCTCGAGCGCTTCTTGATCTGAGGCCGGTTCCCCCTGCCGGCCGTCCGCCCGGGCCGGCCGGCCTTGTGTTAGCCTCTCGGGCGGTTCTTTCGGGCGCGGTGCGTCGCACCCGGAAGGGCGCCAAGTCACCCCTGAGGAATCCCGTCAACTACCCCGGCCTGAAGGCAGGGGTCTCCTGAGGTATTTTTGATGAGCCGCGAGGACGAAGCGCTTAAGCCCGGCGACGAGGAGGAGAACGCTCCGACGCTCGACTCCGACGAGGCCTCCCGCGCCCTCGCACGCGTTCAGCAGATCCTCGACGAGGACGAGGACCGTGCGCGCGAGCTCGCCAAGGAGCGCGGCGACCAGCACGACGACGCTCGTCCGATCACCCCCGAGGCCGCGCAGGAATTGCGCGACGTCCTGGAGCCCCTGCACCCCGCCGACATCGCCTGGGTGCTCGAGGCGCTGCCGCTCGACGACCGACTTGCCGTCTGGAATCAGGTCAAGAGCGAGTCCGACGGCGACATTCTTCTTGAAGTCAACGAGGGCGTCCGCGAAACCCTGATCGACGCGATGGATCGCGACGAGCTCGTGGACGCCGTCGAGACTCTGGACACCGACCAGATCGCCGATCTGGTGGACGACCTGCCGCCCGACGTGATGGCGGAGGTTCAGGAAGGCCTTTCGCACGAAGAGCGCGTCCAGCTGCGCGCCGCGATGTCCTACCCCGAGGAGTCCGTCGGCGCGCGCATGGACTTCGAGATGATCTCGATCCGCGAGGAGGTGACGGTGGACATGGTGCTCAGGTACCTGCGCCGCTTTAAGACCCTCCCGGACCACATGGACCAGATCTTCGTCGTGGACCGCATGGGGATTCTGAAGGGCACGCTCCCCCTCGTGGAGATGCTCACCAACGATCCGACGAAGCAGGTGCGCCGGATCATGAACACCGAGGCCTTCACGCTCAATCCGCTCGATTCGGCGAGCGACGCGGCGCAGGCGTTCGAACGCTACGACCTCGTGAGCGCGGCGGTGGTGGACGAGGCCGGGCGTCTGGTCGGCCGACTCACCGTCAACGAAGTGGTCGACGTCATTCGTGAAGAGAGCGAGGAGGACGCCTTCGGCGCCGTCGGTCTCGACGACGAACAGGACATGTACGGCGGCGTCTGGGACTCCGCCAAGAGCCGCTGGCTCTGGCTCGGCGTCAACCTCTGCACGGCCTTCTTCGCCTCGCGCGTGATCTCGGCCTTCGACGGCACGATCGAGCGCGTCGTGGCTCTCGCCGCCCTCATGCCGATCGTGGCGGGGATGGCCGGCAACTCCGGCAACCAGACGCTCACGCTTCTCGTGCGCTCGCTCGCCATGGGCCAGGTGACGATGGCGAACACCGTCGACATCTGGAAGAAGGAGATCGGCGTCGCGCTCATCAACGGCCTCATCTGGGGCGTGATCGCGGGCGCGTGCGCCTGGGGGCTCTATTGGAACATGCCCGAGGGGCGGCTGCTCGGCCTCGTGATGGCGCTCGCGATGTTCCTCAACATTCTGCAGGGCGCGGTCGTGGGCCTCGCGGTGCCGTTCATCCTGAAGAAGTTCGGGCGCGATCCGGCAATGGGGGGCTCGGTTCTCCTCACCTTCACGACCGATTCGGGCGGATTCCTGATCTTCCTCGGACTCGCCACGGCCTTCTTCCGCTGATCATTCCGGACGGGCTCCTCTGCAGGAGCTCGCTTTGTTTCCGGGCGGCGTCAAAGGTCCCCGAAGAGGCGCTTCAGGTCGTCGATCGACTTCTTCGCGGCGGGCTTCTCCTCGTCGCTCTCGCGCACGGAGATTTCGCGGACGGTGTAGACGTCCTCGATCTCCTCCTTCCAGTAGACGTGCGGGGCGCTCGAATGGAGGAAGCGCTCGGCGACTTCGGGGCCGACCGACTCGGCGCGCAGCACGCGCTTTGTTTCAAACTCCACGTCGAGGCACCGCCGCGAGCGGTCGTAGCCCGCGGAGGCGATGCCGCCGCGGTGAATGGGTCTGCGCTTCATGTCCGGACTCCTGATCGAAAAGACGCCGCTCCTCCTCGCGCGGGCGGGCGGCCGTCCCAGAATTGTAGGAGGCTCTCCGGGGCCGGAGCGCCGCCCGTCCTGAGCGGCCGCATGACGCTTGCCGTTCCTTTCGTTGCAGAAAAATGCGTGAGCCGCTCCACGAATTCTGTTAACCTCCCGCCAAATGCAGTTCCGGGAGGTCGGGGAAACCCTGATCCTCCCACGACTTCTCCGCTTTCATCGGGCGGCGCATGCGCCGGACCGGTTTGTTTCGCTTTGTAGACGAACCAGCGTTCAGTCGTGAGCTTCGCCGCCCCCGCTCACAGAACAAGACGAAAGGAGAAGGAGCGGACGCCCGAGCCTCAGGGCGCCCCACCCGGGAGCCGTACGGATCCCGGAGGGCGCTTCATTCAGAAGGGTCGCCCGTCCGCACGCCCGGCGCAGCCGGGCGCACGCCGAAGAACTCCGCGCAGCGGTCCCTCGAAGCGCCGGCGTGCGGGAGTCCTCCGGCGTGCGCCGCGCACGGACGTCCCGACCGGCCTCCGGACCGGCGCCTTCCCGCCCCCAGAATCCAATGCAGCACGACGCCCACTCCACCACGCCCCTCGTTCACCGCCTGACGCCCGAGCCTGTCCGCGACGCCTCCTCCCGTCTCGGTTGCTTCTGGCCGACGGGCTTCGCCGCCCTGTGGGCGGTCGCGGCCGCCTTCTGGCTCCATCTTGAAGGCTTCACCGCCGCGCCCGATGCGTTTGCGAACACGCCCGGCGTCGTTGAGTCGAGCGAGGCGGTGGCCGCGGCCGTGGAGGCCGAGGAGGAGAAGGCCGCGGAGCTCGTGAGCGCCTGGGAGAAGAACCACCCGCAGGGCGGGGAGACGCTCGACCCGATCGGCGCTTCGGGCAGCCAGGTGGCTGAGTACATTGCGCGCAGCTACCGCATCTCGCGCGAGGACGCCCGGCAGTACACCGCCTGGGCCGTCGAGATCGGGCAGGGCTTCGACGTCGATCCGCTCCTCATCCTGGCGGTGGCCGCCACCGAATCGAGCTTCGACCCGAAGGCGAAGAGCGGCGCGGGCGCCGAAGGCCTGATGCAGGTGATGACCCGCGTGCACACCGACAAGTTCAAGGCCTTCGGGGGCGAGAAGGCCGCGCTCGAACCCTATCCGAACATGGTCGTGGGGACGTCGATCCTCTCGCGCCTCATCGTCCGCACCGGCAGCGTCGCCAAGGCGCTCAAGTGGTACTACGGCGCGGCGAACGACAAGACGGACGGCGGCTACGCCGCGAAGGTCTTCAAGGAGAGGAGCCGCATGTTGGTCGCCGCGGGCGGCGACGCCTCGGCCGCGGTGCAGCTCTCGCGCCGCAGTCGCACGGGCCCGGACTACTCCGCGGCGCAGGGCCGCGTGAAGACACTCGCCTTCAGCGAGTGGGCGGCCTTGGCCGAAGCGCTCGAGACGCGCCTCTCCACGGCGGGCGCCGTCGTGAGGCTTGATGCTCCCGGGAAGACTGCGCCCGCGGCCTCGATGAAGACCACGGAGGTGGCCGACGTGAAGCGCGCGGCCGCACCGGGCTTGACTGAAGTCCTGTTCGAGTGATTCCCGCCTATTCGCGACGCGGGTAGTCGCCCGCGAGCGTCTCCAACCAGCACGCGGCGGCAAGCCCCGCCGTTTCCGTGCGCAGCACGCGCGCGCCGAGAAGCGTCGGGCGCCAGCCCGCCGCCTCGGCCGCCTCGATCTCCGCGGCGGAGAATCCGCCTTCGGGGCCCACCGCAAAGGCGGCGGACCTGAGACCGGGGCGGATTTCCGCCGGAACGCCGCCCTTCGCGCCCGGCGCGAGGATGAGGCGGACGTCGGCCGCGACGGCCGCAAGACCCGCCGCCAGCGAAGGCGAGGCGGTGATTTCGGGGACGAGGTTGCGGCCGCACTGCTCGGCCGCGGCGCGGGCGATGTCGGTGAGGCGCGCGAGACGCTTTGCGAGCCGCTCGCCCGAGAGGCGGGTGACCGAGCGCTCCGCGGGTACGAACCGCACGGCGGAGACCCCGGTTTCTACGGCCTTCTCAACGATCCAGTCGGTCTTCTCGGGCGAGACGAAGCTCTGCACGAGCGTCATGAAGACGGGGGGTTCGCAGGCGCCCTCGGTCGCCGCGTCGATGTCGACCCAGGTGCGGTCGGCTGAAAAGCCGACCGCGCCCTGCCAGGCCGTGCCCGATCCGTTGAAGAGCTCCACGCGCTCGCCCGCGGAGAGGCGCAGCGCTCGGCCCGCATGGTGCGCGGCCTTGGGCGGGAGTTCAAAGGGGGCGTTCATGCGGAAGGCGTTGGAGGGAAGGTCGATGAAGAAGCGCGGCAGAGACATGGGGCGGCGTCGGGGAGGGAGGTTGATGAGGGCGGGGCCCTCGGCGGGAAATCCCGAATGAGAGCAGGGCGATTGCATGACTTTCAAAAGCTGAGCATCGCTCGGAACCTCTGAAATAT